>JAEEGL012352197.1_pt1 | contig 10518 bp, 7 predicted proteins | sample 9134231 | NCBI WGS metagenome assembly JAEEGL01 (sample SAMN16246548, study PRJNA631951) | gut metagenome | biome: gut microbiome; feature: rumen; material: fiber-attached | host: Bos | place: Iran: Karaj | collected 2018-10
CTGCTTCGCTGAGTGAAAGTCCCGCCGGGCAGCCGTCGATCACGCAGCCGAGCGCCGGGCCATGGGATTCGCCCCAGGTAGTTACTCTGAATTGTTTTCCGAAAGTAGATCCGGGCATAGTATGGTTCCCCCTGTAAATATACTTTGATGAGTATAGCATGGTTGGAAGGCATTTTGCAAATGGGGAGGGAAAACCCGGGGGATCCCCCGGGTCTTTTTGTATTATCGGGAAATTGCTTTGCAACTCCCGTAAAGCAAATGCCCTCCAGGCAGGATGGTTTTTCAGGGACCCTTGATTTTCTTGCGGCAAATACCTATAATCATAAGTATGAATTGTGTAGGACTGTGACAGCGAGGTACTTTGAATAGCATGATTCAGACGTATTATATGGCGACTTTTATGCTGTCGATGATGCTGACAGCATTTTATGTTTTTAACTTTCGGCGTCGTTATGAAGTAAATATCACGATCCTTTTTGTAATGATCCCCGTTGTAAATCTTGCGTACCTCGAGATCTTTAACGAGCCGGATCTGCAGAATGTTCTGTTCGGGTTAAAGATCGCCTATGTCGGGGGATGTTTTTTCCCATGGTTCATTACGCTCTGCGTCCTGAATCTGTGCGGCATAAGGATCGATAACCGGCTCCGATTTGCGGCATTTTCCGTTTGTACACTGATCTATTGCAGTGTTTTGTCGATCGGGCAGAAGGGCAGCTGGTTTTACCGGAATATCTATATCACTAATCAAAATGGGGTTTGGGTACCGGTCAAAGAATACGGATTTATGCACAGCTTGTTTTATCTGATACTCGCCCTGTTCTGCGGTTTCAGTACGGCGGCGCTGGTCTATACCTGGAAAAAGAAGAAACAGGTTTCGCGTCAGGTTCTTTATATGCTTTTTTTTCCGCAGCTGATGACCGTAGCCGGCTATCTGGCCAGACCGTTTCTGCCGGAGGGGCTGGAACTGATGCCGCTCTGCTATGTGTATGCGCAGCTGGTTTACCTGCTGATCATACAGCGGATGGAACTCTACCACGTGAGCGATATGGCAATCGAGACTATGGTGCGTTCAGCCGATACGGGGTTCATTTCGCTGGATTTCCAGTATCATTATCTCGGCAGTAATGAGACAGCACAGCGTATCCTTCCGGCACTTAAGAGTATTGCCGTTGACGATACCATCGTGAATAAGGAGAAACTGGAAGACAATGTTCTGAACTGGATCGCGTGGTTTAAGGATAATGAGGATACCGGCAAGAAGTATTACCGGGTCTGTGCCGGAGAGAAAAAAGAGAACGAAGAAACAGAAGAGACCGATAAGGAAGCGGAAGAAGAGGTTTATCAGGTGCAGGTGAATTATCTGCACGACGGCACCAAGAAACGAGGCTATCAGATCGTACTCACCAACGATACCAAGAACCAGCAGTACATCAAACTCTTAAGCCAGTACAAGTCGCAGCTGGAAGAAGAAGTGGCGATGAAAACAGCCAGTATCGTCCGGATGCACGATAATCTGATTCTGAGCATGGCGGCCATGGTTGAAAGCCGTGACAATTCCACCGGCGGACATATCAAGCGGACCAGCGTGTGCGTACGTATTCTGATCGATGAGATCCTGAAACTGGGAAGTCCGGTGCTTACGAAGGAATTCTGTCGGAACATCATAAAGGCGGCTCCCATGCACGATCTTGGTAAGATTGCCGTAGATGATGCCATACTGCGCAAACCCGGGCGGTTTACACCGAAGGAATACGAGCAGATGAAAGTGCATGCGGCGGAGGGGGCCAGAATCGTTCACGAGATCCTGAAGGATACGGAGGATGAACCGTTCCATCATCTGGCCGAGAATGTGGCCCACTACCATCACGAGCGCTGGGACGGCTCGGGGTATCCGGAAGGGTTGAAAGGCGAAGAAATCCCGCTGGAAGCCAGGATCATGGCGATCGCGGATGTCTACGATGCCCTGGTCAGCAAACGTGTCTATAAGGACAGCTTGAGTTTTGAGGAAGCGGACCGGATCATTACCGAAGGCATGGGAAAACACTTTGATCCGCAGCTGCAGGAGTGTTACAACCGGGCAAGACCGAGACTTGAGGACTTCTACCGTCACGAAAACCAGACGGAGGAAGAAAAGGTCAGAGCTGCAGCAATCGAAAAATCGGAAGCGGAAATGGCGGAGGAGAGAGAACGCATGGAAGAGCATTCGCATACGCATCCGGAAAAGAAATCATAAGAAATAAAAAGACAGGAAAAAAATTTATGAGTAAAATGAAGTATCAGGTCATCGCAACCGAAGGCAGGGCAAAACGAGCGGTGATGGAAACGGTGCATGGAACGATCCAGACACCGGTTTTTATGAATGTGGGTACGGTAGCTGCCATTAAAGGGGCAGTTTCGACGGAAGATCTGGAGCAGATCGGAACGCAGGTGCAGTTGTCCAATACCTATCATCTGCATGTACGTCCCGGCGATGAGATCGTAAAAAAAATGGGCGGGCTTCACCGCTTTATGAGCTGGAATAAGCCGATTCTGACCGATTCCGGTGGATTTCAGGTGTTTTCCCTGGCGGGGCTTCGAAAGATTAAGGAGGAGGGCGTGACCTTCCAGTCACATATTGACGGTCGCCGGCTTTTTATCGGCCCGGAAGAAAGCATGCAGATCCAGTCCAATCTGGCATCCACGATCGCGATGGCATTTGATGAGTGCCCGCCGGCTCTGGCGGAGCGGGAGTATGTGCGGCCTTCGGTGGAACGTACCACAAGGTGGCTGGAGCGCTGCAGGGTCAAAATGGCAGAACTGAATGCACGGGAAGATACGATCAACAGGGATCAGCTGCTGTTTGGAATTAATCAGGGGGCGGTTTTTGCTGATATCAGGATCGAGCATGCCAAACGGATCTCCGAAATGGATCTGGAGGGGTATGCCATCGGCGGACTTGCCGTTGGAGAGAGCCATGAGCAGATGTATTATATCCTGGACGAAACGGTGCCGTATCTGCCGAAGGACAAACCGACCTATCTGATGGGCGTGGGGACACCGGCCAATATCCTGGAGGCGGTAGACCGCGGCGTTGATTTTTTTGACTGTGTTTATCCGACCAGAAACGGACGGCATGCACATCTGTATACCAGATTCGGCAAGATCAATCTGATGAATGCCAAATATGAGACGGATGACCGGCCGGTGGAGGAAGGGTGTGGCTGCCCGGCCTGCCGGCGCTATTCCAGGGCCTATATCCGGCATCTGCTGAAAGCCAAGGAAATGCTGGGAATGCGGCTTTGTGTTCTGCACAATCTGTATTACTACAATCATCTGATGGAAGAGATCCGCGCGGCGATCGAGGCCGGAAACTATGCGGCCTTCAAAAAGGAGGCGCTGGAAAAGATGGCGCAGGGGGCTGTGGAAGAAAATTAAGGCTTGCGGGATGGCCGGCTTTTGTGTATGATATAAGAGTTTAGCTATATCTTGTGAATATTATTTAGGAGGAAATAAAACTATGAACACATTCTTTTTATTGACAGGGGATGCAGCTGCAGCAGGTGCAGCAGGTGCTACCGGCGGAATGGGATTATCCATGATCATTTCCATCGTGGCAATGCTGGCGGTATTTTATTTCATGCTGCTCCTGCCGCAGAAAAAAGAGCAGAAGAAGATCCAGGAAATGCACAACTCCATGGAAGTGGGCGATGTCGTAGTGACCACCAGCGGCTTTTACGGAGTTCTGATCGATATCACGGAAGATGATGTGATCGTAGAATTCGGCAGCAACAAGAACTGCCGCATCCCGATGCGTAAGAGCGCCATCGCACAGGTTGAAAAAGCTGAGAAATAAGTGAACACTTAATGAGACCGAGCCGAAGGCGAAGGTCGAATTTAGTGTGAACTTACCTGCTGAGCTTAACGAGAACGAGCCGGAGGCGAAGTTTGAGTTTAGCGACATCAGGTGGAGGGAGAAAGAGCAGCAAGGAACTTACCTGCTGAGCTTAACGAAAACGAGCCGGAGGCGAAGTTTGAGTTTAGCGACATCAGGTGGAGGGAGAAAAGCAGCAACGAACTTACCTGCAGAGCTTAACGAAAACAAGCCGGAGGCGAAGTTTGAGTTTAGCGACATCAGGTAGAGGGAAAAAAAGCAGCAACGAACTTACCTGCAGAGCTTAACGAAAACGAGCCAAAGGCGAAGTTTGAGTTTAGCGACATCAGGTAGAGAGAGAAAGAGTAGCAACGAACTTACCTGCTGAGCCCCGCTCTTCAGGTGGGGAAAATACATTATTGTAGAAACTAAGGAGCAAAACAGTCATGGTATTGAATATCACTTGCATTCCGGGAGACGGGATCGGACCGGAGATCGTAGCACAGGCAAAGGCGGTATTGGATAAAGTAGGTGAAGTATACGGTCATGAAATGAAATACACCGACATCCTTATGGGTGGCGCATCCATTGATGCTTGCGGCGAGCCGCTGACCGATGAGGCTATCGCGACTGCAAAAGCAGCAGATGCAGTTCTGATGGGTTCCATCGGCGGAGATACCAATACTTCTCCGTGGTACAAACTGCCGCCGGAGAAGAGACCGGAAGCAGGCCTTCTGAAGATCCGTAAAGCCCTTAATCTGTTTGCAAATCTGCGTCCGGCAGTATTGTATCCGGAACTGCGCGGTGCGTGCCCGTTAAAGGAAGAGATCTCCGCGAAAGGCTTTGATCTGCTCATCATGCGTGAGCTGACCGGCGGACTTTATTTCGGAGAGCGCAAAACCGTAGAGGAGAACGGCGTACGCAAGGCAATCGATACCCTGACCTATACGGAAGAGGAGATCCGACGTATTGCGATCAAAGCATTTGATATCGCAAGAAAGCGCCGCGGCAAGGTCTGCAGCGTAGACAAAGCCAATGTACTGGATTCTTCCAGACTGTGGCGTGCGGTAGTGAACGAAGTGGCAAAGGATTATCCGGATGTAACGGTGGAGCATATGCTGGTTGACAACTGCGCAATGCAGCTGGTACGTGATCCGTCCCAGTTTGATGTGGTGCTGACCGAGAATATGTTCGGCGATATCCTGTCCGACGAAGCCAGCATGGTGACCGGGTCTATCGGTATGCTGGCCAGTGCATCCTTGAATGATACAAAATTCGGTCTGTATGAGCCGAGCCATGGATCGGCACCGGACATTGCCGGCAAAGACCTGGCAAACCCGATCGCTACCATTCTTTCGGCATCGATGATGCTCCGTTATTCCTTTGATCTGGACAAGGAAGCGGATGCCATCGACGCAGCGGTAGATAAAGTATTGAAAGACGGTTTCCGTACCGGCGATATTTTCAGCGAAGGCTGTAAGAAAGTGGGCTGCAGGGAAATGGGCAGCCTGATCGTCGAGCGGATCAAATAAGTTTTTTTGGAGGACGGAAAAGTGGAAACAGAAAAGAAGATCATGCTCTCGGGCATTCAGCCGAGCGGTGATCTGCATCTGGGAAATTATCTGGGCGCCATCAAAAACTGGGCGGACCGGGTAAACGAGTTTGAATGCTATTATTTTATGGCGGACCTGCATACCATTACGGTAAGACAGGATCCGAAGGAACTGCGCAGAAGATCCATTGAAATGCTGGCACTCTACATCGCGTGCGGGCTGGATCCGGAGAAAAATACGCTGTTTTTGCAGTCTCATGTTCCTGCACATGCACAGCTGGGCTGGGTGCTGGACTGCTATACCATGTTCGGTGAACTGGGACGTATGACGCAGTTTAAGGACAAATCCGAAAAACACAAGGATAACATCAATGCCGGACTGTTTACGTATCCGTCCCTGATGGCGGCGGACATTCTTCTGTATCAGCCGCATTATGTACCGGTAGGTGAGGATCAGAAGCAGCATGTGGAGCTGACCAGAAATATCGCGATCCGTTTCAATAATATCTACGGCGATGTGTTCCGGATCCCGGAGCCCTACATCAGCAAGGTGGGGGCAAGAATTTATGGCCTGACCACACCGGGGCAGAAGATGTCCAAGTCCGAGCCCAACGGCTGTGTCTTTCTGATGGATGAACCGGACGTGATCATGAAGAAGTTTAAACGTGCGGTGACTGATTCCGATACGGAAAACTGTGTACGCTACGATAAAGAGAACAAGCCGGGTGTTGCCAATCTGATGAACATCTATGCTACGATCACCGGAAAGACATTTGAGGAGATCGAAAAGGAATTTGCCGGCCAGGGTTACGGCGTATTCAAGCCGGCGGTAGGTGAGGCCGTGGTCAATGCAATGTCACCGATCCGTGAAGAAGCCAAGCGCCTGATCGCCGATAAGGTTTATCTCGATTCGGTTTATCGGACCGGCGCGGAGAAGGCATCCTATATCGCAAACAAGACATTGCGTAAGGTATATAAGAAAGTCGGTTTTTATCAGTTGGATAAATAAACAGTAAGGAGAGGAGATCGGCAAAATGAGAAGTGACAGTGTAAGAGTCGGTACAGCACAGGCACCCCACAGAAGTCTGTTCAATGCGTTGGGGTATACAAAGGAAGAGCGACAGCGTCCGATGATCGGTATCGTGTCTTCCTATAATGAGATCGTTCCGGGGCATATGAACCTGGACAAGATCACCGAAGCGGTAAAGATGGGTGTGGCAATGGCAGGCGGAATGCCGGTTGTATTCCCGGCAATCGCGGTATGCGACGGTATCGCTATGGGACATGTGGGAATGAAGTATTCCCTGGTGACCAGAGACCTGATCGCGGATTCTACGGAATGTATGGCGATGGCACACGGTTTTGACGGTCTGGTTATGATCCCGAACTGTGACAAGAACGTACCGGGCCTGCTGATGGCTGCGGCACGTGTAAATATCCCGACGATCTTTGTTTCCGGCGGTCCGATGCTGGCCGGTCACGTAAAGGGACGCAAGAGATCCTTATCCTCTATGTTCGAAGCTGTAGGCGAGCTGGCTGCCGGCAAGATCACGGAAATGGATCTGGAAGAGTTTGAAGAGAAGGTTTGTCCGACCTGCGGTTCCTGTTCCGGTATGTATACCGCAAACTCCATGAACTGCTTAACGGAAGCTCTGGGAATGGGACTGAAAGGCAACGGCACGATCCCTGCTGTGTATTCCGAGCGTATCCGCCTGGCAAAGCACGCAGGTATGAAGATCATGGAACTGGTGGAAAAGAACATCCGTCCGCGCGATATTATGACCGAAAAAGCATTTTTGAATGCGCTGACCATCGATATGGCACTGGGCTGCTCTACCAACTCAATGCTGCATCTGCCGGCAATTGCACACGAAGCCGGCGTGGATCTGAACCTGGATATTGCCAATGAACTGAGTGCAAAGACACCGAACCTGTGCCATCTGGCACCGGCAGGCCCGACCTATATGGAGGACCTGAACGAGGCAGGCGGTGTATATGCCGTAATGAACGAACTGTGCAAGAAGGATCTGCTCTATACCGATCTGATGACCGTAACAGGCAAGACGGTGGCAGAGAATATCAAGGGCTGCATCAATATGGATCCGGAAGTTATCCGTCCGATCGACAATCCGTACAGCCAGACAGGCGGTATCGCCGTACTGAAGGGCAACCTGGCTCCGGACAGCGGTGTGGTAAAGCGTTCCGCAGTAGTACCGGAGATGATGGTACACGAAGGACCGGCAAGAGTATTCGACTGCGAGGAAGATGCGATCGCGGCCATCAAGGGCGGCAAGATCGTTGCAGGCGATGTGGTCGTGATCCGTTACGAGGGACCGAAGGGCGGCCCGGGTATGCGTGAGATGCTCAACCCGACCTCGGCAATCGCCGGTATGGGTCTGGGATCTTCCGTAGCACTGATCACGGATGGTCGTTTCTCCGGCGCAAGCCGTGGCGCATCCATCGGACATGTTTCTCCTGAAGCAGCGGTAGGCGGACCGATCGCGCTGGTAGAAGAGGGCGATATCATTTCCATCGATATCCCGAACAACAAACTGGATATGAAGGTTTCGGACGAAGAACTGGCAGCCAGAAGAGCAAAATGGCAGCCGAAGGAACAGCATCTGAGCGGCTATCTGGCTAGATATCGTGAGCTGGTTACCAGCGGTAACCGTGGCGCGATCCTGCAGGTACCGGGCAAGAACTGATCCGGCGTAACCGGCATTACGAAGCGTTCGGAAATGCCGGTTGAAGAAAGCGAACAGAGAAACAACTCTTAAGAAATCATACAGCAGAGAGAAAGGTAGGAACTGGCGAATGGCTGGAAGAAAAGCAAAGACGGCTCCTGAGACAACCGAGGCACCCAAGCGCCGCGGTCGCCCGCCGAAGAATGCGGCAGAGAAAACCGTAAGTGCAAAGAAAACAGGCAGCACAAAGGCAACAAAGACCGCGAAAGTAAGCGGAACTACGACAGGCAGAGGACAGAAGAAGGCGGAAACGCAGATCCTGTCCGGTTCCCAGATCGTAATTGAGTGTCTGAAAGAGCAGGGCGTGGATACCGTATTCGGTTATCCGGGCGGTACGATCCTGAATATTTATGATGAGCTTTACAAACACTCCGACGAGATCACGCATGTGCTGACCAGTCATGAGCAGGGAGCTGCACACGCAGCAGACGGTTACGCAAGAGCGACCGGTAAGGTGGGCGTATGTATGGCTACCTCAGGACCGGGTGCGACCAATCTGGTTACCGGTATCGCAACCGCTTATATGGACAGCGTACCCCTGGTTGCGATCACAGCCAACGTAACACTTCCATGGCTTGGCAAGGATACCTTTCAGGAGGTGGATATCGCCGGCGTGACCATGCCGATCACCAAGCATGGCTTTATCGTAAAAGATGTGACCAAGCTGGCAGATACCATCCGCAGAGCTTTTGCCATTGCAAAGAGCGGCAGACCGGGACCGGTCCTGGTGGATATCACCAAGGATGTAACGGCAGCCAAATGCGAATATAGGAAGGAAAAGCCGTATCTGCTGCCGCAGACAAAGCGGTATACGGAAGCAGATATCGATGCGGCACTGGAACTGTTAAAATCCGCAGAGCGTCCGTTCATCTATGTGGGCGGTGGTGCGATCATCTCCGGAGCATCAGCAGAACTGGCAGAGTTTGTAAAGAAGATGGATGCGCCGGTCTGTGACAGTCTGATGGGCAAGGGTGCCTATGACGGAACGGCTGAGAATTATACCGGTATGATCGGTATGCACGGTACCAAGACGACCAATATCGGTGTGAGCAAATGTGATCTGCTGATCGCGCTGGGCGCACGTTTTTCCGACCGCGTAATCTCCAATCCCAAGACCTTTGCACCGAATGCAAAGATCCTGCATATCGATATCGATGCGGCAGAGATCAACAAGAATATCAAAGTAGCGGCTGCGGTAGTCGGAGATCTGAAAGAAGTACTGCAGATCATCAATAAGAAACTGCCGAAGCAGAACCATATCGAGTGGATGGCAAAGATCCGTGATATGAAGGAAAAGATGCCGCTGCAGTATCCGCACAGCCGTCTGACCTGCCCGTACATCATCGAAGCGCTCTATGATGTAACCAAGGGTAAGGCAATCGTGACGACGGATGTCGGACAGCATCAGATCTGGGCTGCACAGTTCTACCAGTTCACAGAACCCAGAACTTTCTTAACCAGCGGCGGTCTGGGAACGATGGGATACGGCCTGGGAGCATGTATCGGCGCAAAATTCGGACGCCCCGACAAGATCGTGGTTAATATCGGCGGTGACGGATGCTTCCGTATGAATATGAACGAACTGGCTACTGCAGCGCGTTATAAGGTACCGATCATCCAGATCATCATCAACAACCATGTGCTGGGGATGGTAAGACAGTGGCAGAACCTGTTCTACGGACAGCGTTATTCCCAGACGGTGCTGGAAGATGAAGTGGATTACGTAAAGGTTGCGGAAGGTCTTGGCTGTACCGCGATCCGCGTGACCAGAAAAGAAGAGATCGTACCGGCACTGCAGCAGGCGATCAAGGCAAAAGGCCCCGTAGTACTGGATTGTATCATCAAGGAAGATGATAAAGTGTTCCCGATGGTACCGGGCGGACAGCCGCTGGAAGCCGTATTTGACGATGCGGATATGAAGGCAAAACAGAACTGACCGGAGGCACGGAAAGAACAGTTATCACAGTTCTTGTTGACGGAACCGGTTTTTGAGTATATGATTATGGTGTTTTGTACACCCCACAAATGGGTGATGAAAAATTAGGAGGGAAAATTATAATGAGCAGAGTGTACAATTTCTCGGCGGGACCGGCTGTATTGCCGGAGGAAGTCCTTAAGGAAGCAGCAGATGAGATGCTGGATTACCGCGGATGTGGTATGTCCGTAATGGAGATGAGCCACAGATCCAAGGTATATGAAGGCATTATCCAGGATGCAGAGGCTGATCTGAGATCGATCCTTTCCATTCCGCAGAATTACAAGGTGCTCTTTTTACAGGGTGGTGCTCATCAGCAGTTTGCGATGATCCCGATGAACCTGATGAAGAATAAAAAAGCGGCGTATATCGTAACCGGACAGTGGGCAAAGAAAGC
>JAEEGL012379635.1_pt1 | contig 10518 bp, 9 predicted proteins | sample 9134231 | NCBI WGS metagenome assembly JAEEGL01 (sample SAMN16246548, study PRJNA631951) | gut metagenome | biome: gut microbiome; feature: rumen; material: fiber-attached | host: Bos | place: Iran: Karaj | collected 2018-10
CAGAACTCTTTTCGCATTTTTCATAATCTTTCCTCCAATAGAGATTTTATGAAATATCTACCCCTTTATTTTAACACAATAACATATTAGATTACAAGATGTATTTATAATTTTTATTTCATAGCGATATTGCCGTACTTAGAAATTAAGATATCCGGAGTTGAAATATAAAATTATTATAATCTGTCATCCTGTGCGAAGCGAAGAACCGCAATAAAAGGCGAGTGTATATTTATGGTTTTGTTATCCTGAGCGCAGCGAAGGACCGCATAAAAAGGCGAGTGTATATTTATGTTTTTCATCCTGAGCGCAGCGAAGGACCGCATTAAAAGGAGCATTGTAATTATGCACTCCCGTAGGGGCGCGGGTCTCCGGTAGAGACCTCTGCCGGAGGCAGAAGCGCCGACCGAACCGACAGGCGAGACCGGATATCATCCGCCCGCCCAAGGATATGCAGTGCATAGTATTATAATAACAACCTGCTTTAGCCCTCACCGTTTTCGGGGAGGGCATTTTTAGTGAAACAAAAACGGGTGTTGCAATTGCAATGATATGCGTGAGATCGATTAGTATAATTGTCCCTTAGAAACTATATTAAATTTTATATTCTATGTTGATATTTAAACTAATAGTATGATATAATAAACAAATAAACAAATGTATTGAATTAGTTTTTCTTTTATATTTTTGTAAAATGTTTGAAAGATTTTAAGCGTTTGACTGAATCTTAAATGTTATATAGAACATAAACTTAACAGCGTATTTTTTTACAGATGTATCTGTGCATTTTAATATTTATGAAAGAAGCGATGTAAATGTCTAATTCTTTAATCAATCTGTATTCGGGTGTTCGGTCAGAATATAAGCCTTTTATATTGGAGATTTTCAATTCGTCCGCGAAAGAGATCCTGGTTAAGGAAGTGATTCGTAAGTTAAGCCCTGAATCTTATTTGAAGATTACAGGTGATGACAAAACTGCGAAAACCGATGAATGCATTGCGGTTGCTGTTTCTCTCGGCGAATTGATTTGTGATGAAATCAGCATTAAGAAAGACAAAAGCGGACGCAAGATTCATTATTTCAAAGTTGCGAATGAATTACCTTATATGAATTGCTTTTGCGTTTTTCTGATTGATTATATCGAAAAACAAACAGTATCCGGATCAAAAATATATATAGCAATTGCGCTGCTGAATAATAATGGTTCAGAAGACAGCTATTTCAATATTTTGAATAGACTGAACAGCCTTTTTGATAATGCGGTAATAAAAACCGCAACAATAAATAAAACTGCTGAAAAACCGGTCCGGACCGAACCGGAAGAGCCAAAAGAACAAACCGGAAAAAATGCGTTGGGAAAGGCTTGCCCAACTTGCGGCACTTTGAATTATGAAACCGATGTCTTTTGCGCCTTTTGCGGAAGTACGCTGTTTACGGAACCTTTAGACAAGACACCGGAAGCATTGCCGGATGAAAAACTTCCGGTTTGTCCTTCTTGTCATAAAGAAAATGATGAGGGCGCAGCATTTTGCCGCTTCTGCGGATTTACGCTTTCGGCTAATGAGTCCTTAGATTTTAATTCTGAAATAACGACACAGAAAGAAAATAATATAAATAATCAACCTGATGAAAAGCGCTGTAATTGTTGCAGCAAGCTCAATCGATCCGGCGCGACTTTTTGCCGATATTGCGGGGCTTCTTTGTCTGAACCTTTCGAGCAAATTGATAATAATTTTAACTATGATCAGTTTATTCCGACTTTTCAATCAAATAATTCGCAATCTGTTGAAGCAGATTATGGTTCCGCTGTTCCGTTTAAGGAGTCGGAATCAGATGTCGGAATTAATAGTGGAGATCAAAGCGTAAGTACAGCCACCGGCGCAAATAGATTTATGTTTTCTCTCAATGAGTTTTTTGTTGATGAGAAAGTAAGTGCATTTAAATTTGCCAATTCATATAAATTATATGATACCAATGGTAATCTGATAGGCGCTGCTCAGCAGGGCAATATATCGGGCGGGGCAATTGCGGCTAGAATTCTGATGGGTAAGCAAATGAAAGCAATGCAGAAAATCCATCTTGATATATTGGACGAAACCGGAAACATTTGCGCGCGAATTGACAGAGACGGCGGCGCATTCAGCCCTTCCAACATATTTGATAAGAATAATAATCTTATAGGTTATTTCAAAAGAAGAGTTCTTTATGATGCCGATAATCGCACAATTTGCAAGGTTAAGCAGGCCATTTCTCTGGTAAGAATACAGTTTATAGACGAAGCCGGTAATCTGATTATGGAAATAGACCATAAGTGGAACGGCTTGAAAACCTTGTTTACAACCGCTGACAAGTATCATGTTTTCATTTCCGACAGCGTTACGGGAAAAAACAGAATTGCGCTGTTCAGTTTGGCTTGTGTCTTTGATTTAATTTTGGGTGATCAATAATTATTCGAAGGTAATTTCAATGTCGAGTTTCAATTAGGAGTGACGGTATGCTTTGTGATAAATGCGGCGCTCAGATACCCGATGATTCTGCATTTTGCGATGCTTGCGGTAAAAGTGTCAATATCAATTTAATGCAGCAATATGATGCACAATTAACCGGAACCGATGAGGTTGACAATAAGCGGTTATTTAAAATTGCTTTATGTATTCTGGGTGCCGCTTTGGTTCTGTCTCTGATAATCGCTTTTTCAATACCAAATAATGATTTAAACGGTCACTATTCGTGCAGGGGTGCATGGTTGCTGACGGATTTTGATTTCAAGACCGACGGGACATTTACGTGCGAATGTAATTATTACGAATGGGATTCCGGAGCTGTGTATTACGGAAAATACAGAAAAAGCGGCAAACGATACTATATCAGTATAAAAGGCGCAAACACCGTCGGCGGCAATGCCGTCACAAATTTTATGGACAGCAGATTCGGCGAAGATTATAAATTTGAAGCCGAGAAAATAGATGATCAGACATTGGCGGTATATGTATATCCTGAAAGCTGGTCATCCGCCTGGTTAGGCAAATCGGCATATTTCTATAAAACATACTGATGGGGACGATAATATGAATTGTAAAAAATGCGGTTCTCCGCTTAAGCCGGACAGTGTTTTCTGCAGTAATTGCGGAACAAAAGTAGAAGCTGACAATATCTTAAAATGCAGTCAATGCGGTTCTCCGCTTAAATCTGACAGCGCTTTTTGCGGTGAGTGCGGAGCGAAAGTTGAGTCAAACAAAATTGAAGAAGAAAACGCAATCGTTATTGATAATAATGACGATTTTTGGACTTATACAGAGCCTTTAATAAACGAAGGCGTTCCTGTACCTGAGCAGACAGGTGCTGCAGGCAGTCCGTCTTTCGACAACCTGTCAAATAATACCGGTTACGGTAGCAACAACGCTTCAAACAATTCCGTTCGTAGTAAGAGTTCCGATAATCGTACTGCGAAAATAGTGTTGGCTCTGTTGTCCGGTTTGTTGGCACTTATTATTCTTTATACACTTTTCAATGTTTTTATATTCACTCTGACAGGGCCCGATTTTATGCCCGATTATAAGGAAAAACTCAATAAAGCTATCGGAAAAGACAATAATTATTCAGAGTCATATATTGATTCAGAGAACGACAATGATTCTGAAATCTACACGTTCACCGGCTCAGATAAGTCTAACAGAACATTGCGGGTCGGGGACATCATTGAATACGGTACCTATCCTCAAAGCAGGGTTACGGATTACAATTTGATATCCGCACTCAATTCGCAGAATCTCACATGGAATTCATATCTTTATTATTCAGGTACCGGTGATGATATCGATGGTAATATGAAGCCAAATGATTATATGCGTTACTGCGATGTAAACTATAAAGGAAATAAATACAGGGGAGTAACATTCACCGAGTATAGGCCAATCAGAACCGGATATCGGACTGATGATGATTCAAATCAAGATGATAACGGATACTATACAGATAATGTTTATTGGTTTATTTACGAACCTATAAAGTGGCGTGTGCTTGATCCTTCAAAGAGAATTGTTATGTCTGAAATGCTTTTGAATTCCCTTGCATTTAATAACTATGTTTACTATGTTGATGGCACCGAAATAACATATGGCGATTCGGCGCATAGTTTTTACTCAAATAACTACGCTAAAAGCAGTTTGCGCTTGTGGTTGAATAATAATTTTTATAATCTGGCTTTTACCGATTCGGAAAAATCCGGAATTGCAAGTTCAAAAATAGAAGACGGAGACAATGGTGTATTGAATGATAAGATTTATTTGCTTTCTTATTCTGACACGTTGAATACGTCTTACGGATTTAGCTCTTATTCAAGTGAAAACAGAATGAGGATGGCCAAAGGAACTGACTATGCTTGTTGTCAGGGCTTATGGGTTGACGATGAAACCGGTTGTTCGTACTGGCGCTTAAGAACAAACGGACAAAAGGTTTTCTTTACCTGCGATGTTAAGTATGACGGTAGTGTTCATGATGATTACAGAACATTCAGCACAGCTTGCGGCGTTCGTCCTGTTATGCAATTGAACAACGCATTTTAAGGGCTACAAGAATAATAGAGGAGGAGCATTATGAATAACTTTCAGTCGACGGATACAATTGATAATAAATATTGTTCTTCTTGCGGACATGCCATTCCCGTCGATTCTGAATTTTGCGATTCCTGCGGTGTCCGGCAGAATAGACCTGAAACAGTCGGAAATATTACGCCGCCTGCAATTTCGCAGACCGGATCTGCATCCGGTCTGATTTACGGTTCATATCGTGAGCTTGGCGGTTTTTTGAAATTTATTGTTATAGTCAATCTTTATGTTGTTCCTATTTTGTATTTCATAGATATAATTGGTGAATGTATCTCTGCGTCAAAAGTTGTTTCTTCGTTCAGACAGTTTGGAGACTTATGGGGCTACGGCAGTTTTTATGATAAATTATCAGCATTATATATTTCAATAATACTGTTTTACATTGTTTTGATAATCTTTGTTTCCGGTGTGGGTGTTAACTTTGCATTGAAAATTAAAAACCGGAATCCGCTGTTTTTGAGACAACTTCAGATTTGCTGGATAATAGAATTTGTTGCAGTTATTTTGTTCATAATAATATTTTTGATTGCCACTCATTCTCTTATGAATACTGTGAGCATGGTAATTGCATTCTCTGTTCGTCTGTTTTTCTCCCTGGCAATTATGTTTCTGTGGAATTTATACTATGTAAAATCCGTAAGAGTCCGTATTTATATGGGATCGGATGAGTATCTCAGATTAAGCGTCTTTAATAAAGACACGCAGTCACCCGTTGCTGAAGATATAAATTCAGATATTCCTCGGCAATACGATTTTTCAAATAACGGACATTCTTGGATTTGTGAAAACTGCGGCAATATGATTTCGGAATCTCCGTGTCCTATATGCTCTTCGAGAGAGAGCCATAGCTGGCGATGCGAACGCTGCGGCAATACAATTGACAATTATCCGTGTCATTATTGCGGCTATTCAAAGTGAAATTGGATTAAAGGAGAATTGGAATGATTTGTCGAAATTGCGGTGCTGTGCTGAAACCGGACAGCGTTTTCTGCAGTTCCTGCGGAACAAAGGTTGATATTATTGAAAACTCAGACAGCCCTTATGATACCGAATCGCAGGCAGCACAGGACTCGTTTATTGACGGTACCGGGAAATCCGGAACCGAAAGTGTGCAAGAAGTACCGTTTGTAAATAATCGGTCGGATTTTGGATATCAGCCTTCAGCTGATTTTGATTCCAACTCTAATAATAGCGGTGCTTATTCTGCAGAATCTACAGGCAAAGAATCGGGCTCTTATAGATTTCTCTTTGTTACATTACTTGTTATTCTTATTTCAATAATAATTTATTCGGTTTTTAATATAATAGTTTTTAAATTAACTCCGGATAATGTAATGACGGGTTATAAAATCGCAATCAGCAGAATTATCGGAGAACAGTTTGCGCCTGTAATTGATGATAATGCTGACTATACAGGATTGGGTATAGACGATTATTATACTTATAGTGACGAAGATTCAACTATATATAATTTTACCGGTTCCGAAAAAAAGAAAAATAACAGCAGTACAACTCAAAGCAGCACAAAAGAATATCACAGCGTATATAATGATTCGGATATTACTTATTCTTTTTCAGCAGAAGAGATCCGACTCCTTAATCTTTTTCTTTCTAATTTTGCGGAAGCAGGTGTTTTAGATATCAGATCCGGCAATCATGATGAAATGCTGAATTTTGTTATCGAGCAAGCCATTATTAATGCGCCTAACAGCGTCTGCCGTTTAGGCGATGATTCTATAATCAATAACGGAATCAGGTATGACAGATATATAACATCCGATTTTGTTAATGATCGTATTTCGCGCTATTTTGATTTAACCGTTCAGCACTATTCTACTAACATATATTATTATTCGGATGGCAGGTATTATATACCCGAAGACATAGCGAATGTAAGCAGTTATTATTCCAAGCTTGACAGAGCGGTTAAAAATGACGATGGTACTGTCACGGTTTATTTTTCGTCTTATGATTGCAAAGGTCTTAATGTTAATGAAAACATTTACAGAGGAACAGGGACTGAGAATATAGGCCAAAGTAAAAGAATCGGCTCAGGTGAAGCAATTCTTAAAGAGAAGTATTTCGGCGAAAAATATGCCAATTACATCGTTAAGGAATACCGATTGATACAAGGCAGAGACTTCGATTACCGGAATACCCTTGTGTCTCAGTAGAATTTCAAACTGGTTGCTTCAGTTGATTCGCCGAGTAGAAACTGGTTGTGAGAGTAATATAAAGGAGACTGATAATGGATAACAGCGCATTGGTAATTCTTATTATTATAGGGCTGGTCGCGTTTGTGATTTTTATCAATTTTGCGGTTCCCAAGTTGATGTCCAAGGCCGAAAACGGAATCAAGAATAAAATCGGAGAGAGTAAGAATGTCCATAAAGCAGGGCAGGTATATCGTTTGGCAGACAGATATCCGGATTTGGTAAGAAGCAACTCGTCTTTATCGGAGCGGATTCCACAGCAAAAACAATATAACGGTGCTGTGCGGGTTCAACAACGGAACGGTGATTTTGAAGAGCGGAATAACGAATCAGATACTGTTAAAGCATATCAGCCTCCGATAATCAGTCTGACAATGGAAGATTTTGATGAAATTGCGAAAAAACAAGATAAACCCAAGTCTCCGGAAGTAGGAAATATCGATTTCTTTTCCGTACCTACCGGAAGCGACGGTGTCTGTTCACATTGCGGCAAGGGCAACAAAGAACTATACAGGGTTACAATTATAAAGGATGACAGTATAAAATCAAAAGATATGTGTGATTCTTGCAGCAAAAAGCTTGAAAACTATATTAACAGATTAAAAACCAATGAACAGAGCTGATTTTTTGAGGGGAGTGAGTTTATGCCCGGTGTTATAGTAACCATAGTTATTATTATCTGTATTATTGTCGGTGTTGTAACTTATAGGAGGATAAGCGATTTAAAAGATAAGGGAATAATTATCAAGAGAGAAAGCGACTTTTTTCGTCAGAAAGAAATCTTTTCTTTAAAGCCGTTTGATTTTGATACTTATATAAAAACGCTGAAGACACTTGATTGGGAACACGCTTCAAGCTGGAAATACAGTTCTGAGAGTAAGCTGATACTTTTTGAGTACGGCAAATTATGGAAAGCTGAGTTTTGTATAGTTGATGAAACGGATCTGAGCGTAACATGTGAGTTTAAGTTTACGCACTGGGAAGAAGTTAACGGTTCAAATCAAAATATTATTTCAATGAATGCCACCTTGACTAATGTGGAGAAGGCGCTGGTGCTGACCGATCCCGATACGACTGTAAGAAGTGAATATATTAAAACTAAGGCACATTAAATGATTTTACCTGCGATATCGACACACCGGCTGATGTGCAGCATTTCAGCTTCTGAACGAGCCGTCCCGAAATTACTTAAAATATGTCGCTAATTTGTCACTAATTAACTTAAATTTTCTTGATTTAACTTGTATTTTCTCAAAAATGGGACGAGTTAAACAAGACAAAAAGACCGCCCCGAACCCCTTGAGATACAAGGAATTGAGGCGGTTTTTGCTTGGTCCGAGTGGCGAGACTTGAACTCACGGCCTCTTGACCCCCAGGCGACTTTTGAAAATTTCAACAAGGGTCAATCAGGGTCAATAATCCCTTATTTTTCAAGGGTTTGTGCAACTTCAACAAAAGCCAAAAAATTGATAGAAAATTGATAGATTTTCTACCAAAACGCTGATTTTTAGATAAATTTATAGATAGTTTTTTTGGCGAAATCTGAACCAACAAATCAGATTTTCTATACTCCGGAACTACACATGATTTGATTGATTATGAAAACGGAGTGTTAAAAATGATAATCAATTCTGATGTAATAAATCTTACTGCATCTTTTCCGTTTATGATGAAATACAGCGATGTCTGTTCCGCAATCGGAATACAGGATAAATATCTTTATAAATTGCTGAAAAAGAAAAAGTTTGTTCATGTAATAGTCAATGGCAGCATTCGGATTCCATCATCTCTTTTTACGGCATATCTGGCTGAAGGAGATGAGTTTAACCGTTCAAAAGATTTTATTCAGATTTGTTATAAGGAGTCTTTGTCTTCTTATCCTGATCTGATGACTGTCGTTGATGTCTGTGATTATCTTAATGTCAGCAAGTCTACAATTAAAAGAGTGATTGCAGGCAATGAAATTAAGATATATAAAATCAAATTGAATTCGCAAATAAGATTAATAGTTAAAAAAACGGATTTGATTAGCTACCTTATGGATAATACAATTTGTTAAGTTTATTGCTGCTCAGTTTTAGAAGCCGTTGCTTAATTGCACCGGCTTCTAAAATTTTAATTATTAGTTATTATCAATGCAAATATAATAACTTTTGGGTATTTTTAGGTAAAACTTGGACTAAATCACCATTTTTAAGTGTATTTTTCGAAGATGTTGAGTGCAAAAATGCTCTAAACTTGATCGATTAAGGATAAACAATAATCAACGTATTCTAACAGATTTGTTTCCTTAACCTTCTTGAGTTTATTTGAAAATGAATGAATCTCTTCAAGAGTGTCTTGAGTTAAAGGATTTTGATTGATTGGAAAAACTTTACTATAATAACTACCTTTTTGAGAATCAGGTATTTTCTTTGGCATGATTTCTGCTTTAACCATTACTTCTTCAAGATTTGGAGAATTATATATAGGTACTATATAATCCTTCAAACAACAATTCTCAAATAGTTTACCGGATATATAATCATCTTTAAAGTCTTCAGTACAATCATCTGTATCCATAATTATGAAAAGCTTAAAATTCTTTAAAGACTTTTCTTTTTTATCATACTCAATAGAATATAAATCTGAAAAAGCCTTAATGCTATTATACGGCTTACTATTCAAAAGCTTTTGTAATCCATTTATTTGAATGCTGCTTTTTCCTTTGTTGTTACTCAGTATGACTATTGGAAGATGCAGATTTGTATAAATATAACTGGCAAGATATCGTTCTGATTTTCCATGTACAATAACGGCAGCTTTTTTGTATTGAGCAGAGGTATACTTTTTCATTAAGTTTCCTCCTGCCCAACATTATTATCTTTTAATTCTTCGACTATTTCTCCATATTCTATTTCATCAACTACAGGAACACCACCAAATAAACCTTTAATATACATGTTCCTTATATTATTTGTTCCGTGAATATCGTATTCATCAAGGCAATGGACTTCCTTGTTTCCTAGATAATCAACATTAATAACATAAATTGACTGTGGACGGAGAGTCTCAAGTAAATATGTGTTGTGTGTTGTAATAATTAACTGTCCATTTATCCATTCATCTATTGAGGAGAGCATAGTTTTGAGAAGCAAATCGTGTATTCCGGTGTCGATCTCATCGAGAGCTATCGTGCCTCCTTGGCAAGCTCCTAGCAAATCGTTAATCATAAACAGAATTCGCTTAGTTCCTTCTGATTCATCCTGAAATCTTATACATCTGATTTGTCCGCCAATCATCTTATTTACATAAAGACTGTAATGCAGATTTGTATTATTTGGATCTTTTTTGTAAAACACTTGCTTAATATCAGAATACGCTTGAGTAAAAAAACTATTTAAGATGCGTTCCGTTTGATTTAGCGCAGCCTCTTGATTTGTAGCTATTAACCCTTCAAGAGGATTCTCTATTACGCCCTTATAATTAACATTAGCATTTTGACTTTTAAAAGAACCGATAGAGTGCTTTGCAGTCAAAAATAATATCATATTAATTGGTTCAAATATATAAGGAAGATAACTATTGTTTATATAATCTAAGTTTTTAGTTTCCCTCTCGTTATTTAGGATGCTGAGTAATGAATGTTTTCCCCAGTATTGACTTATAAGAGATGATAATCCACGTTCTGCATCTCTCGATTTAAAAAAGTTTCCACA
>JAEEGL013017305.1_pt1 | contig 10518 bp, 15 predicted proteins | sample 9134231 | NCBI WGS metagenome assembly JAEEGL01 (sample SAMN16246548, study PRJNA631951) | gut metagenome | biome: gut microbiome; feature: rumen; material: fiber-attached | host: Bos | place: Iran: Karaj | collected 2018-10
AATACAGAAATTGTTTGAGACAGTTAATCAATGACCCGAATACAAGAAGAGCTGTTATGATTTATACTCGTCCTGAAATGCAGTATGATTATAACAAAAACGGAATGTCAGATTTCATGTGCACTTGTTATACACATCAGTTTGTTAGAAACAAAAAACTTGTTTACATCGTATATCAAAGAAGCTGTGATGCAATTTTCGGTTTCAGAAATGATTTAGCTTGGCATAAATATGTTGCGAACAAACTTATTGCTGATTTGAATGCCAATGGAATTGAAGTTGATGAAACACCAGAAATAATTTTCTCTTGCGGAAGCATTCATATATATGCACGTCATTTTGGTCTTATTGAAGACTATATAAAGAGTTGTGGCAAAGACTATTACCTTAAACTTTTAGACAAACTTGGATTAATATTACACACTAAATAATTATGGCAGATAATTTACAAATGATGAACACTGCAAAGGCGATTTATAAATCACCTAATGTAGTTTGCCCGAGTTGCGGCAGTAAAGTTTTTAGAGAAGCTATCATTCTCAAGAAAGTATCAGCTCTTGTCAGTCCTACTGGCAAAGAAGAGCTTTATCCTATTCCTGTTTATGTTTGTGACAAGTGCGGTACAATTCCTGATGAATTTGTAAGCAAGTCAGCTGCTAAGGAAATCCTTGGTGAAACAGAAGAAACAAAAGAAGAAAGTTCAATTTTAATTAAATAACTATTATGGACGTTACAGAATATTACAAAGTTACAGTAAAAGTAGAAGTTGATGAGGGAGTCAAGAGAAATGGAGACCCCAAAGTCAAGAAACACAATGAGATTTATCTAGTCACCAATTGTGGCTCTCCTCAAGAAGCTGCAAATGTCGTTGAAGAAGAATTCAAAGGCTGTATGGATGAGTGGAGTATTGTATCTGTAAAAGCAGAAAAACTTGACAGTATTTTAGATGCTAAAAAGGATTAATTCCTTCTATACTAACATTTTAGGTTAAACTTATTTTTAGGAAGAGTTAAGAGAAATCTTAGCTCTTTTTCTCATATATAATATTAAATATTTGTATGTGAGAGATGTGTAAAGATAAAAATACTGGTAAGATTAAAATCTCATTCAAAGAGATGGTTACATCTGGTTTGACTGGTGAAACTTCAGCTACCGGATTTTGTGGAGTTGTTTTAACATTTACTGCTATGCTTGTATTTCTTGGTTTGTTTGTATTCTACCTTGTAAACCAAAGTGAAGCAGGAAACATATTAGAGTTTGTTGATAAAGTAATTGTTATTCTTGGTATTGGTTCCGCTTTGCTGGGAACAAGAAAGATTTCTGGAGCTCTTGCAAATCGCCGTTCAAATGAAGATATAGTGAAAATGGTTGAAGATGCGATGGAAGCAAGAGAAGAAAGAGAAGAAAAAATTGTCCGTAGAAGAATGCTTTATTATGATGCAAGTTCTAACTATGGACAAACACCACAAGATGAAGAAGAGGAAGCTTAATTATGCCACACATTTTTGATTTTTCAAATTGTATATCTGATATTAAGACAGTAGAAATAAATCCGAAAGGATGGTTGGGTCCGATTACAATTGAATATGGTGAAGCACAAGTAAATCAATATGACCCAATGTTATCTGTTGTTTGGAGAGTACAAGGGACAACACACACTTTTACTATATATGAAAGAAGATTGAACATGATATCCCATGCAAATTATAAAGCGCATTTTACAGAAGCTCTTGAAAACTTCAGAGAAGACTACCTCTCCTGGTTCGAGCAAGACGGATGGGAACAAACCCCCTGGGTTGAAGAGTATAGACAGCAGTACGGAAAGCTTATCATCCCAAAAGGTAAAAATAGTAAACATTAAAGTAAACAAAATTGATTTGAAATGAGAAGAGCTAGATATTTTCAGTGGTTAGATGGAGAAAACGCAGGCAAAGTTGAAACTTTGTCAGATATATCTTGTGTTGATGGAGAATACTTTTACAATTTTGTAGGAGGAGAATCTTGTAATGAGAGATATATTTCTCCTATGACAAGAAATTCAGTTGACCTTAAGAATAAATTCATGGTCGAAATTATCAATCCTTCTGATACTTGGGGATTTGAGACTATAAAGATGGGAAAATATACATACATGGACCCAGCAGCAGGTGAACAAACAGTTGATGTTCCACCTCTTGAAGATATTACAGGTGCATCTGGAAACGGAAATAGTTTGAATGTAGAGAATTCAAAACTCGGAAAGAAAAAATATACACCACCAAGATACAAAGGTGAGATGCTTCCATTGCCTTCATATGCAGAATACAGTTCAGATTATGTTGAGCCTGCTCCACAGCCTGCTCCTAGAAGAACAGCACCTGTTGAGCCAGCGTATGAAGAGCAAGCGGCTCCTGTGACAGCAAGATTCAATTCCGCTAAAGTCAATATTTCAGGTGTTGCAGAAAGTGACCCTGTCAAGATTCTTGCAAAGACATGTAAGAAACATCCAACTGACATCAATCTTATTTTGACAATCAATCTTCCAAGCCGCTCAATTTATAATATTGCAAAGGCAGAATTTGAAGATGGAGGAGAGAAGTTTGTTGATTGTTTAGTAGAAGAAATGAATATAAGTGAAATTGTAAAGAGTGTATCTGTTGCTCTTAGAACAGCTTACGAGGAGAGCAGTGAGGATTTTCAATGAATAAATACACAGTAGAATAAAAATAAGTTACTGTTGTTGATGAAGTTTTATATTACAATTGAACCGTATAGAAAGTTAAAAAATGTTTTCACTAATCTAAATACTTTTTACATTATAGATATTGATACATTAATTGCAGATTCTGGGCTGGACATTACAAAACCAACTCATAGGTTCATTGTCAATACCGAGATAGAAAGACTTATTGAAACAGGAGCAAAATCAAAGAGATACACTGGTGTTATTTATATCAACAGCAATCTTAATTGTGATGTAATACAAGGAATTAAGAAGTCATTGTCAGACATAACAAAATCACAAATTGAAGAATTGACTTTGTTAGATGACTATGACACTCCTAAGTTAAAACCTTATTATACACTCTTTGATGAAATTATTTTCTTTCCTACATTTAAAAAAACAAAGATAATAGAATGCCGACCAATTCCAATCCCAAAAGAAAAAAAGTAATTAACATCATAAGAGGATGGATTACTAAGTTGAAAAGACGTCATCTTAAACCAAAGAATTACGAAGAAAAAGAATTGACGGCAGATGGTTATACGCCGGCTCCAACTCATCTTTGTAAAGAATATAAAAAAAGGAAGCAATAATGCTTCCTTTTTCTTTATGGCATGCCCATCATTCCGAATGATCGTTTTCCTGCAAGTTCAAATGATGTAAGCAACCAGGCAAGATAACCTAAATTTATAATTGACAATTTCTCATATTTTGGAAGTGCTTGTGGAATAGGCAATAATCCTACAAGAAATTCTATAGCTTTTATTATTTTTTGTGGGTCTAATAAGCTAAGTCGTTTACAACCAATAATTTTGAAATCTTTATTCTTACTTTTTGCTTGTGCAGCTCCACTTGCAGCACATGCAGCTACAATTGCTAGTTTTATCGGAACATTTAATTTGTCAGTTATTTTGACAGCTTCTCTTATTCCTACTTTGATGGGCTCAGGCAGTCTGTCACAAATACTGGTGTTTGTGTTTATTGCAACAATGTCAACCTTTTTCATACTCTTAGGAGTAGGGAAGAATGCCATAGCAGAAGGCTTTACTGCAATTGGGTCAGGAATGAGTTTTAACAATGATTCTATTGCCGCCAATGCAGCGCCAATTAACATACCTACAACCTGTAATGCAGTAAGAATAGGCATCAATAGGGCCGACGTGGCACCCGCAGCTCTACAAGACAATACTGCCTTTAAGATGTTTTGAAGCAATTTTGATATTTTAACTTTTACAGTCAATACTAATTTCTTGACTTTAAGTGCAAGAAGCTGCAATCGTTTTATCAAATACTGTGCAGTGTAATATTTGATATTCTGTACACAATATTGTGTCAATTCTGTCAATTCACCAATATGTGTCGTCAATGTTTTGATGATAGATTCATATCTTTTTACTTTTTTGACAATATCACCTAATGTGCTTTTACTTAAATCTTCCAATGAATGTTGAGCACCTTCATCTGAACTGTTTGAAAATCTTATCACAGTTTTGTTAATATAACCTTCACAGGTAGTTATAATATTTTCAGATATTTCAGCATATCCTCTTATGGCGATGAAATTGGATATTGGTGAATAATCAGGTTTTAATAATGACATACTTAAACTTTCAATACAATTTGTTATAGAATATTTATAAGAAACTAAAGAAATATTGAATTTATGAAATTAGACGAATTTAATTACATTAAAGTCAGAGATGTTCATGACTTGACAAGAGGAACTGAAGAAGCAGCAGGTGTTGATTTTTATGTACCTGAATATGATACAAGATTCATGCATTCGTTGATTGTAAAAAATCCGAATGCTCATGTCAGATATCAGATTGTTGGAGATTCTATAGATGGACATCCTGTTTTAGAAATCACATTGTTACCGGGTTCAAGAATTCTTATTCCATCAGGTATCAAGACTGCAATTGCTCCTGGAACGATGTTGATGGCTGCGAATAAGTCTGGTGTTTCAACAAAGCAAGGACTTGTATATACTGCAGAGATTGTTGATTCTGATTACTCTGGTGAAGTTCATCTTGGTATTGCGAACTTTACAGATGAAGCGACAATTATCAGAACAGGACAGAAGCTCGTTCAGTTCATTCATACTCCAGTAATTTTGAGCAAGCCTAATTTGATTACTGAGAAAGAGTTTGAAGAGTATCATTCAGAAAGTAAGAGAGGAGAAAAAGGATTCGGTAGTAATGTAAGTCAGTAAAAGATATAATTTATATGATAGTAACAACTGAACTTAGAGATGTATTGAATGAACAGGGACAGCCAGCACGTCAACTGGTTGTCTCTTATATCAATAGTCAGGGAACTATCTCTTATTTGACATATATAATTCCACCAAATCAGATGTATCAGTGGAAGTATGCAAAGAGAGGTGAGACTCCTGACAAGACTTTCAAATCGTGGGATTATAAGGGTGTTGTAAAGGACCCAGTAAATGGATTTTTGACTGAACAAAGAATACATGAGATTCTTGTTGATTTGATTGCAGCTAATCCTCAGGTTGATGAAATCAATAAGTTGTATATGCCAGATACATCATTCTGTGATATTGAAGTTGATGTTGATGATGAAGGATTTCCTAAAGCAGATGAAGCAAAAAATCCAGTCAACACAATTTCTTGGGTGAACAAAGACCAGGCATATGTACTTGGAAGAGCAAATATATCAGAGGCTGAAATTGATTGGATTCAGTCTCAAATAGATGAACACTGTAAGAATTTCAAAACTAAATATAAATTCACATATCTGTATTATAATACAGAAGTTGAATTATTGACTGCATTTTTCAGAGATTTTGTTTATCCAGCAACATGTGTAACTGGTTGGAATTTCTTTGGTTATGACTATCCTTATTTGTATAACAGAGCAAACAAATTGGGAATCAATATCTTATATATTTCTCCGACTGGAACTTGGTATAATTATACTCCACAACAGTCAGAATCTGGTAAGTTAAGTTTGCCAAAGCATAAGTTGTTGTATGACTACATGGAAATTTATATCAAGTGGGATAAGTCAGTTGAAGTCAAAGAATCAAACAAACTTGACTGGGTGTCACAGAAAGTCGTAGGAGCAAAGAAGGTTGAACATCAATTGGGATTCAAAGACTTGTGGCAGCAGAAGCCGGCAGAGTATATTTTCTATAATGCAATTGATAGTATTCTTGTTCGTGAAATTGACAACAAAATTAAAACAAGCTCTGCATTCTTAGGACTTGCGAATCTTATGCATGTTGATGCATTGACTGCATTCAGTCCAGTGAGAAGTCTTGAAATTGTGCAAGCTGAATACTTGTACAAAGAGCACAGAGTAATGCCAAATGTTGGTAACAAGAAGAACAAAGACAATGATGGATATGAAGGAGCATTTGTTTATCAACCAATTACAGGAATTTATAAGAATGTTATTGCTCTTGACTTTGCTTCACTTTATCCAACGACAATGCGTCAGTTCAACATTTCTCCTGAGACTTTCATTGTAAAGGATAAAAATCACGTCAGACAGCCAAATGAGATTATGTGCACATCTGGTGCTGTTTATAAAAGAGATTTGCCAGGATTCATTCCAAAGATTTGTACAGACTTTTACAATCAAAGAAAAGCATACAAGAAAGAGATGATGGCTGCAATTGATGAAAAGTATTATCTCGAAGACATATACGAAAAAAGATTCGGACAATTCAAAGATGATTAAAATTACAAAGGATTCCAAATTGATGATATGGGGTCCGTCAGATGAAGTGCGGTCAGGTGGTGCAGAAGTATTGAACAAATTAGCAGCATATCTCAAAAGTCTTGGGGTTAATGCTAAGATGTTCAATTACTCATATCCAATGTATCATCAAGCAGATTATTATAAAAATTTGTATGACATCAATTATGGAAGTTGGGAAGAAGTAGTTGATGATGAGAACGTTGTTGTTCTTCTTCCTGAGGTTATGATTGAAAATCCAAGCAATATTGAATTTTTCTGTAATCATAAGAAAACACAATACATCATTTGGTGGTTAAGTTCAGGATTTGACTACAATGATAAAGAAAAGAAGACCTCTCAGCGAAGAATAATGCTTAGGCTTAAATCTATTGAAGACCGATGTCTGAATCTGTATGAAAATGAAATGATTGCAAGAGATTTGTTGTATCATGGTCTCAACAATAGAATGAAACTGCAGCATGACATTCATCCGTTGTTTTATAATTCTGAAAAATTATGTGAAAAAGAAAATGTTGTAATGTACAATGGATGTAAAGCAGTTACAAGAAATTTTGTTCATGACAAATTGATGCCGATGCTTCCTAATGTAGAATTCATAAGTCCTCCATATAATACAAATGAATTTTTTACAAAAGAGAAAAATGGTCAACTTATATGATAGAGCAAAAGTATATGTTGATTTTTATGAGTTTGAAGGAAGAGAGATGTGTCCAAGAGAAGCTGCAGTAAGAGATTGTATTTTGTTATTGAACAATGAAGGAAATGCTGCTACATTTGATGATTATCCAATACCGGATTGGTACAAAGTAAGAAAATACTCTGATGATGACATAAAAACAATATGTTTGAAAATACAAGAGTGTTTGAAAAACTATGATACACGGATAAATGACTTTTCATTTTTCAAAAGAAAATGTTTATTTGAACCATTGCAGTTTAGACTAGCAGTTCAAATGATATTTGGAGAAATGATTCCTGATGAAAATAAATTGAAACTACAATGACTGACATATTATTAGTAACAGCTGTACTTAGAACAAAAAACTTGCAAGCCATTGCAGACAACATTGCTTTCAGATTCAAAGATGAAACTGAATTGCATCCTGTTTGGGTGTGGTGTTTTGACCAATACAATGCTGACATGTCTCCTCTTAATATAAAAAGAGCAGAAGTTGCTTGTCTTGAAAATGACTTGTCTTATGTAATATATTATCAAGGAAAGCCGGACCAAGAAAATTATGGTGGCGAATTGATGAATGCTCCATTGCAAGATTTGAAAAACAAATTATATAAAGATTCAAATCCTCTTGTGTATGTTCTTGATGATGACAATATACTTCATCCAAATTTTATTGATACTGTCAAAGAGTTTTGCCTTGACAATGACCGTCCTTTGTGGATGAACATGTTAGATGAATTCGGAACACAGCGGTTTGTCCGTTATGCTGACCGTCTTGCTTATTTGCCAGGAACAGGACAAAATGAAGGATATAGAATCATTCATCCGTGTGCAAGTTGTGACCCAAGTCAGTTAGTAATTAGATTGGACACTCTTCTTGCTCTTGGAGGATTTGAAAACACAAGAGATTATGACTATAAATTCATGAACAAAATTTATAGAAATGACTTAAATTTGGATAATATGATGATGTATCAAGCTACTCGTCCTTGGTTGAGAGACAATAATTTTTTCATGAGTTGTTATCATAATGGATTGGTTACCAATGAAAGAGTAGGTAAAGCTATCAAAGATCTTGAAGAAAATTTTTCAGAAACAAAAGAAGATTCATATATTAAAGTACATACTAAAAATGACTCATTTGTTTTAGGAATCACTAACAAAGGATTGCTTGAAATATTGAAAAAACATACTAAATTTGGTAAATCCAAATTAAAGAAAACTGGTTATGAGATATCAGAACAGAATAATCAAACTTAAGACTGATTTAGTCAAAACAATTTATGGAGTAGGAGACATTCATGGAGAGTTTCTTACTTTTGCTGATGACCTTGTAAATTCTTGCAAAGTCAAAAATTGTTGTGTAATTGTTTGCGGAGACATTGGTCTTGGATTTTATTCAAGAGAAAAAACCAAAGAGTTTTTCCAGAGAATGCAGACAATGTTTTCTTCAAGAAATATATTCGTCATCTTTTTCCGCGGCAATCATGATGACCCGTCCTGGTTTGAATACATTGATGATGAATTTGCAACTGATTATCCAAATGTAATCATTGCAGAAGATTTTACAATTGTTGAACACGACAATGACAAATATCCTTACAAGATTTTGCTTTGGGGCGGTGCAGTCAGTATTGACAGAACAATGAGAGTTCCTACAAGAAGTTATTGGTATGGTGAAGAAGTAAAACCTCTTCCTGCAGAGTTTGCAACAGATAAAGAAATCAATTGTGTCTGTACACATTCTGCACCAGATTTCTGCCTTCCTGTAAATGATTCAAATCTTGAAGGTTGGTATTTAAGAGATTTTCCTCTCAAGGAAGATGTCAAAAAGGAAAGAGAAACTCTCGGAAAGGGTGCTCATACATTATACAATGCTAACAGAACAAGTCTTAGTTTGTGGTTGTATGGACATTATCATGACATTCTTTACAACAGCCCGAGAATGAATGATGAGATTGCAAGATTTTGGCCAGTCCGATTTATTGGTCTTGACATGATGAGATATAATTCTTATGATGTCAATAACTACAATGAAGACAATTATTATATTTTCAACAGAAAACATAAGAATCATCTTGTTAAAATCATAGAATTTTAATGGCAAAGAAAAAAGAATTACCTGCGAGTGTCGCGCTGTTTGATGATGAGGTTCCTGCTATCAAAAAGCAGGAACCCTCTAAACAAACTTCTAAGGCAGCTAAAAGGGAAATAAAGACGAAGACAAGCAAACCGTCAAAGGAGACTAAGTCCTCTCCAAAGGAGGATAATAAACCTAAGAAAGAAATAAAACCTGCAAAGAAAAATGTTAATAAAGATACTGCTGGGAATACTTCTGGCGGACGTAATAGCACTGGAGACAAGGGAAATAGTACTAAGAAAAAAGATAAAGAAGATGGAGGAAGACAATCAAAACGACCATCTGACACTTCAAAAAAATCAGCAAGTACTTCTAAGTCTTCTACAAAAAGTACAGCAAGCTCTAAACGGGTATCAAAGACAAATGACAAACCTGTTAAATCTTCAGAAGACTCTTCTGTTAAGAGACCAGCCAAACGAGTTGAAGAAGACAGTGATAGAAGCACAGAAGCAAGTGTTAGAAGTGGAGGAGAAAAACAAACATCTCCTAGCACAACTGACACAGACTTTGCTAAAGCTAAAAAACACAAATATGTATTCAAACGAGGAACAGAAATCTGGCCGCCGAAACAAATCACAGGAAAGCCAAGACCAGTAAAAGACGGTGAACTTCTTGCGATTGTAATTGACGGAAAGTATCTTGAAGTTTCTCCTTGGAGTGTCAAAGACGGAATTTACCGACAGGGAATGGACAGCAATTTCTTAGTCACGTATCTTCATTATGAAACAGTTGCGACTAAGTATGATGCTTCAAATGAAGAACTAAGCAAGATTGTCAAAAAGAAAGAGGGGAAGTAATTCCCCTCTTTTATCTTATTAAAGATGAATATGTTACAGGAGTTCCTGATGAATACGGATTGAACATTCCTCCTTGTCCTGAACTATATGGTGACAATTGACTTCCTGATGAATAAGGATTCAATGGCTCATTGAACTCTGTGCTTCCAAGAATTGAAGTCTCTTGTGTTCCATATCTTGCATTAAATTCAGAATCACTTGTTTCTGGATTTTCCATATCATACAGTTCCAACAAATTGTTTACTTGATATTTCTTATCGCTGTCTTCAAGGTTTGTGAAGATGTCATCAAGCCATTCAATATAAGTGTCTTCATCAAGCATTCTTGGAATATGATTGAATACTGGCATTGACAAGTCATCATGACAAGCTATTCCCTCTATCTTTCCTTTGACATATCCAAATGACTGCATTTGAGTAAATGTATCTGTATCAGTTACGATTACACGTCTCATATTGACAAGTTTTGCACC
>JAEEGL013273862.1_pt1 | contig 10518 bp, 8 predicted proteins | sample 9134231 | NCBI WGS metagenome assembly JAEEGL01 (sample SAMN16246548, study PRJNA631951) | gut metagenome | biome: gut microbiome; feature: rumen; material: fiber-attached | host: Bos | place: Iran: Karaj | collected 2018-10
ACCTCCACCTCCGGGAAGAATGAATCCGCCCGTGGCTTTATGGGCCGCCTGCGGAATTTCTTCGATGTCGAAGCTGATGCGGACGTGGCCGCCAGTGCCGGTCCCCTCTTCTCCGCGGTGTATTCCGATTCCTCCACCGGTTCCGCGCTGGACTATGAATGGTCCCTCCTGCGGTACCAGGAACAGCTCAACTCCCGCGGGGAGAACGATCCCATCGCCCGTGAGGCGTGGGACGAGCTGGAAAAATCCGTTGTCGCCCACGTAGCGGATGATGTAAAAATCAGCATCCGCGGCCGCACTGTGGAAATGACCATCGTCAAGAAGATGGCCTGATATTGATTCGATCGGCATTTCCGGTTCTCCGGGAATGCCTTTTTTGTAACCTGATGCATAGGAGGAGTTTCTGCATGATCCAGTCCACTCCGGTTATTTCCCGTTCAGACATGATCCAGTGCGCGCTTTGCGCGGACGCACCCTGCACCGCCGCCTGTATGGAGATGGATCCGGCATCCCTGCTGCGTAATATCTGGTTTGAAAACGAGCAGGTCGCCGTCAGCCGCCTGCCGGAATCCAATCCCTGCCTGACCTGCCGCGCCCCCTGTGAGCGCCACTGTGTCCGGCCGTCCGAAGTGCAGATCCGCGAGCTGATCAACCGCCTGTACTACCAGGTCAAGCCCCTGTGCGAAACACAGCTTCCCTCGGATGAGAGCCGCCTCGCGTGCGACTTCTGCGGCATCCCGCTGGAGAATCCTTTCCTGCTGGCTTCTTCCGTAGTCGCGAGCACCTATGATATGTGCGCCCGCGCCTTCGAAGCCGGCTGGGCCGGTGCTGCCTTCAAGACCATCTGCTCCATGGACATCAAGGAGGTTTCTCCCCGCTTCTCCGCTATTTCCGGCGGCGACGGGAGCATCATGGGCTTCAAGAACATCGAGCAGCTGTCCGACCAGAGCGTGGATGAAAATATGGAAATCATCCGCAAGCTGAAGAAAAAGTATCCTTCCAAGTTCATCCTTGCCTCCATCATGGGCAAGGATGATGTGGAATGGGGCGAGCTGGCCCGCCTCTGTGAGGAAAACGGTGCCGACGCCGTGGAGCTGAACTTCTCCTGCCCGAACATGGCCGAAGGCGGCCTCGGCAGCGATATCGGCCAGGTGCCGGAGCTGGTGGAACGCTTCACCCGCGCTGTGAAAAAGGCCTGCGGTATCCCGGTCCTCGCGAAGCTGACGCCCAATGTGGCTGAAATGAGCTCCGCGGCGGAAGCGGCGAAGCGCGGCGGAGCAGACGGGATTTCCGCCATCAATACGATCAAATCCGTCATGGATCTGAATGTGCACACCTATGTGGCCTCCCCCGCCGTTCACGGCCGGAGCTCCTTCGGCGGCTACAGCGGCAACGCGGTCCGGCCCATCGCCCTGCGCTTTATCTCCGAACTGGCGCAGAACAAGGCCCTGAAGGGGCTGCACATCTCCGGTATGGGCGGAATCGAAACCTGGAATGACGCCCTGGAGTTCATCCTCCTGGGCAGCGGCTCCGTGCAGGTGGCCACCGCGGTCATGCAGTACGGCTACCGGATCATTGACGATCTGAAGGCCGGCCTGAACCTGTACCTGACGGAAAAGGGCTTCAGCAGCGTGAAGGAAGCCATCGGCCTCGGCCTGGATTCCCTCAGTGAAAGCACCGACGTGCTCGAGCGCGATACGATCATCTATCCCTCCATTGACCCCGCGCGCTGCATCGGCTGCGGCCGCTGCACCATCTCCTGCGCGGACGGCGGCCACAGCGCCCTGAAGCTGGATGAGAACCGCCGCCCGGTCCTCAACGGCCGGAGATGCGTAGGCTGCCACCTCTGCCGCCTGGTCTGCCCCCAGGGAGCCATTACCCCCGGGGTCAAGCGGGTCAAAAAGCGCTGACAGAATAAAAGAAGGGCGGGAACCAACCGGTTCCCGTCCTTTTTCTTATGCTTCGGTTTTTTCCGTTTCCGACTCCTGGTCCAGCCGTTGCCGGGCCACCAGTTCGGCGAAGTAGCCTTTCTTTGCGATCAGGTCTTCGTATTTGCCTTCCTCGATGATCGCGCCCTTGTCCATCACCAGGATCCGGTCGCAGTTGCGGATCGTGCTCAGCCGGTGCGCGATGATGATGCGCGTGCAGTTCAGCTTGTCCAGCGCGTCTGAAACCTGTTTCTGCGTCTTGTTGTCCAGTGCGGACGTGGCTTCGTCGAAGATCAGGATCTTCGGTTTGGGCGCCACCGCCCGGGCGATCATCAGCCTCTGCTTCTGGCCGCCGGAAATGCCGCCCTGGCCTTCGGAGATGACCGTCTGCATGCCCATGGGCATCTCCCGGATGTCCTGGGCGATACCGGCCATTTCCGCCGCCTCCCAGGCGTCGTCCAGCGTCAGCTGCGGGGCGGAAATCGTGATATTGGAGAAGATATCGCCCTGGAACAGCGCCCCGTTCTGGATCACGACGCCGATATGCTTGCGCAGGGACCGGGGATCCAGGTGGTCCATGTCGCGGCGGTCGTAGAAGATGGCGCCCTTCTCCGGCTTCTCGAATCCGAGCAGCAGGCGCACCAGCGTGGATTTGCCGCAGCCCGTGCGCCCGACAATGGCGACGTACTCGCCGGCCTTGACCGTCAGGTTCAGGTCCTCCAGCACGTAGGGCGAGTTGTCGTCATACCGGAAGGTTACGTGGCTCATTTCGATATGGCCGGACACCTCGTCCACCGCGGCCTTTTCCTCAGCCACTTCCGGCTCCGCCTGCAGGATCGGCTCCGCCATTTCCAGCACCGGCTTGATGGAGGCGATGGAAATCGCGATGCCCGCCAGGGAGGTGAAGGCGCCCATCACGCGGGCGTACGCCGCGTTGAACGCGATATATTCGCTGCCGGCCACGTTCGTATTGATGGCCAGGTAGTACAGCACCACCGTGCCGATCAGGGAGATGGCGGTGGTAATCACCTTGTTGATCTTAATGAACATGGGCGGATTGTATTCCAGCCGGCTGCTTCTTGCGTACAGGCGGCCCCACCGGGCAAACATCCGCTTCTCGGAGCCGGACAGGCGCACCTTCTGGATGCCGTTCATAATGGCGTAGCTCATGCCGGTTTCTTCCGCCTGCAGCTTCATCTTCTTCCGGGAAATGCCGATCTGCACGAAGGAGGCCAGCACGCTCACCACCACCGTGGATACGATGATCAGCACCGCGGGCGCCACCAGGGCCGGCGCATAGCGGAAGATCTGTGTCACGTACAGCAGGGACATCAGGCTGCTCAGGCCGACGCCCAGGATATTGCTGAGGATCATACTGCACAGTGAACTGACGCTGCTGGCGCGGCTGTGCAGTTCACCGGAGGAGAACTTCCGGAAGAAGCTCACCGGCAGCGACAGGATCCGCATCATAACCGATGCCTGCACCGCCTGGGTGGTCTTGGTGTTCAGCCGCGCCATCAGCAGCGACCGCACCAGTTCGATCAGCCGGCTGGAGAAGGCGCTGCACAGCAGGAAGATCATCAGGCCGATCATCAGGCTTGTGTTCTGGCTGTTCATGACCTTGCCGGTCACCAGGTTGTAGATCCGCGGCTCAATGAAGCCGATCAGCGTGCAGGCCAGCGTGGCCAGCAGGATCTGGATGATGTCGCCGGTGGAAATGCTGTTCTTCATATAGATCAGCAGATCCTTCACGCCCAGCTTCTTCATGGGGAGCGGCTGGTAGAAACACAGTGCGTCCCGGGTGAACATCTTCGCGTTTTTCCTGGTGATCCGGATCTTCTGTCCCGTGACCGGATCCTTGTAGAAATATCCGAATACCGTTCCCGGCAGCAGCGCCACCGTTTCCCCGGTCTCCCGGATATAGCCCAGCATCGGGCCGAAGGCATCATTCTGCCAGTTCTCTTCCAGCTTCACTTCGCGGACCATCAGGCCCGTCGGCCGGAGCACGTATTTCAGCTGCTCGTGCACGTCCCGGATATCTTCCGGAATGTCCACAGGCTTGTGATGGTAGAACTTCAGGATCTCATCCAGCGTTTCCTTCGCGATCAGCCGCTGGTCCTCCAGCCGGTCCGCGTTCCACTTGTCCATGACAACGCTGGCCATCCGGAAGAAGGAGTCTTCCAGGATGTTCTGGTCGCTTTCCATGCGCTGGCGGATTTGTTCACTAAACCAACCCACTCGGACTCCTCCTTTCTTACTCGCTGGTCACGAGCTCCGCATAAGCGCCGCCCTTTGCGTACAGCTCGTCATGGGTTCCGCGTTCGACGATGTGGCCGCCTTCCAGCACGATAATCTCGTCGCAGTCGCGAATGGTCGACAGACGGTGTGCCACCACGATGCAGGAAATCCCGCGGTCCTTGATGGCCTTTACCAGTTCATATTCCGTTTTCGCATCCAGTGCGCTGGTGGCTTCGTCCAGCAGGATCACGGAGGGATCCTGGGCCAGCACCCGCGCGATCTCCAGCCGTTGCCGCTGTCCGCCGCTCAGGTCCTTGCCGTTTTCAATCAGCTTGCCCTGGTAGCCGCCCGGCCGCTGCAGGATGTCTTCATGCATCTGCGCGTCCCGCGCCGCCAGGATCATTTCGAATTCGGCGATGGACTCGTCCCACATCCGGATGTTGTTGGAGATGGTGTCTTCAAACAGCACGATATCCTGGTCCACCATGGCCACCGATCCGGTGAACACGTTGCGCGGAATCTCCTGGATGGGCTTCCCGTCAAACAGGATTTCGCCGGACCAGGGCTGATACAGCCCTGTGATCAGCTTGCTGATGGTGGATTTGCCGCAGCCGCTGGGACCGACAATGGCGATCCGCTGGCCGGGCTTCAGGTGCATGGAGAAATCCGTCACATTCGCGTTCCCCAGCCGGGAATAGCCGAATGTCACGTTCTTCAGTTCCACGTCGCCCTTCAGTTTGTCGTAGGCATCATCGCTGTTGTTTTCCGCACCGTACTGCATCACCGGATCATCCGGGTATTCCAGCACGTCTTCCACACGTTCCATTTCGGTACGCATTTCCTGGATCGTCTGCCCGGCGGACACCAGCGTTTCCGCAGGTCCCATGAAGGAGGTCAGCAGGCCCTGGAAGGTGGTGATCATACCCAGGGTAAACTGGCCCATCATCGCCAGCTGCACGCCCATGAACAGCACCATGTAGCCGCTGGCGGTGTTGATGAACTGCGGAATAATGCCGATCCGCTCGTTCAGGGTGGTATAGCGGACTTCCTGGGCGTTCACGGACGCCTGGTATCCGCTCCATTTCCGGAAGAATCCGTCTTCCGCGCCGGAGGCCTTGATGGTCTCAGCCATGCTGATTCCGGCCATGGTGGTGGAAACCAGCTTGCCTTCGTCCCGCATCTGTACGCGCATCAGATTCACGCGCTTCTTCGACAGGTACTGGGCCACGCCGATGTTGATCAGCAGGGAAAGCAGGCCCACCAGCGTCATCCAGACGCTGTAGCGCAGCATGATCACCAGGTAGAATACCATCATGATCGTATTCAGCGCCAGCGGAGCCACGGTTTCCACCAGGGTTCCTGCGATGGAGGCGTTGGTTCCCTGCCGCTGCAGGATATCGCCCGTCATCCGCTGGGAGAAGAATTCCATCGGCAGGCGCAGCACCTTCCACATATAGGAAGCGTTTCCCTCAATGGCCATCTTGCCGCTGATCTTCAGGTTATAGATCACCGATGCCCACTGCACAACAATTTCAAATACCGCCAGCGCCGCCATGATGACGAGGAACGGATTCACCCAGGTCGGCGCCTGTTTGGTCAGCAGTTTGTCGTAGAAGATCCGGCTCATCACCGGCTTGATCACGCCGAACAGGTAGGTAATCACCGTGGTCAGCACGATAAAGACAACTGCCGGTCCCGCGCCCCTCAACCGTTTCCGGGCGAAGGCCACCGTGCTCTTGCGCTTGCCGGAAGGCACAAACTCCTCCGACGGCGCAAAGGTCAGCACCAGGCCGGTGAAGGATTCGTCAAACTCTTCCATGGACACCGTTACCAGGCCCCGGGCCGGATCATTCAGCACGGCCTTGTTGCCCTTGAATCCGTCCAGCACCACAAAGTGGTTGAAGTCCCAGTGGATAATGCAGGGGAAGGTTCCCTGCTTCTTCAGCACGTCCACTTCCATCTGGTATCCGTGCACATCCAGGCCGTAGTTTTTCGCGGCCAGGTAAACATTCTTCATGTTGGATCCGTCGCGGGATACGCCGCAGTCCAGGCGTACCTGCTCCAGCGGGATCCACTTCTGGTAATAGGCAAGCACCATGGCAAGGCTGGCCGCGCCGCATTCCAGCGCTTCCATCTGCATGATGACCGGTACCTTTGCCACGCCGCCGCTGACCGGCTTTTTCTTTGTCTTCTTCACAATCTTTTCTTCCTTTTATCCAATAAGATGGATTGGAGAATGCATTTCATCCGTAAAGGCAGGCATCCGTCAGTTATTCCAGAGGAAGCTGATGGGTGTCTTGGACTCCAGCACCAGCACCGCGTCATAATCCCCTGCCTTCGGGGCCGAGGAACCCGAATCCAGGTCAATCAGCACGTTCAGGTATTCATCGTCCCTGGAGTTGCCGATATAGTACACCTTGCCGGTAACGCTGTCCCCGATCCGGACCACCTTCCCGTTGTCAATGACGTCCTTCATGGTCGTCGGAATATCCGCGTAAATGGAATAATTGCGGATCAGCGGCGAGTCCTCACTGTCGTTCTCCCTGTATTCGAATACGTCCACATGCACCTTGATCGGCACCGTGCTTTCCATGGTGGTTGTGGAGGCATAGGCAATGAAGCCGGCCAGCAGAATCACGATGGCTGCCAGGATCATCCACAGGCGCGGGCTTGTGACGCGCATATAGTCGTGCATTTCCTCCGGAGACTGGATTCTTTCCAGACTTTTTTGGCGAAATAGTTGATTTTGCATATGCGATGCTCCTTCCAGGGCGTTGCGATCTTCGCAGACTTCTGTTATTATATTATGGATGGTAGTTGCGGAAATGTCCAGCAAAAAAAACCGCAAAATACTTTTGGAAACAGCTGCCACCCTGCCGTAATGCTCCGTATAAACTGGTGAAATCAATCTTGAAAGGAGTGATGAGCATGGAGCGCACACTGAAGAATCTCTTCGACTATCAGAAGTTCGAGGGAAACGCCGCGCTTCAGAGCGTCATTGATTCCGTCCATTCCCGCTACCCCGTCCGGGAACTGAATATGGACGAGATGGAATGGGTGAACGCAGCGGGAACGCTGACGGCCCGTCCCGCAAAAGAGGATGGCTCCGAGCCGGATGGCAGCATCCGTTAACATTGAGCAGATTTATACGGAATACGGCGGCAAAATCATGGGATATATCCGCGCCCGCATTCGGAATTCGGCGGACGCGGAAGATTTGCGTTCAGAAGTATTCGAGAAGATTCTCCGCAAGCTCGACGAGTTTGATCCGGAGAAGGCTTCCCTGAACACCTGGGTTTTCACCATCACGCGGAACACGGTGATCGACCATTTCCGCCGCACGAAGCCCACGGAGGAGCTGGACGAGAACCTTTCCGACAATATTGAGCTGGATGCCGATCTCCTGAACCAGGAGAACATGACTGAGCTGGCCGCGGCCCTGCGCAAGTTGCCGCAGCAGCTGATGGACATCATCGTCCTGCGCTATTACGACGGCAAACCCCTGACCGAGATCGCGGAGATGATGAACCTCTCCTACGGCGCGGTCAAGCTCCGCCACCAGAATGCGATCCTCATGCTGCGCAAGTCGCTGGACGTCTGATCCCCCGCATTTCCCGGCAGCCGGAAGGCTGCCGTTTTTTTGTGCCTTTCCCCCGGGGAACATAAGGAAAACCTCCCGCGATTTTGGCGGGAGGCTTCTCTGTGTTTACCGGAATTACTTTTCCATGATGTAGATATAATCGTCGTAGTAGATCTTGTTCCGGTCGGTGATTTTGGGATTCCAGCGGAGAATGTCGTTCACGGTGCAACCGTGGGCCCTGGCGATCCTGGTCAGGTTGTCGCCCTTGCGGATCTTGTAGATGATGTAGCCGGGCTTGGCCGGGGGACGCTTGTATCCGCCGTTCACGTTTTCCATTTCTTCAATGGACAGTTCAGCTCCCATGTTCTCGAGTTCAGACATTTTCGTAACCTCCTGATTTTTTTCTTTCCGGTTTATATTGGAGCGCCTGATGGCGTTCACATCTGTTTATACGCAGCTTCCCGCTGCCCTGGCAGTATTTTTTACGAATTTGTTAAATTTTCTTCCGCAGGTGCCTCATCGTCCGCGGGCAGCCGCAATGCCAGGTTGTTCAGATTCATGGAATAAGTATACCGCGCTTCCTCCGCCAGCGCAAGCACCAGGTGGATGCCCACCGCGTCCTTGCCTTCCCGCGGGATATAGTGCACCGGGTCAAACGCCCGGCAGTCGTCCCGGAAACGGACCACCCAGTATTTGGGCTTGCGCAGGATCCTGACGGAAAGATGATGCGGCTTGTTGTCCTTGGTAAATCCGTGCAGGATCGTGTTCCCGGCCATTTCCTCGATGCACAGGGAAATATGGTTGCCCAGGCGGCTGTTGCGGCTGCGTTCCAGACAGAATTTTTCCGCCTCCTGCGCCACCGACATCACATCCTCCACGGACTGGATATCCGCTTCCATCAGGTTTTCCGGCCTTACGCCGAAATCACTCTTCAGCAGCAGGCACGCGTCATCCTGCCAGAGGTGTTTCCCGGTCAGTTTGCGGGTAAAGATCGCAATGCAGGCCAGCGTGAGCAGTTCACCCACCACCAGGTACAGCCAGATGCCGGTGCTTCCCATGAACCGGCTGAAGATGAATGCCGCCAGCACCGGGAAGAAGGCGCCTTCCGCCAGGGATGTGAAAATGTTCATGCCGATCCGCCCGGTAGCCTGGTATGCGTTCTTCAGCGCGCTGAGGATGCATACCGGAATCAGGCCCGCCGAATAGATCCGGAGGCCCAGCGCGGCCATATCCTGCGTTTTTCCGGGTTCCGGAATCAGCAGGGAAACCATCTGGTTGGCAAAAACCAGCAGCAGGATACCCATGGCCAGTCCCATATACACCGCGTAACGGCACAGCAGCCGGATCAGCTCCTTCAGGCTGCTCCGGTCCTCTTCATTGAAGAATACCCCCGCCAGCGTCAGCGATACGCCGCCGGTACCCGTATTGATGCATTGTGCCACATTGCCGATGGAAGTAATCACGGAGAAGGCCGCCAGTTCCGTCTTTCCGCCGTTCACCGGGTCCATCGCGATCAGGATCCGGTTGATCAGCAGTACCAGGATCACTGCCGAGGCCATGCTGAAGCCGGCCGGCACGCCGCTTGTAAACAGCTCACGGATTTTCTTCCGCGTCACCTTTTTCAGGGAGAATTTGAACACGCACTTCTTCGAGCAGAAGTAGATCGCCGTCACCGCCATGGCCATGTAATAGCTGATCGCAGACGCCAGGCCCATTCCGAACATCCCGCCGTGGAAAACCAGAACGTTCAGCAGGTCCAGCGCGATATCCGCCACCGTCATCGTCAGCACGGCGACGATCAGCAGATTGCTCTGTCCCGCCATCTGCAGGAAGGGAATCAACACCAGCGATCCCATGGAGCCGGGGGCGCCGATGCTGAAGCCGGCGATATAGCCCTTTGTCATCTGGAACAGGGTTTCATTTCCGACGGCGCCCATGGCCCGGGCCATGGGTCCCTGGAAAATCAGCGCAGCCAGCAGGAACACCAGTGAAATACCGCCGCCCGCAACCAGCGCGGAAGAGTATCCCGCGTTCGTTTCCTCCTGGTCGCCTTTGCCCAGCGACCGGCTGCAGACCACCTGGATACCGGCCGCCAGCAGGCTGCCGATGGCTCCGATGGCCAGCAGCAGCGGATTGGCCAGGCCGTAGGACGCGATACCGTCATCGCCGATGAAGCGGCCGATCATCACACTGTCAATCAGCAGGCACAGGGAAACCGTCAGTGCGGAGAAAACCTGCGCTGTCAACATCTGCCGTACAAGTTTACGAATCATTTTCCTGCTCCTTTATTCCGTCTGCGGGTTGTCTGTGCGGTACAGGTAGGTCAATCCCAGCATCGTAATATCATCAAACTGCTCTGCTTCTCCGGCAAAGTTCCGGATATCCTGCAGCACATCCTCCAGCACCTGTTCCTGGGGCGCGTTCTTTATCCGGTTCAGTTTATCAACCAGCCGGTCCGTCCCGTAGGCGTCTTCCTTCACGTTGATCGCTTCCGGCACGCCGTCCGTGTAGACAAACAGCCGGTCTCCGGGCTCCATGTCCATCGAGTATTCCCGCAGCCGGATGTTTTCCATCGCCGCCAGCACCAGGCCGTGCTTGTCCTTTACCAGTTCATAGTCCCCGTTGGCGCGCATCAGCACCGGGTACTCATGTCCTGCGTTTGCGCACTGCATCTGCCCGGTCTTCAGGTCCAGGATACCGATCCATACCGTCACAAACATCTCCGCGTCGTTGCCTTCACAGAGCGTGTTGTTCACGCGCTCCAGGATCTCC
>JAEEGL013919109.1_pt1 | contig 10518 bp, 10 predicted proteins | sample 9134231 | NCBI WGS metagenome assembly JAEEGL01 (sample SAMN16246548, study PRJNA631951) | gut metagenome | biome: gut microbiome; feature: rumen; material: fiber-attached | host: Bos | place: Iran: Karaj | collected 2018-10
ATCATTCCACCTCCGATTCTGATTCAGATATATATACACCGTTCGCTTTCCGCATCCTTTTAAGAATACGGACAAGCTTTGACGAATGCGCACCGGCTTTGTCGAATACCGTTTTCCATGAAGATATTGCGTATACCGATCTGCATCGGACTTGTTTTGTTTCTGATGTTTACACCTTCTTACCTTGTGTCCCGCTCGCGTGAGACCTTTATAGACGCGCGTTTTGTTCGTAAAGAAGCGGAATATCGCGGATCCGTTCTTCTGTATCACATCGTTCGTCAAAGACCGTATTCCGGAAGCTTGACGCAATGGCTGAAAGACCGCGCAAAGGAATACGAGAAAAAGCATAGGGGGATATTCATCGAAATAGAAGGCATGGACGAAGCCTCCTTTTACGAGCGGATCGAAAACGGCAGAAAACCGGACGCATATTCCTTTTTTACCGGTTCGGTATATCGGGACAGACTGCAGGTGCTTGCTTACCCGGATATTGAGATGCGCAGCGGCATCTTTATGACTGATCGAGCCGTCCCGTACTGCTATACAGGCTTCTGCAGGCTTTTGAAAAACCCGGACGGGTCCGGAAATAAAGCATTCTGGGCCGACGATATCCTTGCCGCACGTATGAACGCAGCAAAAGACGACGCACCGGAGGAAATAGCGGACATCCTGTATCTGGACCTTCGGCGTGCAGGCGATCTCATCCGATACCGGGACGGCTTTGCTGTTTCTGCGATCGAACCGGTCGACAGCTTTACGGACGCGGTATGCTGGATCGGCGTCGATCGCGATACGGACGCAGAGAAGACAAACGCGATCAGAGGGTTCATCGCGTATCTGCTTGAAGCCGATCCGCAGAAAACGCTCAATGCGCTCGGGTTGATGAGCGTACGCAGCGATATACGCAACGTACCGCCGGATGCATCTTTGAAAAAAGTCTTTAAGACATACGAAAGCGTTCAGACGGTGGATCCGTTTCTGTGGCAGTCCGAATATGATTCGCTTCGCGCCGACGCCGCCGCGGCGAGAACGGGCGATACGGATGCGCGCATACGTTTCACAAAACGTTTGCAGGAATTATACAGATAAGTGTTGTGCGTTATTTAAAATTTTGTTATAATACGACCATGATCATAAATTGGGGAGATATGACAATATCCGATCGGTTCGAGCTTGAAGAGAATGTCCCTCTTTCCGAACTGACAAGTTTTCGTGTCGGCGGACCGGCACGTTATTTGGTGCGTCCGAAATCTTACGAAGCGATTGAAAAGATCGTGCAATTTTCACACGATAACGGAATTCCCTTGACGCTTCTCGGCAGGGGCACCAATATCCTTGCTTCCGATAAAGGCTTCAACGGGATCGTGCTTCGCTTCGACGCACCGCTTCATGAACCGATATGGTCCGGCACAAGCGTGGTCGTCTGCTGCGGGACTTCTCTGATGCAGCTTGCACGGGAAACCGTTAAAAGAGGGCTTTCGGGTTTGGAACGGCTTTCGGGAATTCCCGGAACGGTCGGAGGCGCGTGCGCAATGAACGCAGGCGCATACGGAGGAGAAATCAAACAGATCCTGAAGCGCATTCGCATTTTGAAAGACGACGTCGACGTTTGGGTGGATGTTCGTGAAACGGATTTGGGTTATCGCAAAAGCGCATTTTCGTTTCCCGGAGCGATCGCGCTGGAAGCCGAATTCAGTCTGCGCGAGGACGACGGAACGGCCGCTTTTACGATGCAGGAATGTATGGATAAACGCCGTGAGAAACAGCCTTTGGAATTTCCTTCCGCAGGCAGTACGTTCAAGCGTCCCGAGGGTCATTTTGCAGGGGCTTTGATCGAACAATGCGGTCTCAAGGGATGCGCGGTCGGCGGCGCGCAGGTGTCAAATAAGCACGCCGGGTTTATCATCAATACGGGCGGCGCAACGGAAGAGCATATTTCCTCGTTGATTGCACACGTACAAAATGTTGTGTATGAGAAAACAGGCGTTTCTTTGGAACCAGAGGTCAAACGAATCGGAGGATGAGGCTATGGATCTTTTAATCGTTACCGGAATGAGCGGAGCAGGGAAATCGCTTGCTTTGAAGTCGCTCGAAGATATGGGCTTTTTCTGTGTGGACAACCTCCCGTCGCCCATGCTCGGCGAGTTTATATCTCTCTGTATGAATGCGAACCCGGCCATCCGTCACGCTGCGGTTACGCTCGATTCGCGTGAGAGCCTTCTGTCCCGCAGCCCGGAAATGCTGCTTTCGGAGATTCGCAAGATCGATCAGCCTTACTCGATTCTGTTTCTCGATGCAAGGGACGATGTTCTGCGCCGTCGATATAACGAAACAAGAAAGCGCCATCCGCTCGGCCTCGCCGGAGAGGCCGAATCCGGCGTGCGTACGGAGCGCGGGTATCTTTCCGTTATGCGGGACGCCGCAGATTTCATTCTCGACACAAGCGATATCGAAGCGAGGGATCTGTCCTCCTGCCTTGAAAAATTCATCCCCGAAATGGACCGTGAGCAGATGACGCTGATCCTTTCCAGCTTCGGGTATAAGCGCGGGGTTCCGGTCGACGCCGATATGGTCATTGATATGCGATTTGCCGAGAATCCGTTTTACTATGAGGATATGCGGTATCTGTCCGGCTTCGACGCTTCGGTTCGCGAATTTGTACTCAGCCGTCCGTATGTTTCGGAGTATCTTGATCAGCTTGAAAAATCCATTACGGACCTTTTGCCGCTCTTTGAACAGCAGGACAAGCATATACTGCGGGTTTGTTTCGGCTGTACGGGCGGAAGACACCGCTCGGTCGCCGCTGCGGAGGAGATGGCCGACCGTATGCGTCGGAACGGTTATGCCGTCCGCATCTACCACAGAGATGTGAAACGGGAACTGCAGGACATTGAATCCCGTATGAAGAAGAGGGAGTTATGAGCTTTTCGTCGGAATGCAAAGAAGAACTGATTCGTATTCGCCTGAAGAATCCGGATCAGCGTCTTTCACAGCTGTCCGGAGCGACGTTTACATCAGGCGGTATCCGTATCTCAAGAACACCGGCTTTGTTTTATCATACCGAGCATCCCTTGGTTGCGAAGCATATCGCATCCATTGCGCTCAGTATCTATAAGATAGACGCGATCGTCGAAGAGAAGCTTCAGGAGCATCGCAGAAAGCCGTTCTATGAGGTAACGCTTTCCGGCGAAGAGATCCATCGGATGATGAACGAGACCGGTGCTATGGTACAAACCGAGTACGGGCTTCGCCTGATGAGCGAAATCCCCGGCGTCGTGTTCGAGAGCGACGAAAACCGGCGCGCTTTTTTGCGCGGATGCTTTCTCGGAAGCGGCAGCTGCGTCGATCCGAAACGCGGATATCATTACGAAACGATATTTCGCTCCGCATCCGTTGCAGACGCCGTTCGAGCGATGCTGTGCGATTTTTCACTGGTCGCAAAGACTTCCGTAAGAAACGGCGATCGGTATCTTGTATACCTGAAGGACGGCGACGACGTCAGCGGGATGCTTGCGCTGATCGGTGCAAATTCATCGGCGCTTGCGCTCGAAAACGTTCGCGTTGAGAAGGATATGCGAAATTATATCAATCGTACAAGCAATTGCGAGACAGCCAACTTGGACAAGCAGGTGGTTGCTTCTTTAAGGCAACAGTCCGCCATCTCGACGATTGATAAGCACATCGGCATCCGGACGCTACCTGCGGGGCTTCAGCAGGCAGCGCTTCTGCGACTTGCGCACCCGGATGCAACGGTTCAGGAACTTGCAGATCTTGCTGAAATTCAAAAATCAGGGATGTATCACCGACTTGATCGGTTAATGAAGCTTGCGGAGGAATTGGAAAATCCATGAAACAGCAATACACGGCTTTTGCAGAAGTCTACGACAAAATGATGCACGACGTCGACCGGGACGCCTGGATCGCATATCTTGACGGTTTTCTGAAGGAGAATAACGCTCACAATATCCTTGACTGCGCCTGCGGAACCGGCGCGAACGCGATTCGTCTTTATCAGCTTGGTTATCATGTAACCGGCAACGACGTTTCGCCCGAGATGCTGATGGAGGCAAGGAACAGCGCTTATAAAGCGGGGGCAAAGCATATTATTTTCATCTGTGAAGATATGCGGAAGCTGAAGATCCATAAGCCGGTCGACGCAATCGTTTCGGTTTGTGACGGAGTGAATTATCTGACGTCGCTTAAAGATGCGGAATCCTTTTTCAAACACGCCGCCGACAGCCTGAAACCCGGCGGAATGCTGTTGTTCGACGTGTCGTCTGCTTATAAGCTTCGCAAAACTCTCGGCATGAATACCTTTACGGAAGAAACCGAGGATTACGCCTATATCTGGAAAAACAACTACGATCCGAAAACAAAGCTTTGCGAAATTGATCTCACGTGCTTCGTGAAACGCGGTGAGCAATACGATCGCTTTGCAGAAAAGCACATTCAGCGCGCGTACTCCGTCGAAGAACTGAAACGTGCGCTCGACTGCGCGGGCTTTACCGAGGTCCGCGTTTACGAAGCATTTACGCGTGAGGCTCCGAAATCAAACAGCGAACGTATACAGTTTGTTGCAATCAAGGGGGATTGAAATGGAGAAGGATCTGATCATACACGGAATGCTGTGTGACTGTGCGCTCCGGTTTGCGGCGATCGACGGTACTCAGCTGGTGCGCGACGCACAAAACACGCATCACCTGTCCCGCGTTGCGACAGCTGCGCTCGGACGTCAGCTCCTGATGACAAGCGTTCTCGCCACACTTTGCAAAAACCGGGACGATACCGTTACGACCGTTCTTGCAGGAAACGGACCTTCCGGCAATCTTGTCTGCGTCGGCCGCAGCGGCGGCCTTGTGAAGGGATATGCAACGAATCCGGATGTTGAATTGCCGCTTCGCGCAGACGGAAAACTTGATGTTCGAGGATATATCGGCACAAGCGGCAAACTGACGATGATTCGCGATCTCGGGCTGAAAGAGCCGTACGTCGGGATGTGCAATCTGATTTCCGGCGAAATCGCCGAAGATTTTGCACAGTATTTCACCGCAAGCGAGCAGCAGCCTTCGATTGTATATCTCGGCGTTCACGAGAACGCTTCCGACAGTTTTGTAACCGGTGCGGGCGGGCTTTTGATTCAAACGATGCCGAACTGTTCCGATGAAGCGATCGACCGTGTTATGAAGATCGCCGACCGTATTCCGACGCTCGGAATGCGTCTTTCGGAAGGTGAAACGCTCGAAAGCATACTCAAAGATTTGTTCCGGGATCTCGACGCTTCGTTTACCGATCGCTATACGCCGGGTTTTTCCTGCGATTGTTCCCGGGAACGTCTGGAACGTGCGCTTATTTCCATCGGCAAAAAAGAGCTCAAAGATCTGATTGAACAGGACGGAAAAGCGGAGCTGACGTGTCAGTTCTGCGGCAAAGCATATCAGTTTGACAGGGATGATCTCGAGGCCCTTCTGAAAGAAGCGACAGACAACGGAGGAACGCATGAATAACGACCGTGAAACGGGTGTGATCATTCCGTTTCAGCAGAATGCACAATTCTATTATCAACGCGGAAACAGATATCTCGAAACTCCCGAAGATCTTGTAAAAGCCGAGCAGTATCTGCGGAAAGCATATGAAATGGAGCCGGAAAGCGAACAGTATGCGCTCGCTTTTGCGGAAACGCTGCATCGAATGCGCCGTTTTGAAGAAAGCCTTACCGTTCTTCTGACTTCGCTGAAATCCTCATCCGAAAACGATCCTGAGTTGATTTTCGGGATCGCGTCGAATTTCATGGGGCTCGAAGAATTCGAAGCCGCAAAACAATGCTGCAGAATTTGTGCCGAGAGCGATCCGAACGGACCGTATTCCGACAGAGCGATGGATATGCTTGAGCTGATCGAGGATGAACCGGAGCTTGAAGCGCAGATCGGTTTGATGCCCGGCGAGGATCTTATGCTTTTGGACGGGATCCATCGTGCAAAGGCGAAGCATCTGTCCTCGAACGACGATTCCGGTCTTCAGATGCTGCTTAAGCTTTCCGAACGGTATCCGAACAGCGAAATGCTCGACTTGGAGATTGCTATGATGCAATTCTCCATGCAGGAATACGATGAAGCAAGAAAACGTCTGTTCAATTTGTTCAAGCGCAACAGCAAATCCGTTCGCGGCAACGCGCTGATGACGCTTTTGTATCATGTACAGAAACAGGAGCAGGAAGCGAAAGAACAAAGCAAGAAGATTCTGATCGACGAAGACTGTTCGCCCGAAGAGCTCGGATATGCTGCGCCGATTTTGATCGAAATCGGCGAATACGTACGCGCGGCGAAAGCGCTTCTGCTTCTCCGGGATTCCATGCCGTACGATATTGAAATGCAGCATCAGCTTGCGTTCTGCTATTATGTTCAGGGACGAAAGCGCGAGGCCGAAGTGATCTATGACGAACTTGCCGCGCGCGATGAGAACGATTCGGTTGCATCATATTATAAAAAGCATATCCGGGAGGATTCGGAAGCCGATTTCATTAAGAGCTGGTCGATCCATTACGACGTTCCGATTCGCGAAGCAATCGTCCGTCAGCGCCGCATTCGCGACGTCGCAACCGCAGGAATCGAAGCGATTAAACAAACATGGATAAACGACAAAGGATTCCGTTCGATCCTGAAATGGGCGCTTGTAAGCCCTCTTTCACCGTCGCTGCGCGGAACGGCAAAAATGCTTTCTGTCGTAGGCACGCCGGAAACCGAACGAATTCTGCGCGCTTTTCTGATTCGTTTCGATCAATCCGACGAGGACAAGCAGTTCGTTTTCGGTCTGCTTCTCGGAATGAAAGCAAAGCCGCCGTTTTCGCTCTATTACCAGGGAGAATGGCAGTACGGTATCGTGCGTCCGATGCGAATGCCCGAGACCCTGCCGGTCAGCTATGACGCGATCCTCGGCATGATCAACGAATTTCAGCAAACGCTGCATGACAATATGCGTTATCGCGACTTGAACGTCCCGCAACAGTTTACCGACGTCGCTTCACGTATTTTCTTTTACTATCTGTCCTGTTTTCCGGACGGAAAGCTGCCGCATATTACAAGGCCGCAGGAGGATGCGCTCGGCGCTGCGTTTATTATGATGGGACTCGGCGCAGTCAATGACGTTTCCATTAAGCCCGATATATTGATGGAGCTTTTTGATGTGACGCCGCGCAGACTGGAAAACGCGCTGAAGCGGATCTTTACCGCCATGCAGAGGGACAGGGAGGAATGATATGAAGTTTATTGCAACCGCAAAAATCGGCCTGGAATCGACCGTTGCGTTTCAGCTTCATAAGCTCGGCATCCTTGATACCGAAACGCTTGACGCGCGTGTTAAATTTCGCGGTGATTTTGAAGAGATGGCTAAAGCGCTTCTGTGGCTTCGAACCGCAGAACGTCTGTTCCTATCGGTCGGTTCTTTTCACGCGGATACGTTCGATTCCCTGTTTGAGCAGACAAAAGCGCTGCCGTGGAACCGATATCTAACGCCGCGCACCCGCATCCATGTCAACGGAAAAAGCGCAAAGAGCACACTTTTCTCCGTTTCGGACTGTCAGAGTATCGTCAAAAAGGCGATCATCGAATCCCTGAAAGACTCTTACCGTGTCAATACGATCCCCGAGAACGAAGAAGAGGTGATCGTCGAAGTCGGCATTCTGCGCGACGAAGTGACGCTCGCGTTGGATTGCTGCGGCGCAGGTCTTTCTCGACGCGGCTACCGCACCTACAATGTTCCGGCACCGCTCTCGGAAACGCTCGGCGCCGGGCTGATCCTGCTTTCACGGTTTTTCCCCGATACGCCGCTTATCGACCCGATGTGCGGCTCCGGCACGATTCCGATCGAGGCGGCGATGATCGCAAATAACATTGCGCCGTCGTTGAACCGTACGTTTGCCGCAGAGCAGTGGAAGTTCCTCGATCCCGCCGTATTCCGCGCAGCGAGGGAAGAAGCGAACGACTTGCGTAAAAACGACCCGCTTTGCATCACGGGTTCGGATATCGATCCGCATTGCATTGATCTCTGCAAAAAGCACGCAAAGAAAGCCGGCGTTATGATTGATTGGAAGGTGCGTCCGGTCAGAGAGCTTTCTACGGACCGTCATAACGGCGTACTGATCTGCAACCCGCCGTACGGAGAGCGTCTATCGGATCAGCAATCCGTTAAAGCGCTGTATCGGGAGATGCGTACCGTATTCGATCGTATCCCCGATTGGCAGATCAACGTCATTACCTCAAGCAAAGAATTCGAAAAGATCTACGGGAAGCCCGCTGATAAGCGCAGAAAGCTTTCTAACGGCGGAATGACCTGTACGGTATATCAATACTTTGCAAAGCGAAAAGAAACGCTCTGACGCCCTCATACGGCGTCTTTTTTCTGCTATTTGCGCATACCTTACTGCAGGAGGGTATGATGATGCGCAGATGCTGTTGTTTTTTTTTCGCGATCGTAATCGCGTTCTCTTTTATTCCGAAGGTTCGTGCGGATCAAACGCTGCCCGCATATTGTGTGATGCCGCTGCATTCCGATGCGTTGCTTGCGGAATCAAATGCAGATGAATGGCTGAATGTAGCAGGGCTTACAAAACTGCCGGCTGTAATCACTCTGTGCAGCGCGTTTGATAAAGGACTGATCAGCGAAGAGGCCGTGGTGACCGTAGGATCCAAAGCGGCTTCGATCGGCGGACCGTCCGCATATCTCAAAAAAGGAGAAACCATCTGCGCCGGAGAGCTGATCCGCGCCGCAGTCATGATCTCTGCGGGCGACGCGATCTATGCGCTGGCCGAACACGCGTTTGGCTCGGAGGATGTGTTTCTTGACAATATCACGCTTACGCTGCACGCTGCAGCAATTACAAAGGAGCTTCCGGAATGTCTCGGCACCTACATGACGTTTTCCTGCAAGGAGCTCTGTGCGCTCGGCGAGCTCGCAGTCGACAGTCCGACATTTCTTAAATACTGTTCGCAAAAATACGTGATGCTTGAGCATACAGACGGCCGCAAAACGGAGCTTGCAAGCGCGAACAAACTTCTTACATCGCTGCCCGGGTGCATCGGTCTGTTTACCGGCAGCTCCAACACGGATGGCTACTGCGGCATCTTTGCCTGCAAGCGCGGAGAGACGACCTACCTCTGTGCGATCATCGGCGCACAAAACAGTAAAACGAGGTTCGAGACGGCTGCGAAGCTTCTGGAGGAAGCGTTTGCAAACTACCGATATGTTACGGTATGCGATCCCAACGAGCCGGTTTTGGAACAGTATCCGGTGGAAGGAGGCGACGTCGAATCCGTCGACCTGTACGCCAAGGAGCGATTCGTACTGTTGTTAAAAAAGAGCGACGGAGAACCGCAAAAGAGGATGGACCTTTCGGAAACGCTCACTGCGCCGCTGGACGCAGAGCACGCAGTCGGTACGATATCATATTACGGTGCAGACGGATCATTGCTTCTCGAAGCCGCGTTGTATCCCGGAAATTCCGTATCGGCTAACGGCTTCCGTGAAATTCTGAAACGGGTGTTCGGAGCGTTTCTGAACGACTGAAAACGGAGGGATTTGCACTTGCAAACCCTCTTTTTTTCGGTTATAATACCAACATGATACTGTTCAATTTATCTTCTATCTTGAGCGACCCGATCGGGTTTCTGAAACAGCTTGCCTGCCTGCTGCCCGTCATGCTTTTGAGCCTGACGCTGCATGAGTGGGGGCACGCATACGCGGCGCATCTTTGCGGAGACGATACCGCAAGGAATATGGGCCGTATGACGCTCAATCCTTTGAAGCACATCGATCCGATCGGCTTTCTTGCGATCCTGCTTGCGGGCTTCGGCTGGGCTAAGCCGGTCCCCGTCAATTCGCGCAATTTCCGGAATTTCAAAAAGGGAGAGGCGATCGTCTCTCTTGCAGGCGTAACGATGAACCTGCTGCTGGTGATCGTCTTCTCCGGCCTTTTTGTGCTGTTCGGATGCCTTTATGTCAAGAATCCGCATTCATGGCTCGGCAACGAGTATCTCTGGCTCATCCTGCAGTTCGGCATCATCCTGAATGTCACTCTGATGCTTTTCAACCTGCTTCCGATCTATCCGCTGGACGGGTATCACATCTTTGAACTGCTCTTCGCAAAACGGCTTCCGATGAAGATCCTTCTGTTTCTGCGCAGATACGGTACGTTCATTTTGATCGGCATTTTTCTTCTGATGCGGATTTTTGATTTCTATCCCGCGTATGAGCTTTCCGTATGGCTGATCAACAAGCTGAACGATCTTGTGATCCTGATCATAATGCACTGACGTACTATGGAAGAATATCGCGTTTCGCTTTCACAATTCGAAGGGCCGCTCGATCTGCTGCTGCATCTTATCGACAAGGCCGAGATCAATATCGAGGATATCTTCGTTTCGGAGATTACCGCGCAGTATCTTGCGTACATGGACGATCTAAGCGATCTCGATATGGACCGCGCCAGCTCGTTTCTGACGGTCGCCGCGCAGCTTCTTTTGATCA
>JAEEGL014961437.1_pt1 | contig 10518 bp, 8 predicted proteins | sample 9134231 | NCBI WGS metagenome assembly JAEEGL01 (sample SAMN16246548, study PRJNA631951) | gut metagenome | biome: gut microbiome; feature: rumen; material: fiber-attached | host: Bos | place: Iran: Karaj | collected 2018-10
ACCGCTCGCCGCTCGGGGAAAAATGGCACCGCAGCTGTGCCGTCAGGACCTTCGGCGAGATCCGCCCCGGCGACGTGGCCCCGGTGATCGCCCCGAACCGGGCGGGAAAGCGGGCCGTCTTCCCCATGAAATGGGGCTTTTCCGGCCGGACGCTGCTCCTTAACGCGCGCACGGAGACGGCGGCGCAGAAACCGACTTTCCGGGACGCCTGGAAGCGGAACCGCTGCATCATCCCCGCGAGCTGGTATTACGAATGGGAGCACCTTGCCGGCAGCGACGGCAGCCGGAAGACCGGAGACAAATACCTTCTCCAGCCGGAGGGGAGCACGGTCACCTGGCTCTGCGGCCTCTACCGCATCGAGGACGGGCTGCCCGTCTTCACGGTACTGACCCGCGAAGCCGGCGAGGAGATCCGCTTTCTCCACGACCGGATGCCGCTCATCCTGCCGGAACACCTTACGGACGTCTGGATCCGGCCGGATACGCGGCCGGAGGATCTGCTGGGGGAAGCGCTTACCCGCATGCATTACGAACGGCTGCGGGAGGACGCGGGCTGAAAGTCCGCCGCAAAAACGATCATACATAAGGGAGCATCCGGGGGGAGCGGAATGAGAAAGGGATGGAGCGCGTCTACATCTGTATCGATCTCAAGTCGTACTATGCCTCCGTGGAATGCGTCCACCGGGGGCTGGATCCTCTGAAGACCAATCTTCTCGTAGCGGACGAGAGCCGCTCCGAACAGACCATCTGTCTGGCGGTCTCGCCGCCGCTCAAGGCCATCGGCGTTCCCGCCCGGCCCCGGCTCTTCGAAGCCCGCCGGGCGATCCGCCGCTACGAAGAAGCCCGCCGCACCCGGGTGGACTATATCGTTGCCGTTCCGCGCATGGCCGAATACGAGCGCATCTCCGCCCGGATCTACGGCATCTATCTGCGCTACGCGGCGCCGGAGGACGTGCACATCTACTCGATCGACGAATGCTTCATCGACTGTACGCCCTATCTTCACTTCTATGAGAAAGAAGCCGAAGCTGCCGGCATTCATCCGGCCCGTCTCATGGCCGTGACCATGATCCGCGCCGTCCTGGCGGAGACCGGCATCACCGCCACCGCCGGCATCGGCACCAATCTGTACCTGGCCAAGGTGGCGATGGATATCGTCGCCAAGAAAGCGGCGGCGGACCGGGACGGCGTCCGCATCGCGGAGCTGAACGAGGATTCCTACAAATTCCTCCTCTGGGATCACCGGCCGCTCACGGATTTCTGGCAGATCGGTCCCGGGACGGCCAGGCGGCTCCTGGCCGCCCGCCTGCCCACGATGGGCGAGGTGGCGCGGCGCAGCCTCTGGGACGAGGAGTTCTTCTACAAGACCTTCGGCATCGACGGAGAGATCCTGGTCGACCACGCCTGGGGCATCGAGCCCGTCACCATGCGGGACATCAAGAACTACCGCAGCGAGCGGCACAGTCTTTCCAGCGGACAGGTGCTGCCGCGCCCCTACCGCTTTGAGGAGGCCCGGCTCATCGTCAGCGAGATGCTGGACGGGCTCTGCGCCGACCTGTTCGGGAAGCGGCTCGTTTCTTCCGTCTTCACCTGGTGGGTCTCCTACGACTGGCGGAGCCTGGAAGTCTGCCCGGAGTACGACGGCCCGGTCGTTCCGGATTTCTACGGCCGGCCGCATCCGAAGCACGCGGCCGGGACCGTCCGGCTGAAGGAACGTACCAGTTCCTACGCCGCCGTCAGCCGGGCCCTGCTCGATTCCTTCGACCAAAAGACCGACCGCCGCCTGCTTTTCCGGCGGCTGGGCGTCTCGGCCGCGAACACCGAAGCCGACGACGGGATCGTTCAGCTGGATCTCTTCACCGATTACGACGCACTCGAAAAAGAAACCCGTATTCAGGCGGCGATGGGGGAGATCCGCCGCCGGTACGGCTCGGCCGCCGTCTTCAAGGGCAAAGACCTTCTGGAAGGCGCGACCGCCCTGGAACGAAGCCGGCAGATCGGCGGCCACCGGGCCTGAGACTGCCGCGGAAAGGATCTCCCCATGCCTGTGCTCGGATACGTCCCCATGCCGGACGGATTCAAATACCGGGACGTGTTTGCCAAGGGCCGTCCCCGCCACCGGCTCACGGATCCCTTCGGGAGCCGCCACCCTTCCATGGATACCGCTAAACGGGCCAAGATCTTTGCCCCCTTCGACGCGCTCCGCGGCTTCAGCGCCGCGCTTCTCGCCGAAGAAGGCCGGTCCCGGAGCGGACTTTCCTGACAGGAGCTCCCCGAAAGGGGCGGAAAACACAAAGGAGTCAGTATGATCTACAAGACCGATCACCGCGTGGAAGACTTTATTCTGGGACTTAGCTGGGAAGCGCTTCCTTCCCCCGTGCAGGAACGCCTGCGGGGCTGCCTGGCCGATCTTCTCGGCGCCCTGATCACCGGCAGCCGCAGCGAGCCCTTTGAGGCCGGCCTGAGGCTGGCGGAGCGCTTTTATCTGCCCGGCTCTGTTCCGGTCATCGGCTCCGACAGGACCTTCTCGGTCGACGGCGCGGCGGCCGCCATGGCACACGCCTCCAACGCCTACGACATCGATGACGGCCACAATATCATCCGCGCTCATCCCGGAACGAGCTTCATCGGCGCTGTTCTGGCTGAAGCCTGGGACCGGGATCTGTCCCTGACGGAGCTGATGACCGCGCTCTGCGCCGCCTACGAGGTCTCCATCCGCAGCGGGATCGCCATCATGGATCACTATCGCTACGCGCATTCCAGCGGGACGTTCGGGGCCGTCGGCGTGGCGGCGGGCGTCGGGCGGATCCGGGGCTATTCCCGGGAGGCGCTCGGGAACGCCCTGTCCGTAGCCGAATTCAACGCGCCGCTCGTGCCGGGCATCCGCAGCGTCGAATATCCGTCCATGAACAAGGACGGCGTGCCGTTCGGCGTCATGATCGGGATGCTGGCCCTCCGGGCCTCGGAGTGCGGCTACACCGGGAACAAAAACCTGCTGGAAGCGGAACCCTACCGGTATCTGACCGAAGACCTGGGGCGGAACTGGCGGGTCCTGGAGCTCTATTTCAAGCCGTACCCCTGCTGCCGTTGGGATCACGCGGCGCTGGACGCGGTGCTCAGCCTGCGCAGGGACCACCGTCTGCGGCCGGAAGAGATCGCCCGCTGCGAGATCCGCACCTTTGAGCGCGCGACCCTCCTTTCCAAGATCGTGCCGACATGTGCGGACGAGGCGCAGTACAACATCGCCTACCCGGTGGCGGCGGCGCTGGCGCGCGGCGGCTTCGGCTTTGCCGAGCTTCAGCCCGAAAGCTTCCGCGACCCGGCGATCCTGGGGCTGATGCCGAAGCTCTCCTTCGTCACTGACCCGGAATGTGAAGCGGCCTTCCCGGCTTCCCGCCTCTGCCGGGCAGTCATCGAAACGAAAGACGGCCGGCGGCTGACCTCCGCCCTCTTCGAACCGGACGGCGAGGCGAAACATCATATCGGCCGGGACTGGCTGTCGGCCAAATTCCGGCGCATGACCGCCCCTCTCCTGCCGGGCGGCACGCAGGAAGAGCTGCTGAAGACGGTATTTGAGGACGATCTCCCCGTGCGCGAACTGGTCTGGATCATCAATCGGAACATAAAAAAAGAAGGCCGTCCCTGAAAGAGGCAGCTTGCCGAGCAAAAAAGAAATACCGGTCTGCCGCTGGTGCGGCAGACCGGTATTTCTTTTTGCATCCCGCCGGGCGGATCAGTTGTCCGCCAGATCGTAACCGTTTTTCATGTGCGCGGTGGCGTCGAGAAGCACCTTGTTCAGCACGTCGGTGGTCTTCTCCTTCGCCATTTCGGCCAGCTTTTCGTTTGCCTCCGACAGCAGCTTCATGTCCTTCGTTTCCGCGAATTTCCGGTCGTATTCCAGAACGATCCGGCGCCCCTCGGCCGCGACCGCGCTCTGATAGCGTTCAATGTTCTGGATCGAGGTCGCGAAATGGGGATCCACCAGGGCGTTGATGAGCCGACTCGACCAGTAGAAGTTCTCCGTGGAAGCATCTCTCGTTACGTCGCAGATGTATTTCGGCATCTTCGGCACGTTCGGATAAAGCGGCAGGATCGCGCTGAAGGTCGTCGGCCCGTAAATGATCCACTCCAGCCCCTTGATCTCCTGCGGCGCGTACGGCCGGATCTGGCAGAGGATGGTATCGCCGGTCCGGTTGATGCCGATGGAGCGGTACATGCCCCGCATGCCCGTATCGCGGTGGATGTACGGATCATACGGCGTTCCCTGGAAATGCGAGGACAGAAGGTATTTCACGTCCTCGACCGTGACCTTCCGCTCCGGCACGAGCGCCCAGGGGATGTCGTCGCTTTCCGGCGTGAAATCCGCGTCCGGCCCGTCCCACTTAAAGCTGCGCGGAGCCAGATACCGGCCCATGAACCAGGCGCGGGGCGTATTGTACAGGTGGTCCATATCGCGCCGGGAGCCGAAGATCAGCCGGGGATTGCACTTTCCGTCCTGATTGAGGTCCAGATGATTCTCTTCGATGAATTCCCTGAGATCCTTCGAGCAGAGATGCTCCTTCCCTTCGCCGAGAGCGTCGTCCAGATCGAAGGCGTCCGTCCCGAACTGGTTCGGGTGGATCACGCAGAACTCGTCCGGCACCTTTCTGGCGATCCAGTGATGGCCGCCGATGGTCTCCATCCACCAGATCTCGTTCTCATCGTTGAAGCCGATCCCGTTGGATTCGTAGGTCCCGTACCGTTCGATCAGGGACGCGAGCCTGAGGACGCCTTCCCGCGCGCTGCGGATGTACGGCAGGACCAGCGTTATAAAATCCTCCTCGCCGATGCCGCCGATCGTATCTTTCTCCCCGCGTTTTTCCGCCTTTTTGTAGGCGACCAGCGGGTCCGCCGCCAGCACCCGCGGATTCGTGGTGATCGTCTCCGTCGCGCTCATGCCCACCTGGGCGCTGTTGATGCCAGCCGCGGGCCAGAGACCGTGCTCGCCCTTCACGGTCGGGCAGCAGGTGTAGCGGAGGGGCTCCTCCGGAAGATCGACTTCGCAGTGCGAGATCTTGCAGGTATATTTCCGCGGCTGATCCTTCGGTTCGACCACGATCACCTGTTTGATATCATACTTCCCGTCGTCGGTGCGGGCAATCATCGTAGAACCGTCGTTCGAAGCCTTTTTTCCAACGAGTACAGTCGTACAGGACATGTTAATTCCTCCTTTATCTGCCGGCGGGATAAGGGCCGGCCGCCTGAAACAATGGTAGCATCTTGAGGCGGGAAAAACAAGAGGAAAGGCGGCGGCAGGGACCGTCTGTCTTGTGTCAGGCGTTCCCGGGCGTACGCCCGTTTTTCGTTTTTCTGTTCTCAGGGCGGAAGCGGGATCCTTTTTTCGTTTTTCGGTACTCTTCAGCCCTTATTCCCTTCTTTATTTGTCGTTTAATTGTCGTATTTTGTCGATTACCTGTTGTTTTTTTGTTTTTTTCAATGTATACTGTCCGTGAGCCTGCGTACCGGGGCTCTGACCTGTCCCGGCTGTCCCTGCCGCAGACAGACCCGGCGCAGAAAAAAAACGTACTTAAAGAACAAGGAGGTTCTGCATGAAACACCTGAAACGCCTGGCCGCCATCCTGCTGGCCGCCGCCATGCTGCTTTCTCTCGCTGCCTGCGCAGAGAAACAGCCCACACCTTCCGGAAATGCTTCCGATCCCGCCGGGAGCACCAGCGCCCCCTCTGAAACGAGCGGAAATACCCTCGCCACCGCCGCCTCCCAGACGGAGCCGGCACCTGAGGATCTCTCAGCCCGCTACGGCGGACACGCGAACCTCCGCAGCGCCAGCAGAATCCAGAATCTGGACCCGGTCAAGTGCACCGCCACGTGGAAGTATCTGTACGCGACCTGCGTATTCGAGACGTTCCTGACCCGCGATGCGGACAACAACATCGCACCCGGTATCTGCGATTATGAACTCTCCGACGACACCCTGACTCTGAAGCTCTGGGTGCGGGACGGCTTCGTTTTCTCCAACGGGGATCCGGTGGATATCTATGATATCGAAGCCACCATCAAGCGTACCTGCACGATGCACACCAACACGAAAAACAAAGTGCTGCCGTACATTGCCTCCATGGAAGTGGACGCTGCCGGCAAGGTCCTGACGCTGGTTTTCTCTGAATACAGAGAATCCATCCTGTACTATCTGGCCACCTGGAAATGCTGGTGCGGCGTTCTGCCGAAAGAGATCTGCGAGAAATATCCGGATACGGAGATCACGGAGCTCGCCGACCTGATCGGTACCGGACCGTACGTCTATTCCGACTGGGAGAAGGACGTTTCCGTTACCCTTACCAAACGGGCCGACTATGTGCCCGTGGAATCCGACCGGACCGGTTTTGCCGGCACCAAATACGGTTTCCTGGACAGCATGACCTTCATCACCAATACGAATGACGGTTCCGCTGCCCTGGCGGTCCTGAACGGCGATTATGACGCGGTCGAATGCATCCCGTCGGAGTACTACGACCTTGCCCGTTCCTCGGGAATCAAAGAAACGATCCTTCCCTCAAACATCGGTTTTATGTTGTACTTCAACGTGGACAACTCCGTGGACGAGAACGGGAACTTCATCAACGTGACCGCCAAATATCCGTCCCTCCGCAAAGCGATTATGGCTGCCATCGATTATGAGGAGTATGCCATGATCATCACCGACAAACAGTATGTTGCGGAGCCGAGCCCCTGGCTGTCGCCCCTCTACCAGACTGACGCGTGGGTGAAGGCCGACTACTACGGCCCCACCAATCTGGAAGCCGCTGCGAAATACCTCGAGCAGGCCAAAGCGGAAGGCTGGGACGGTGTCGAACGTGTGCAGGTCATTTTCTCGGTCGACCGCAACGATATGGCGACGCTGATTGACAACTATCTGACCAAGGCCAACATCCCGCATGACGTGATCCTGATGGAAGGCAGCGCCAGAGACGCCTTTATCGCCGCCGGCAGCAACAACAATTACGACATGCTGTATTTCTGGAGCGCCTATTCCTACACCCCCACTCAGCAGCCTCAGTCCTTCACGAGCCGCTGGAGCAAAGATAAGGAAAAGAACGCCCTGATCGCGAAGATGGAGGTCCTTCCGACCGATTCCGAGGAATACATCCGTCTGGCCAAGGAATACGACGCTTTCCTGGTCGACCGCTGCGGCAGTGCTCATCTGGGCCGCTGCAACTGGTACTGGTACAGCCCCGAGACCCTGCAGTTCAACGACGAAGGCCTTGACCGCTATTTCTTCAACACTTACTGGGAGGATCCCGAGAATCATCCGAAGAAATGATCCCGGTCTTCTGAGTAAAATAAAGCCGCGGGGTCACCCCGCGGCGCTCATTTACAAGGAGGGAAACAACTATGTACAGAGTAGGGCAGGAAGAAGTGGAAGCCCTGAGACGCACTATTGAAAGCAAGGAGCTTTCCCGGGCCAGCCTCACCGGTGCACACGAAGTCGAACATTTTGAGCGCGAGCTGGCCGAGAAGACCGGCACCAAATACGCGCTCGCCGTCTCCGGCGGCACGGGCGCCCTGATCTGCGCGCTGGTCGGCGCCGGCATCGGCCCCGGCGACGAAGTCATCGTTCCCGGCTATACCTTCATGGCGACTGCGCTCGCGGTCGTCGCGGCAGGCGCCATCCCCGTTCTCGCTGAATGCGACGAGACCTGCACCATCGACGTGAAAGACGTCGAGCGCAAGATCTCTCCCTACACCAAGGCGGTCATTCCGGTCTATATGCGCGGTTTCCCCGCCGATCTCGACTCCCTCACAGCCCTTTCCAAAAAGTACGGCTTCATGATCATTGAAGATGCCTGCCAGGCCGACGGCGGCAGCTACAAGGGGCGGCGTCTCGGGAGCATCGGCACTGCCGGCGCCTTCAGCTACAACTTCTACAAGATCATTTCCTTCGGAGAAGGCGGCGCCGTGGTCACGAGCGACCGGAAGGTCTATGAACGCGCCCTGATCTACCACGACGGCGGCACCGTGTTCCGGCCTTACGCGGGAGACCTGGAGGAAACGGTCTTCTGCGGCACGCAGCTGCGTGTGGGAGAACTGTTCGGCTCCTATATGCGCGTGCAGCTTTCCCGCAACGACGGGATCCTCCGCGATCTCAGAAAAGTCAAGAAGACTCTGATGGATGAACTTAAAGACGTTCCCGGCATCCGCTTCGCTCCTTCCCACGACATCGAAGGAGACTGCGCCACCACTCTGCCGCTGCGCTTTGACTCGGAAAAAGAAGCCCGCACGTTTGCCTCCAAGCTGCGGGAGATCTCCCCGAAAGCCTGGCTCCCCATCGACAGCGGCAAGCACGTCTACTACAACTGGACACCGGTCATCGAGCAGCGCGGCGCGCACTGCGACGAGCTGAACCCGTATCTGCTGCCGAAGAACGCGAAGCTGAATCTTCGGAAATACGACCGCTTCAGCCTGCCGCAGACCAACGATATCCTCGCCCGGACGGTCTTCTTCAGCCTGGATCCCGACTGGAGCGATGAGAAGACCGAGGAGCTCGTCCGCCGCTGCAAGGGAGCGGTCCGGTAACGGAAAAAACACTCTTACCACAGACCATGAACCGGGAAACGGAGGAAAGCGATGATCAAGCTGACGATCTGGAATGAGAACTACCACGAGAAGACCAACGAATACGTGCACATGCTGCACCCGGAAGGCATCCATATGACGCTGGCGAAGGGGCTCGCGGATCCGGAATTCCTCATCCGCACCGCGACGCTCGACGAACCGGACCAGGGTCTGCCCGACGAGGTCTTAGACGACACCGACGTTCTGATCTGGTGGGGCCACGTCCGGCACAAACGCGTTCCCGACGAGCTGGCCTTCAAGATCGTGCAGCGCGTGAACGACGGGATGGGCGCCATTTTCCTGCACTCCGCCCACAGGAGCAAACCGTACCGGTACCTGATAGGCACCGGGGGAGACCTGCGCTGGCGCGAAGTCGGCGAGCACTGCAACGTCTGGACCGCGACGCCCTCACATCCGATCGCGCAGGGCATTCCGGAAGTGTTCCGCATCGACCACGAGGAGATGTACGGCGAACCCTACGGGATCCCGACGCCGGAAGACGTCGTCTTCATCAGCTGGTTTGCCGGCGGGGACGTGTTCCGCAGCGGCGTGACATTCAGGCGCGGCAGCGGGAAGATCTTCTACTTCCAGCCCGGCCACGAGACCTTCCGTTCCTACGAGCATCCCATCGTGCTCAAGATCATCAAAAACGCCGTCTTCTGGGCGGCGGACCGGACCCCCGCCCCGCTCACCACGCGGGAGATTCCGGAATCGGTCGAACCGTTAGATCCCGCGACGCTCGAGCTTCATTCGGTGCACGAGCACCACGCCCCGGTGAACTGATCCGTGTAACGCGGAGAAGGGAAACCGAAATGCAAAGAGGTCATCCGGCTCAAACCGGATGACCTCTGTTTTGTTTTCTTTGGGCCCGGGGCGTTTTTTCCGCAGCTTCCCACTCTGCGCCCCCGTCCGGTAATGCCGCTCTGCAGCAGACAGCAGGCGGCCGGAATCACCCACGCATAATGAAGTCGGGCGGGAGCCGCCTCATCCCTGGATCCCTTCATTTCTGTCCTCTTTCCTCCGATCCCGCATCGGACATCTCCGTACCAGGGCTTCCCCTAGCCATACCGGACAGAGCCATCCTCTGCTGATTATAGAAAAGATGGCAGCGGTTTTCAACGGTGGAGCCTCCCTTTCCGGCCGTTTCCGCGTCAAAAAAGCCCCCGCGCGGGGGCTTTTTTGGTCTTTCGAACGATTCCGTTACTTCCCGCAGCCCCTTACCCTGGCCACGGTATCCGAGGCCTCACGGGCCAGTGAAGTGATCTTATCAAAACTGCCCGCGGCAATATCGCCCGCCGGGCACAGCCAGCTGCCTCCCACCGCACAGATGAAAGGCTGCGCCAGATACTCGGCCAGGTTTTCCGCGCTCACGCCGCCCGTGGGGACAAACTTCACGTCTCCGAACGGACCGGACAGGCCCTTCATGGCCTTGATGCCGCCGTAGACGTTTGCCGGGAAGAATTTTACTGCCTTGATGCCGAACTTCATGGCCGCCATGATCTCGCTCGGCGTTACGCACCCTGGAAAGACGGGCACTCCGTTTTCCACGCACCAGCGGACGATCTCCGCGTCAAAGCCCGGGGAAACGATGAACCTCGCGCCGGCTTCCACTGAGGCCCGGCACTGCTCCGGCGTAAGGACGGTCCCGGCGCCCACCAGCATTTCGGGGCATCCGGCCGCCACCCGGCGGATGGCTTCGATCCCGGCCGCGGTCCGCATGGTGATCTCCATCACATCGATGCCGCCGGCTATAAGAGCCTTCGCGGCAGGTATAGCGTCCTCGGCGTTTTTAATGACCACGACCGGTATCACGCCGGTCTTTTCCATTCTCTCCGTAACGTTCATCGTTTGTCTCCCCCTGCGTTAAGATCCTTGAAAAAGGCATTCATTCCGGTTGAGATGCGCCC
>JAEEGL015296331.1_pt1 | contig 10518 bp, 11 predicted proteins | sample 9134231 | NCBI WGS metagenome assembly JAEEGL01 (sample SAMN16246548, study PRJNA631951) | gut metagenome | biome: gut microbiome; feature: rumen; material: fiber-attached | host: Bos | place: Iran: Karaj | collected 2018-10
CGCCTTTGTGGTGGTTTTTATCTGACCAATTGTTTTTCCCATGTTATAATATCAGCAATTTTAGGATTACGTTTTGATATTGGAATACCATATTCTATGGATTTTATTGAAAAACCATTTCTTTGTGCTGCAATTTTAACAGCCCTGTTAGAAGCCTGGGTTTTCGCATACAAAGATTCTAGGTTCTTTTCCTTTATACAATAATTTTCCAATATCTTTAAACTTTCATCTGCAACTATAAATGCCTTGTGTCCTTTGGACAACCAACCCCAAAGTTCAGCATTTTTATTTACAGTATCTATATTATCCATACCGATTATACCACCAAATTCACCATCTACGTTTATAATGAATTGTTCATCATATATTTGTTTATGATCGAATTTGTGTGCTATCTTTCTGCGCTTAGTATTTGCCAAATATAACAACATAAACAAGGCATATTTGAATTTGTTCGGTGTAACCTTGCTACTTGCCCACCAAAACCATGGTTCTAATCTTGCACGATTTGTAGACAACACGTTATAGAAATCATCTATCATTGGCACGACATTAAAAAAATTCATTTCTTTTAATTGTATATTCATAAAAAAACCTACTTTATTTCAGTAGAAATATAGTCAATTTTTAAAATTTGTCAACAACATCTATTTATGTTTATAAGCTAAAACCAGAGGAACCATTTTATTACGATATTGTTCTGGTATCTTTTCCATAGGTATTAACAGAGAATTTTTTTGTCCTGCAGACATCTTTGGTAAAAAATCACCGTTTTTTGCGTTTATAATGGCATCTAGATGCACAAAAACCTTTTCAATGGTATGTGGCAGTATAAAAATAATTTCATCGTCCTGCTTGATTTCATTGCGTAATTCCAACGTTATATTTTTATCATCGACATTTGTGATAACACCCGCCGCATGATAATCTGATTTAGAATGTGTTGATTCATAATCATGTGCATCTGGTGGCACAGGCCCATCGAAAAAAGCGGTTGTATATCCACGCGATTCCAACACATTTAAATCATCCATAAATGGTGTCGGATCAAAATGTTCTGGGTCACGTGCATAAGCATCCAAAGCATTACGGTAAGCACGCACAACAGAACCAACATAATATTCACTGCGGTTGCGACCTTCGATTTTAAGGCTGTCTGGGTGTGATTCTATAACTTCCTTTAATCGTGGCATTAAACACAAATCTTTGCTGTTCATAATATATGCGCCACGATCGTCTTCCTCAATCGGCATTTCTATACCAGATTCTTTTTCACGCAAAATAACATCATATTTCCAACGACAGAGTTGGGCACACGCCCCACGATTTGATGGACGCCCAGTTATATAATTTGACAACAGGCACCGACCAGAATAAGACATACACATTGCACCATGGATAAATATCTCTAACCCTATATCAGGGCATTGTTCACGAATTGATTTGAATTCATCATGTGAAACCTCACGCGCCAAAACACATTGGACCGCGCCAGCCTTTTGCCAAAATTTTACAGTTGCCGCAGAACAAATATTCGCCTGGGTAGATATGTGAATTGGAATATCTGGATGATGTTCGCGTACCCACATCAAAACACCTGCATCAGATATGATAAGCGCGTCTGGTTTAAGGTAATTCAAAACCTCACTGACACGCCCCATATTTTCATAATCACGATCATGTGCAAATAAATTGAAAGCCAAATACACTTTTTTACCGTGTGCGTGCGCAAAATCTATACCTTCTTTTACTTCATCAACCGTAATTTTGGCGCGTGCACGCATTGAAAACCCCGGCAACCCAGCATAAATAGCATCTGCACCGTACAAAATTGCGGTCTTAAACGCATCCAATGTTCCACCGGGCGCCAAAAGTTCAGGTATTTTTGTCATGCCATATATCTTAGCAATGATTTTTTTGATTTCAATATTAAAAAACGGGCAAATTGCCCATTTTTTTATTTACATACCTTTTACCACCTGTGTCGTTTTCACAATATCGGTGCGTCTCTGTCGTTGTATATTTTTTACATTTATCGTGGCACTTTTTATTTTTTCCGTAGTTTTATTTTTTTCCAAACGATTAACGATAACATCAAATAACTTTTTACCTAATTTAAACCTGGCTGTTTGGAGTTTTGCGTTTTCTTCGTGATCAGATTCTGGCATTTCACAATTTTCATCAAATATTATATTTTTGTTTTTATCCTTAACAATAAGGTGAACAATCCCCTTGTTTTCACCATGAGACACATACCTTCCATAATGTATCGAAAGTTGTTTATCCTCAAAAGTACCACCACCCAAACAAAAAATTTCTAAACTGATAGTATCTAATTGTAATTCTGTTCTGTCTGTAAATTCGCCAGCCCTATTTCTTCTTACGTGTGATGCCCGATGAATCAAAAACTTGTCAGATTCCTTAATTTTATCCATCAACGCGGTAAAAAATTCTTTTTCTTGCTTCATTTCCGTTTGAATTGACATATTTTACCCTTTTTTATGTTTTATATACCCATAATTATACCACACATATCAATAAAACACAATTTTTTGAAAAATATGCTTGATTTTATAAAATAAAACATATAATATAAGTCTCACCTTGCCGGTTTAGCTCAGCTGGTAGAGCATCTGATTTGTAATCAGAGGGTCGGGGGTTCAAGTCCCTCAACCGGCACCAGAAAAATCGCCGAAAGGCGTTTTTTTTATTTCTTCTTTTTTTGAGTATTTGTGTTTTTCAATACATCCAAAATATTATCAAAAACTTCTTCTGTTTTTGGATGGGTGGTGGCAAATTTTTGTATTCCCATAATAATCGCCGCTGTAATAAATCTTTCAATATCTTGCTTTGATATTATTTCATTAAAAATGTTCTTTATTGAAACATCTGATTGTGGCTTTATATCACATTTATTAGGGCAAAATAATCTTGCTATTTCTGGCGCCCACCAAACAACCAATCCAATCAACACAGGCAACATTACACACATTAAAAAATATTTGTAATTATCCATTTCACAAAAATTATGATTAAAAAAATGTGCACAATATTCTGAGATTTGCAATACAGTTAACATTGCAAATTCATACAAAACCACAATAGTTATAAAAATTTTTATCTTTCGCATATACCTATTATAGCGACAGATTACACATAATATAACAGGACTGTTTTCCAAACAAAAAACCGTCATTTGACGGTTCTTTGTTTTTAGTTTTCTTTTTGAATCGCGTTTGCCACAGATTCTATTTGTAACAACTGATTTTCTAATGCTACACGTTCAGAAGTTTTATATCCCGTTTCATCTTCGGTCTTTTTTGCCGTATTTTCAGCAGCTTCAACCTTTTTTGTCGATTTCACTGCGGGATTTATCAAATTAGCATGTTGATTTCTGTCACGTTCCATATCAGCCCTTAGCAATCTGCATGTTCCAAAGAAGAACCAATCGTCCATCTTTATCGCCGTTAATTGCATAACAGGACGTGTTCTTGCATCTGTAACCCATTTAGGCATTCCACGTGGAACATCGGAATAGTACCATACCATACCCCAATATATAAATCCCATCGCAACAACACCACGAATTATACCAAAAACAACCCCCAAAGTTTTATCAACAACGGATAAAAAGCTGTCTTGTATTCTTTCACGTATTTTATGATTTATAAATCCAACAATTACCAATATCACAAAAAATACAATGAAATAAGAAACAACCAAGGTAACAACCGTGGAATCAGGAACATTAAACCATTTCTGCAACAAGACATCTAAATGTGGCGAAACAAATTTCGCAGAAACAGCAGCAACTATCCACGACAGAGTGGCAATTGTTTCATACACACCGCCGCGGACAGTTGCCCAAATTGTAGATGCCAGAACAACCAGTATATAAATATAATCTAAAAACGTTAAATCAAACATATTTATACCCTATTTCTTCCTTTTAGACGCAACAAAAAATGCCCCAAATAACAACACAACCATTAAAACGATCAAAGATATCGTTCCAATTGATCTAGCGCTTAATTTTTTTTTGCTGGTTCCAATTCTTTGATAGCATTTTTACGATCTGCATGTGCAGCAATAAAAGCTTCTTTATTTTGTTCCATAGCTGTTTTGTTTGCTGCTGCTGCAGTTTTTTGTTCTGCTGTCAAATCAGCTTCAACTGCGGCACGCAAATCACCCTGCATAGAATCTGCATAACCTTGGAAACATTTTTCACCGATAACAATAACTGGAACACCGCCCTTTTGATAACCACATTTGAAAAGAGCATCAACAAAAGCCTGACGATTATCAATATTCATCATGTTAACTTCTGATACTTTCAAATCATTGTATTCATATATCAATGAAGAACTTATAAAATCACGTGCATGGTGGCAATGCGGGCACGTTGGTGAATAAAAGATTGTTATATCTGCCGCATTTGCATTAGCAATACAAGCACAACCAATTAAAGCGAATAGTAATTTTTTCATTTAAAGACTCCTTTCTTGTTCGTCGAATAATTATAGAAACATTACAAGAATAAATGCAAGCACTTTTTGTTTTTTTCTTGATAAAAAAATATAAAATATATTAAAATAATTTTGTTGAGAAAGAGAAATGAAATACAACCATAAAATTTTGTGGATTTCTTGTGTAGCAATCGCCATTATATCGTATTGTAACGGTAATGCTTTTGCTGGACCGGTACAAAACCTAACTGTTTCTTCTACTATTGACATACAGGATGCCATTAACTTTACTAATAACTCTCCGGAAACTAATGCGCAGTTATTACAAACAAAAACTATTTGTGAAAAGGGGTATTATGTTGCACAATGTGGAAGATACCACGTAGGTTTTAATTGGTTGAAAAACGCAAAGTTCCCGAAAACGGATGATTCTGGCACAGTGGTATATGAGACAAATAATTATTATGTTTATGATGATGTTCTAGATTTGTTTACACAAATGCGTGACTTCTTTGATAATTCAGCGAATCCCCCTACTAGTATTATTTACACAGCGTCTTATAATATAGATATGGATCCTGATAACCCCACTTATATTAATCCCAAAGATGACCGCGAATTGATTTTGAACAGTCTTTGTCACCCAGCATTAGTTCAACCTGTGTGCAAAAAATGTCCGGATGGTGGCACAACACAAGACGCATCAACCGTTACCCTTGATTACAACGGTTTGTCGGTTCGTGGCTCGTGGCATATTCATACAATTGCTGATTGCTATATGGATGAATTTGAAGATTCTACCGGGACTTATGTGTATCTGCCACCAGTAAATAATATAGATCCAGCAACAGCCCAGGCAGAAAAATGCTATTATACAAACACTAATCAAAATGCACTAAATGCTCTGAATGGTGATGAGATAGCAGACTATGTTCCTACTATCCACATATCAGGCGGAAGCCAAGAATTGGTTATACCGTCTTCTAATTATGGAATACAAAGATTTTAATGAGTATGTGCAATTATATGCAATATAACACTTACAACAAATACTATTGTTATCACAGATAAAATGATTTTCTGAGTTTTATGAGATTTTTCTACTTCACATTCTGCACAAGGACAATCGCGTAAAACCAATATCCAAGACACACCCAACATTAATGCAGAAAAAACAAACAACCATGGTTCTATCCATTCTGGGATAAATGAAGAATGCGCGATTTCTGGAGCAAACAAACCAATCAAAGATAAAACTATTGGTAAAACACAACAAAACAAATGTGGTAAAATAGAAGCAATTATACCAATCTTAACAGCTTTGTTTTTCATATATTATCCCCTTGTATTTGTGGCGTCCCCAGCAGAATTCGAATCTGCATCTAATCCTTAGGAGGGATTTGTTCTATCCTATTGAACTATGGGGACACATTGCACAATTCTATACCAATAAAAAAATAAATCAACATTTAGTAATTGCAATCTTTAAAAGAAATTTTATAATAAAGTTAAAAGGATGAAAATACAATGGCAACCGTAACACGTATGGATTTAGCAAATGCATTAAAAAGTCGCTTTGGCTTGACTACAACAGATTCTTATAAAATGATAGATATCATTTTTGATGAAATTGAACAATCTTTGATTAATGGTGAAGATGTTAAAATCACTGGGTTTGGAACATTTAAAATATTATCTAAATCTGCGCGCATTGGACGCAACCCAAAAACTGGTGTTCCTGCGGTAATATCTGCACGTCGTGTTACAACTTTCCACCCAAGCACAAAATTTAGGAAGATTGTTTCTGGAAAATAAAAAACCGCCGAAATCGGCGGTTTTTGTTTTACCACAATCTTACACGTTTTTCTGGTGCAACATATAAATCGTCATCTGGTTTTATATCATATACTTCATACCATGCTTCTACGTGTGGCAATATTCCGTTTACACGCCAACGACCTAATGAATGCTCATTAGTTTTTGTTTGTTTTAATAACGCTTCATCTGTCATATTGCAAGCTTCAGTCATAGCATATGCGATAAAAAATCTTTGGTCGGCTGTCAAAGCATTTGCATCTTCACTTTTTTCACCAAATTTTTTATATGCATCAAAAGCAATTGTAACGCCACCGTAATCAGCCAAATTTTCACCCAAAGTAAATTCACCGTTTGCGTGTGTGTTTGGTGCAACCAATATATTATTAAAATGTTCTTTCATAATGTTAGTACGTGTTTCAAATTGTTTTGCATCTATATCGGTCCACCAATCTTTCATATTACCCTGACTATCAAAATGGCGTCCACTGTCATCAAAGCCATGTGTCATTTCGTGTCCAATAACAGAACCGATTGCACCATAGTTAAATGCATCATCAGCGTTCATATCAAAAAATGGGTATTGCAAAATTCCCGCAGGAAAACAAATTTCATTAGTTGATGGATCATAATAAGCATTTACCTGATGCGCATTCATATACCAAATTGTTGGATCTTTTTCTTTACCAACCTTAGCCAACCAAAACGCATCTTCAAAAGTACTTACACGCATCATATTTTCGTATAATGAATCATTCTTTATTTCAAGTTTAGAATAATCACGCCATTTATCTGGATAACCTATCTTTGCTTTGAAAGTATGTAATTTCTTCAAAGCTTGTTCTTTCGTATCTTTTTCCATCCAAGTTAAATCATTAATTCTTGATTCATATGCACGTTGTAAATTAGACACTAATTTTTCCATACGTTTTTTTGCACTTTCTGGAAAATATTTTTTAACATAAATTTGTCCAACCATTTCACCAAGAGAACCATCAATCATAGCGACAGCTCGTTTCCAACGTGGTTTTGGTTCTTTCTGACCAGACATTTCACGATTGTAAAAATCAAATGCAATATCATAAGTTTTATCATCCAAGAAAGCTGTTGCACCATTTATAATTCTGAATTTCAAGTAAATTTTCAACAAATTTATATCTTTATCATTTATCAATTCAATTGATTTTTTAATTGGTTCGATTTGTGCAATATTTATGTATTCAGGCTTTATACCTCGCGATTCAAAATAGGTATCCCAATCAAAGCCAGTTAATTCAGATTTTAATTCGTTATAAGATTTTTTATGATAATTTGCCAATGGATCACGTAATTTTTCCTTTTTATAAAAAGATTCTGCCATTTCTTCTTCCAGCGCATATAATTTTTCAACATCAACAGACACATTAAAATTATTCATTATATTTTTAATGTATTGTTTATATTTTGTTCTGATTTGTTTTGACTTAGCATCATCATCAAAATAATAATCACGTGACAAACCAATACCACCTTGACCAATGTTATAAAGATAATGTGTACTGTCCATTTCATCTAATTCAACACCATCGCCCCAAAAAGCAGAAGAAAAACGATGCATATTACCTAAATATTTTGGTAAATCATTTTTAGATTTTATATTGTCTATTTCATCAAGATATTTTTGTACAGGTTTAATATTATCCGCGTTTAATTTTTTGTCATCCATCGCAATATTATAAAGCAAACCTATCTTACCATTATCTTTTTCGACAATATCTCGAACGCGTTTGTTGTTTTCATCATCCAAAGCCTCAAAAGAACCGTACCGAGTGTAATCATTAGGTAAAGGATTGTTTTTACGCCACCCAGCTGTCGCATAATCATAAAAATCTTTACCAGGATTAACATCCATATTCATATTTTCAAATTTAATTCCAGCTTCCATTGTTTTCCCCTTTGTTAGATTCCAAGTGACAATAATCGCAACAATTACCGCAATTATTCCTATTATATTTAATATTTTATTTTTCATTTGATTAAATCCGTTGTTATTTCATCAAGTATCAACAAACCATGCGGCGTAGCATACAAATATTCAGAATTTATTTCAACTAAATCTTTATGTGAACCAACCCAATCAAAATCAATCTGATTTTTTACATCTTCTATCAATTTAACACCACGCATTGTGCGCATACCTGTTATAATCTTTTCAATTGCACGCGTTTCATTACTCATCTTCTCAAACAATTCTTGATTTCCCTTTTGTTCGTACCAAGTATTATTCATATATACACGACCAGCAGCAGCACGACCAATTCCAACATATGCATCACCTGCCCATATATTTTGATTATGTCGACATTCAAAACCAGGTAACGCATAATTTGAAACTTCATATCGTGGCAAAGATAAATTTTCAGTAATCGCCATATACATTTGCGCCATGTTTTCATTATCAGGCATATTAAGATTCATTTTTCCAAACGGTGTATGTTTTTCAATTGTTAATTCATACATTGAAACATGTGATAACCCTAATTTATCTATGCTGGCACACAAATCAATAACAGATTGCACATCTTGATTTGGCAAACCATATATAAAATCCGCACTTACACGCAATCCCATATTCATTGCAACATCTAATAAATCTGTTGCTTGTTTTACATTATGTTTACGTCCTAAAAACAATAATTCCGAATCTTTCAAAGATTGCACACCCACAGATAGTCTATTTATACCATTTGATACAAAACCACTTAATTTGTTTTTATCCAATGTTCCAGGATTAGATTCTAACGTTATTTCACAATTTTTATCCAAAATAAAATATTTGTTTACACAACATATAATTTGTTCAAAAACTTTTACAGGCATCAACGAAGGTGTACCACCACCAAAAAATATTGTTGGAATATTTATCTTTCCTAATTTTGTTGACCAAAATTTTATTTCGTTACATATATCATTTGCATATTTTTCCCAATCTGGATTTTTACATGCAAAAGAATAAAATGCACAATAGTTACATTTAGACATACAAAAAGGAACATGTATATAAAAATTGTGTGCTATGTTCATGGCAAAATCATAATTCCGAGAAAAATGAAATTCAATATAAATTAATGCTTTACTTAAAAATATTTTTTGTATTATAATGCCTTCAAGAAAGGAAGATGAAAAGGAATTTTTTAGCTTTTTTGTGCGCTATTCTGCCTTCTTTTGCGTATGCCGCATCTAATGAAGGGGTGCCTGCATATTACACTGATCCGGGTCAACCAAACGCAAATCAGGTTGGTTATGGAAGATATCAAAATTATGGATACACACAATATGTTGGTACTTCTGGTAAAAAACAGGTTATTGGCTCTCGTCAATATACTTATCAGGTACCACATCAATCTACAACTTATGTAGATGTACAAACATATGATTATCCTGGAACAACCCCAACGGTAAAGGGTATTGCGAAACCTGCAACAGAACGCAGTACAACTATATATGCTGATTACACCAGACGTTTTGCTGATTTTGAATTTAAGACAGGTGTTAATTCTATTCTCGAATGGGATGATATGTTGTTCAACGAATTTAATGTCGGTTTGAAACATGTTTTTGATATACGCGGTTTTGATTTGGCCGTTTATGGTGAATATGCATATGGCAATATGTCGGGTGGTGGTTTATCCATGGACTATGATTTGGAACCATACGATTATGCATATCCAACCGAAGGTATTTTTACAATTTCCATGGGTGATCAGAAAGGATACACACACAAATTCAAGTTGGGTGTTTCTGCACATCACATTTGGAATTTGGGTGGATGGAAATTAAGCCCGCACATCGGTTATGAAATATTTAAACATAATTTGGAAATGAGTAACCATTTATATCCAAATCCTGGTGTTTATTTGCCGTTGATGACCAGTGGTGGCGACTATGTTTTTGGTGATACTGCTGGAAATTATTATGCGGTTGGAACCGATGTATATGTTGATGATGATTCTGGTTTATATCAGGTTTGCATGGGACCAGAGGATATCAAGGTTGTATTAGCACCTTCTGGGGGCAGTAGTATTGATGGTGTATTGTATCCTTTGGGTCAAGAACTGCATACTGTTGATTATACTTCAAGTATGGGATATCTGCCATGGGGTGTAGCAGAAGGCGATTGTGTAATTATTGGTGGTGACGGAACGATAAAAGTCAATGGCACAACCCATATATACAACACAACATGGAAAAGTTTCTA
>JAEEGL016228772.1_pt1 | contig 10518 bp, 6 predicted proteins | sample 9134231 | NCBI WGS metagenome assembly JAEEGL01 (sample SAMN16246548, study PRJNA631951) | gut metagenome | biome: gut microbiome; feature: rumen; material: fiber-attached | host: Bos | place: Iran: Karaj | collected 2018-10
CGAGAACGAGGAAGACCTCGATCCCGTGACGCTGGAAAAGGCGCGCAAAGACGCGGGCGCGGAGCGGGTGATGGTGGAGTACAACGGCATGTGGCAGTTGTCTTCGTTCATATACGCAATGCCGGAGCAGTGGATCATCGCACAGGAAATGACGTTTTTTGAGGGCGAGGGTTTCACCGCCTGCAACGCCAATATGCGCAATCTCGTCGTGGACAAGATCCAGAACACCGACGTGGTCACATTCCGCGGCCTCACACCGGATTCGGTGCTGATCCCGGAACTGCACAGCATCTGCCGCGGAGTGCAGCGCGGCGTCAATATCGTGTACAACTTCACGGACGGCACCGAAAAAGTCGACGATATTCCCGACCCGCTGCCGTATGATCTGGACGCGAAGATCGTGGAGATCGGGGACAACGCGTACGGCCTCTGGTACGCCGAAATGATGCAGTTCCCGGAAAAATACGATAAGAAGAAGTACCGCTTCAAGGCGTTCGTAGGCAAGGACCGCAGCCTCGGCCGCAATGAATTTTTCGCGGGCCGCCACGTGATGTCGTGCTGCGTCAACGATATCCAGTATGCCGGCATGCTGGCGCGCTGGGACAAAGCGCCGATCCTCAAAACGGGCGACTGGATCATTCTGGAGGCGTCGCTGTCAATGGAGAAAAACCGCGTCTACCGCGCCAAAGGTCCGGTGCTGACCGTGACCGGCGTGGTGCGCACCGCCGAACCGGAATACAAGGTCGTCACCCTGGCGGGCACACCCGCGGATGTATGACGCAGTCTGACGGTCGCTGCGGCAGGAAAGACATGACACTATAATTATAATTAAAAAGAAAAGCGGCGCTGATCGAAGGCGCCGCTCCTTTATTGATTAAGTGGATTATCAGGGACTTGAACCCCGGACCGATCGGTTATGAGCCGACTGCTCTGACCAACTGAGCTAATAATCCGTTGCCGCCGCGGAGGATCATTGCCTCACGAAGCGAACGGAAGTATAGCAAAAAGTGTGCGGGATGTCAACCACTTTTTAATGATAAATGGCAATGAGCAAATTCAGCCTTTCATATAAAACACGCCGTCGCGGAAGAGCTCCCGCGACGCATACTCTTCGGTCAACTGTTCGACGCGCTTCCAGGTATCCTCTCCGAATATTGACGTTCGTTCTCTTATTTCATTGTCGCCGCCGGCGAAAAACACCTGCTTTTTGCCGCCGAAAAAGAGCTGAACGACCGGGATAAAATCCCCGTATTCGCGCGAAAAACCGGGGCCGGGGAAAATGTCAGACGCGACATTGCCTCTGTATTCGACATATGAAGTAGCCGTGACGAGCCGCGATCCTTTGGTCAATTCGTATGTTCGAGCGAGCTCGTCAGGGAACCGGAGGAAGATCACCGCGTCCATTTCATCGGAGTACGCGGAGATCGTCAGCGGCGCGACGGACTGTACTATTGCCGGCTGTGTGTCGCCGAACAGCAGGATATTGCCAAGGAGGCGCGTGTTCATGTCGAATTGCATCTGCTCTTTGACGCCGCTGCAGGCGAGTTTGCGTACCTGATAGAATTTTTTGTATTTGAGTTTAACGTTTCCTGGATTGTCGGCAGCCATGGTCTGTTCCTCCGTTTATTTTTTTCAATTATAACACTGATTCAAATTTAGTCAACGATTCTTTTTCCTCTTTTCTTATTTCAGTGATAATATACGAGAAACCGTCAGTAATATTGCCGGCGTCATGAGTAGTATCCCTATTTTTGAAATATAGGAAATCGGGATACCGCCAATGGATCCGGGGAAAATCCAAGGCTTTTTTGCCTTAATCTCATTTATTGCATTCGGGCGCCTTCTCTCGATTCGGGCAGGATAACAAAAATGCCTGACGTCATAGCAAATCTATAAAAAGTTTAAAACGCTATGATTAGGGTTCCTTCTTCTGAACAGCCAAAAGACCGCAATGGCTTTTTAAATCATAGCATTTTCACAAAATGACCGTATTGCTATGACGATTCCGGTCACAATAAGCTCGATTTACATGATATCCGGAAAGATAGAATGGAACAGAAGCCGCTCAACGGTCAAAAACGGGCGCAACGGGCAAATTGTATCATAGCAAAAATGAAATAACAGCTATTACAACGATGTCAGCATTTTCTTGACCTGAAAATGAGCATGCGCCGCTTGATGCGCGGCTGCTTTTACCAACTCCGGGTTAAATTCAGCAGGGTAAAAAAACGGGCTGCCCGCCGTCCTGCTTAAGCAAGGATCCGAACAGCCCGTTTGAGTCGGGATGACAAGATTTGAACTTGCGGCCTCTGCGTCCCGAACGCAGCGCTCTACCAAACTGAGCCACATCCCGTCACGAATCCGTATGATACCACCGGCCGAAAGTAAAGTCAAGTACTTTTTGCAAGTTTCACTTGCGAAGCGCGGACAAATATTGTATGATTCGGACAGGGGAATCGACCCGGGAGATCAGATATGAGAAACGGAATTGCCGACTACTATAAATCAAACAAAAACACGGGCCGCGGGACTGTAAGATGGGTCAGCGCGGCGCTGGCTATATGCATGTTGGCCGTGATGTTCTGCGGCGCTCCGGTGTTCTCGGCGGGGCAGGTCGAATATACCGAACTGTTCTCGGAAGATTTTGAAGGAACTGTCCCCGGAGATACGTACGTAAATACTGTAAACGGTACCGGGATCAACTATTTCGGTCCCGAAAGTATGCTGCTCGTCGAAGGCAGTTCCGGTTCGATAACCGGCATGCGTTCGCTCCGGCTGTACAACTGCGATCTGCGCTGGCGGGAACTGTCGATCGAAGAACTGTACTTTCAGATCGGGTTTGCGGTAAAAGTTGGCGCGGATTATGACAACGCTTTCATGTTCGCGGTGTCGACGCAGGATCCGGATACTTCTATCGAAGAACTGAAAGGCACGCTGTTCACCATCAGTAACGAGTCCGGCGGCAATACCTATCTGTACGGCGCGGACGGCACCCGTCTGTTTAATTTGAAGAAGGATACTGTTTACCGTATCAGTGCGGAAGTGAAACGCGGCAGCAACGAATGTACGGTTTACGTTAATGGCGAAAAGCAGTCGCGCACATTTAAATTCCAAAGCGATTTCTACAGCATAAACGGCATAAGAGTATATATGCCGCCCGTGGCGAACAATAATGACGTGCCGGGGTCACCCGAACCGACCGGATTGACGCCGCCCACCTCCGCGCCGGCATTGACCGCGGAGACCGAACTGCCGGAGGCCGCTGCCACCGAAATGCCCACGGAAAAGCCGGAAAAGAAGCCCACAAACACCACGACGCTGCTGATCGATGATATATACATCAGCGGCAAAGGCAGGAATTATCCGCAGCCGTATTCGGTCCAGGCGCCGGGGGATATGCCCTCGGTAAAACTGGATGATGTGCCGGGCAAACATGTGCGTGTATTCGTCAACACCGTTGAGATCGATATGTCCAAAACGTATATCACCGAAAATACCGTATATATCTCGGCGGAGCAGTTTCTGAAGAGTATTTCCGTGGACTACTCGTACGATAAAAATGAGCGCAACCTGCACATCTTTAACGATAAGATCGATTTTTCTGTCCACGTGCCCGGTGATGAGATCACTGTAAACGGTACCTCGGTCAAACTGAAATATCCGGTCAGAATGATCGACGACGTCATCATGATCTCGCCTAATTTCATCAATGAAGTGTTCAACGCAAAAGTCTGGTGGGACAAAGATTTGCAGATGCTGGTGATCACCTCCGGCAAACAGAAAAACGATAATATTCTGCGCATCGTCGGCGACCGGCTGTACATGAACGGGGAGCCGTACTACGAGATCAGCTTCAATAAATACGATCTGTTTTATCAGCTCTGGGCGGCGCATTCCGGAAACCCGGAGTATCCGTCGGACGAGTACCGGGAACTTGCGGCGGAAGCCGCGCTGAAACAGCTTCATGACTGCGGTTTCAGATCTATCCGGGTCTTCTGCGGTTCGGATGTGCCGGAACTTATGTACGATACCGTTGAGCGCGGCTACTATTTTGAGACAATGGACAAAATGTTCGACTTGTGCGACCGGTACGGTATCAAGGTGGTCGTGTGTCTGGGGCTCATCTCAGATAATTTCGTAGTCAAACAGCGCGTTCCCGGCTCGGGACTGGTCAACAAAGACGAAACGGTGCTGGATCTGGTCGCCGATCCGAACTGCGAGTCCCGGGCGCTGGTCCGGCGATACATAAGCGAGTTCGTGGAGCGGTATAAAAACCGCGATACTATACTGATGTATGAGATAGTAAACGAAGGAAACCTCGATGCGGATGTGGGCTACACGACTAAGTCCGTATGCTATTCGCTTATCCAGCTGGCAGAGTTTTATTCTTTCTGCGCGCAGGAAATAAAGAAGTACGACAAAAACCGGATAGTATCCGGCGGTGATTCCGTGCTGCGCAGCGCACAGTGGCATCTGCTGGAGTCAACGATGGCCGGCAGACCCGATGATCTCACTGCGGATACTAAGGAAGAGCATCTGTATGCGTTGACCTTGCTGAACGAGAGCCTGGATGTTGTCAGCATCCATGCCTACAGCCTGGGTAGCGCGCAGTCCGACACTTCTTATACCGATGACGGCGAGAATGTCTATTACGGCTTTAAGGACGCGCGGACCAATGCGTCGCGGCTGGGTAAACCCCTGTACACCGGTGAGGCTAATATCACGCTTTCGCCGGATCGTGTGGACTACGCCGACTCGGTCAAGACGTATCTGAACAAGATCGTTGACGCCGGTGTGCAGCTCACGCACTGGTGGACGTTCCGCTCCGACCGCCAGGGTTCCGATGACGGGTATAACTGGCGCAATGATTCCGGTGAGGTGCTGAACGCTATTATTGCCGCCGACCGGTCGCTGAACGAACAGTACTGTGTCAACGGCGTCAGTTCCGAAAACACCGACCATATCTGGAACGACACGGATTACGACGTGTTTGACCCCGCCGGCGTGATCAGCGGCGCTACGGCTTCAAAAGAGACCAAGATCAGAGACGCGCTAAAAATGTCGCTGCTGCTGGCGGGTGCGATGCTGGTCTTGTGCGTGGGGATCGTGCTGGTATTCAGAAGGCGCATACGGCGCAGCGAGAACTGAAAAATGACGGAAGAACAGGCTTTTCTGACAAAACCGCTGGTACTCGCGTATATCGGTGACAGCGTGTTTGAATTGTATATCAGGCTGCGGCTCACGGAGGTTCCGTACCGAGACGCACACGACCTGCATGTGAAGTCGATCCGCTACGTGAAAGCATCGGCGCAGGCGAAGCTCGTTGCCGCTCTGGAACCGGAGCTCACCGATCGGGAGAAAGCCGTGGTGCGATTCGGCCGCAATGCCCACAGCAACACGGTGCCCCGCAACGCGGACCTGGGGGATTATCACGCGGCTACCGGTTTCGAGGCGCTGCTGGGCTATCTGAAGCTGTCCGGACAGACGGAAAGGCTGGCTGAGATACTGGATAAAGCATACGCACTGGGGTAATTATAAAATGATAAACGAAAATGATAAAAATGAAGAACTGATCTACGGCCGCAATCCGGTATCGGAAGCACTGAAAGCGGGCCGCGCGATCAATAAAGTACTGATCGCAGAAGGCGAGACCCACGGCGCGCTCAAACCGATAGAGGCCATGTGCGCGGAACGGGGGCTGCTCGTGAAGTATGTGAGCCGCCGGGAAATTGACCGCGCCATTCAGGAGCTTACCGGCGAGCGCAACACTAACCATCAGGGCGTGGCGGCTTACATTGCCGCGGCGCCGTATGTCGAGCCGGAGGATATATTGGCCGCGGCGCGGGAAAAGGGCGAGAAACCGTTCGTCATCGTACTGGACGGCATTCAGGATCCGCATAATATGGGGGCAATAATCCGCACCGCCGACGCGGTCGGCGCGCACGGTGTCATCGTGCCCAAGCGCCGCTCCTGTGCATTGACCGGGGCGGTGGCCAAAGCTTCCGCCGGCGCGCTGGCGCATGTGCCGGTGGCGCGGGTGGTCAATATTGTCCGTACGCTGGAAATGCTCAAAGCCGAGGGCCTGTGGGTCGCCGGGACTGATCTTTCCGGGGAGACCGAGTTCTTTAACGCGGATCTGAATTGTCCGCTGGCGCTGGTGATCGGCAGCGAAGGCGAGGGAATGGCGGAACTGACCCGGAAGAACTGCGACTTCGTATTGACCATCCCGATGAAAGGACAGGTCACCTCGCTGAACGCGTCTGTTGCCGCCGGTGTCGTGATGTATGAAGTATTCCGGCAGCGCCGGGGCTAAAACACAGCGTAAACAGAAAGAGTATATTCGATGTCAATAGATCAATACCGTAAAATACTGAATACACCGCAATTCGAGGCGGTCACATACGGCGACGGTCCTATGCTGGTGCTGGCAGGTGCCGGCAGCGGCAAAACGCGCGTACTTACGTATCGCTTCGCTTATCTGGTCAGCGAACTGGGTGTACCCGCGCAGAATATTCTGGCCATCACATTCACCAATAAAGCCGCCGCGGAAATGAAAAGACGTATCTGCGCGCTGCTGGGCGATGTGGTCAATTATTACTCCTGGATCGGCACGTTCCACGCCTGCTGCGGCCGGATCCTGCGCCGCCATGCCGAACTCCTGGGCTATACGCCGGCGTTCACGATATATGCGGACGCGGAATCGCTGGAGACCGTTAAAGCGGCGCTGAAACGGCTTAACCTGGATGAAAAGAGTTATCCCGCCAAAATGTTCCGCGCGCAGATCGAGCATTTTAAAGAGCGCATGGTGACGCCGGAGCAGGCTGCCAAAGAAGCGGATGATTTCACATCGCGCCTCACGGCAAAAGTATACCTGGAATATCAGGAGATCCTGCGCACTACCAACTGCATGGATTTCGACGACATGATCCTGAATGTGATCCGGCTCTGGGAAGAGCATCCGGAGATCCTGCAGTACTACCAGGCGTTTTTCCGCTATGTGCTGGTGGATGAATATCAGGACACCAACCGGATGCAGCACCGGCTGATCAGAATGCTGACCGGCCGCGACGGCAATCTGTGCGTCGTGGGCGACGACGACCAGAGCATATACAGCTTCCGCGGCGCCGTAGTAGAGAATATCCTGTCGTTCGAGGCGGAGCATCCCGGCGCCAAAGTGGTCAAGCTCGAGCAGAATTACCGCTCCACCGGCCGGATCCTGAAGGTGGCCAACGACGTGATCAGCCGCAACCGCACGCGCACCGGCAAAAAACTCTGGACTGAGGCTTCGGCCGGCGATGAAGTCATATGCTACAATGCCGCGGACCACAACGATGAAGCGGATTTTATCTGCGGCGAGATCAAGCGCCAGGTGGATTCCGGATTTATGACATATTCGGATTTTCTCGTGCTGTACCGGGTCAACGCGTTGTCCGCCGGCATCGAGCGCAGCCTCACGCGGCTCCGCATTCCATACAAAGTCTACGGCGGCATGAAATTCTACGACCGCAAGGAGATCAAGGATCTGGTGGCGTATCTGCGGCTGCTGGGCAACCCCTCCGACGAATCCTCTCTTCGGCGCATAATAAACGTGCCGAAGCGCGGCATCGGCGATACGACCGTGGAGCGGTTGTCGCTGGCGGCGCGGGCGGAAGGCGTCAGCATGTACGAAGTGCTGGGCCATGTTGACCGCCGGCCCGAACTGGCGCGGGCAATGGACAAATTGACCGAGTTCTATAAACTTATGGAAAAGCTGCGGGCGCTGCTGCCGCAATACACCTCGCTCACGGATTACGTATCGTTCCTGATCGAACTCACCGGGCTCGCGGAGGAATACCGGATCGAAAATACGCCGGAAGGCGACGCCAAAGTCGAAAACCTCAAAGAGTTCCTGTCGGTGACGCGCACCTTCGAAGACGCGTTGGAAGAAGAGTATGACACCGCGGACAAGATATTCTACCAGTTCCTGGAGTCGGTCTCGCTGAATACCGAATCGGACAGCCAGAACGATCCGGACGCGGACGCGGATTCTAAAGTGACCCTGTCCACGATCCACAGCGCCAAAGGCCTGGAGTATCCGGTGGTGTTCGTTGCGGGTCTGGAGGAAGGCGTGTTTCCGTCAATGCAGTCCCTGGATGCCCACAGCTCTCTGGACGAGGAGCGCCGGCTGATGTACGTGGCGGTAACGCGGGCCAAGCAGAAACTGTATCTGTCGTGTGCCGCCTGGCGCATGCTGTACGGCAAATCGGCGCAGTACCAGCAGTCGCGCTTCCTGAAAGATATTCCGGCGGAGGATCTAAAAATCAAAGGATACGGCGCCGGACGGGGCAGTTCGTACGGCTTGGGCGGATACGGCGGCAGTTCGTACGGCGGCAGTTCATACGGCAGCGGGTACGGCCGTTCAAAGTCATACAGCGATAAGCCCGCGGCACCGGTCAAGCGCGGGTATGATATTACTATTCCGCCCGCGGTCAAACGCACGGACAACGGAAACAACGAAGGCAGCGGCGCTGATTCCGTTCGCGATTCCGGCGCGAGTTCGTACGGCGGGAGCCGCTTCGGCCGCTTCATTTCAACTCCGCCGTCCGGTGCGGATTATCTTACTACCGTCACTGAAGGGCAGCGCGTGCGCCACAAAAAGTTCGGCGACGGCAGTGTGGTCAAAGTGACCGGCGAAGGGGCAGATACCGTAGTGGAGATCGTGTTCGACCGCGGCGGAATGAAGCGGCTGATGTTGACCTATGCCAAGCTGGTCGCAGCCGAATAAAGTGATTGAGTATGAAATATATCGTAAACCGATGAAATACAGAGGATGCGCGAGATATATTCAAAAAACTGCAAAAATCGCGGCTTGTATTGACGCCGGTATGTTGGTATAGTACGCATAGCTGTTAGCACTCATAGCTGTTGAGTGCTAAAAGCACCAGATCAGATGATTTCATTTGAAACAGGAGGAAAAACAAAATGACGATCAAACCTTTAGGCGACAAGGTTGCCATCAAAATGCTGGAAACCGAAGAGACCACGAAGAGCGGCATTATTCTGCCGGGTTCCGCTAAAGAAAAACCCCAGCTGGCTGAGGTCGTGGCGGTAGGTCCGGGCGCTGTTGTGGACGGCAAACTGGTTCCCATGGAAGTTAAAGTAGGCGATAAGGTGCTCACCAGCAAATACGCGGGCACCGAATATAAATTCGAAGGCGTGGAGTATACGATCCTCAAGCAGGGCGATATTCTGGCCGTCGTAACGGATTGATGATCGGAGGCAATCATTATGGCAAAAGAAATCAAATTCAGTGAAGAATCCAGAAAAGCGCTGGTAAAGGGTGTTGACCAGCTGGCCGATACCGTAAAGATCACACTGGGACCCAAGGGCCGCAACGTTGTCCTTGATAAAAAATACGGCGCGCCGCTCATCACCAACGACGGCGTAACGATCGCAAAAGAGATCGAATTTGAAGACCGCTTCATGAACATGGGCGCGCAGCTGGTGAAGGAAGTCGCCACGAAGACCAACGACGTGGCCGGCGACGGTACTACCACCGCGACGCTGCTGGCGCAGGCGATCATCCGGGAAGGCCTGAAGAATATTGCCGCCGGCGCAAATCCGATGATCCTGAAGAAGGGTATCGCGAAAGCCGTTGACGCCACCGTCGAGAGCATCCGGGAAGACAGCGTCAAAGTGCGCGGCCGCGAGGACATTGCCCGCGTTGCCGCCGTTTCCGCCAACGACGAATCTGTCGGCGAGATGGTAGCCAGCGCGATGGAAAAAGTGACCAACGACGGTGTCATCACCGTGGAAGAGTCCAAGACCATGGGCACCAACCTTGAAGTAGTGGAAGGCATGCAGTTCGACCGCGGTTATGTATCCGCGTACATGGCTACAGATACGGACAAGATGGAAGCTGTACTGGACGATCCGTACATCCTGATCACCGATAAGAAGATCTCCAACATCCAGGAAGTGCTGCCCGTTCTGGAGCAGATCCTGCAGCAGGGCAAGAAACTGCTGATCATCGCAGAAGATGTGGAAGGCGAAGCGCTGGCGACGCTGGTCGTGAACAAGCTCCGCGGCAACTTCACCTGCGTGGCGGTCAAAGCCCCGGGCTTCGGCGACAGACGCAAAGAGATGCTGAGAGATATCGCGATCCTGACCGGCGGCGAAGTCATCACCGAAGAACTGGGTCTGGATCTTAAAGAGACGCAGATCAGCCAGCTGGGCCGTGCGAGACAGGTCAAAGTGGCGAAAGAGAACACCATCATCGTGGACGGCGCCGGCGATAAAGACGAGATCGCGAAACGCATCCAGGCTATCCGCAACCAGATCGCCGAGACCACCTCGGATTTCGACAGAGAGAAGCTGCAGGAGCGGCTGGCTAAACTGGCCGGCGGCGTGGCGGTCATCCAGGTGGGCGCCGCTACCGAGATCGAAATGAAGGAAAAGAAACTGCGCATGGAAGACGCTCTCGCGGCTACCAAGGCGGCGGTCGAGGAAGGCATCGTGGCCGGCGGCGGTACGGCGTAC
>JAEEGL017056237.1_pt1 | contig 10518 bp, 9 predicted proteins | sample 9134231 | NCBI WGS metagenome assembly JAEEGL01 (sample SAMN16246548, study PRJNA631951) | gut metagenome | biome: gut microbiome; feature: rumen; material: fiber-attached | host: Bos | place: Iran: Karaj | collected 2018-10
AGAGCTTGCGGTTGTTGATCATCTTGATGGCACCGGCGGGTACCTCTGTAAGAGGCTCAATCATCTGGGAGTAGACCCTGTTGGGATAGGGGCCGGAGATAACATAGTCACAGTGAATTTCGTCACCGCGTGCGGTACGCACACCGTATACCTTGCCGTCGCGGACCAGGATCTTCTCGACTTCCTGGTTGAACTCATACTGGGCGCCCTGCTCTTCGCACTTGGCCTGGAGCTTCATGCTCATCTCATGGCTGAATCCGCGGCAGACATAGCTTCCGGTGAAGTAGTCGGCCATCAGGAAGGCATAAATCGTAAAGGGCAGGTCATCCATGCGGTTGCCAACATAGATCCAATACGGGGTAAGCATCTCGACAGCCTTCTTCGGCAGACCGAAAGTGTTGATGACTTCGGTTGCGGTATAGCCGACGGTCTTGACAAAGTCCGGATGCTTGAGAAGCATCTGCACTTTGCTCATCGGGGTGACAGAGAGCACGTTCATGCTGTCATAAACCCGACGGCAGAGGAGCATGAGCTCGTGAACCTTGTCATAGGTGCCGGGGCAGACTTCATCAACTTCCCTGGCGACAGTGGTGTAACTGTCGTCATAATCGTGATGGAGAATCTTGTCTATGCCGGAGTTGGGCAGCGCGACACGGTAGCATTCATTGACCGGAAGCCAGTCGACGTTGACGCCCATATCATCGAAGAATTGACCGACTTTCAGACGCTTGCCTGGCTGGCCGATGGACATCATTTCATGCAGAGTGGCTTCAATCTCAAAGCCGGTGCGGACAAAATCAGTGGCAAGACCGCCCGGCATGTTGTGCTTTTCAAGGATCAGAATATCCTTGATGCCCCAGGCCTGCAGCTGAAGACAGGCGGACATACCGGCCAGTGCGCCGCCGATGATTACGACGTCGTAGTGGTCTTTATAGAATTTCATATACAGTCCTTTCGTCAAACAGGGGCGGTTTAAACCGCCCCTGAATCATGTCAATCAGAAGAAGCGCTCAACCAGTTCGCGGGAGTACTCGGCAGTCTCATCCATGTCACCGAAGCTCATGACTTCGCCGGCATAATAGGTGTCATACTTGCCCTGCATGGCTTCGACCTTGTCATACCAGCCGTCAGCATAGTCCTTGGAGAAGACATGGGGGAAGTAGTACACAGACCACTCATTGATGACTTCCTTGGCCGGGTTGCCCATGATCTTCAGATCGTCCTGAACCATCTGGCGGCAGGTGTCATAAGGAATCTCCGCACTGTTCTTATGCTTGCGCAGTGCGTAGGTGGTGATGACCTGGTCGACGGTATCTCTCCAGCGGCGATAGTAGACCATCAGATGGCCGAGCTTCTCCGGAACCATGTTGTCGAACACATAGTAAGAGATTTCGGGGTGCTTTTCCGGATCGGTAAGGAAGGCCTGAACATCGTAGCGCTCATAATCGATTTTGGAGAAGAGGCTCTTCTCATCCTCGCGGGCGTCAAAGTACTCAACCATACCCTTCTGGCCGTCGGTGCGCTTGTTGGGAATGTAGAGAGGAGCAGTGACGATGACCTTATCGAACTCTTCAACTTTGCCGTTCACGGTGATGAAGACCTTGCCGTCTTTGCGCTCTACCTTGTCGATGGTGCTGTTGAGAACAGCGGGATGCTTCAGATGGTCGTTCAGCTGCTCCCAAATATACTGGGTGCCTTCCTTCCAGGTCCAGAGATTGACCTTGACGAAGTTCATGCAGGTCTGGAAATCCAGATACTTCAGCACGTAAGCAGCGGGAATCTCATCGAAGTAACCGTAGCCGAAAGAGGTAAAGGGTCCAATCCAGATCTTCTGAACCAGGGGAACGCCGTTCTTCTCGCAGAACTCCTTAAACGGCAGGGCGAGGTCCTTCAGGTTGGGGTTCACGCCTTCGACTTTTTCGCGGCCCGGGGTGACAGCGAAACCGTCATAACGGCCTTCAGCGACACCGCGGTGGCCGTTGACGTCATAGCCTTTGTACTTCGTCTCAAGCAGCTCACCAAATTTTTTGAGCTGACCTTTCATCTTGAGCATCCAGGGATTCTTGATGATGTTGCCGACGGTTCTGGCAAACGGCTCGATGACCTTGCCGGAGGCGTCCTTGTAGTTGCGGTTGAGTTTGGGACCGTCATGGGTAATGCCGCAGAACTCTTCCACGTCATGAACCGCATAGTAAGAGGGAACACCCATGATGGCGCCCATCTCATAGCGGCGTCCGTTGTAGTGCGGAGACCAGCACTTGCCGCCGACACGGTCCAGACGCTCGTAGATGGTGTAGTTCTCGTAGCCCTTTTTCTCCAGGTACATACCTGCACTCAGACCGGCGGGGCCGCCGCCGATGATGGCGATGCGAATGTTCTTGTCCATAGTTTTCCTCCATGAATTAAGATTGGTCAAATGGTATGTTTTGCCCATTACGTTAATTATACAACGAATTTGGACATATTTCATTATATAATTTCCGAAATCTGTCCATTTTTCAGAAAATTTGTAAAATATCTTTTTTTGTCGAGCGGGTTATGGTATGATAAAATTAGTGGAAAAGAAATAAAACCCGAAGGGAGGTAAATGAATGCGCTTTGACAGTTTTGAACATCTCCTGTGCTATCAGGCAGAGCACGACCCAGACCGGATTGCACTTTGCGGAGAGAAAAAGGCATACACCTATCGCGAGCTGCTGGAACGGGTTCAGCTGCGGGCAGAGGAACTGAAGCAGACGGGCAAAAGCTGCCTTGGGCTGCTCTCGGATGGCAGCGTGGAATGCGTGGTGGAACTCTTTGCCGCAAACTTTGCCGGTCTGCAGCTGGTGATGCTGGACGAAACGGCGCCTGAACCGGTGCTGCGCGGGCTGATTGCTTACACGGATGTCGATCTTCTCTGGGGCGACGAAGAGCTTTGTGAAGAGCTGAGTGGAAATCTGACCCACGGTGTCAGTGAAGGAAAGGGAAGAATCCTGTTTTTCACTTCCGGTACAACGGAGCGGTCTAAGGCTGTGGTTCTGACTGATCACAGCCTGTGCCAGAGCGCCTACAACGGCTCGGCCAAGCTGCCGCTGCATCCGGACGATTGCCTGCTCTGCATGCTGCCGCTGGGACATGTGTTCGGCTTCGTATGCGGTCTGCTATGGGGTCTCAGCTGTGGAGCGACAGTGGCTCTCGGCCGTGGTGCGAGGCATTATGTGGATGACATGCGCTTTTTCAAGCCGACGGCGGTGTCCGTTGTGCCCCGGCTGCTGGGTTTCCTGCTGCAGCAGGGCTGTCTGAATGAAGAGTTAAAGCTGGTTCTGGTAGGAGCGGGAGACTGCCCTCCGCAGCTTTTACAGGCGGTGCAGGCGAAGGGAATCCGTGTGAGCTTTGGCTATGGTCTTACGGAAACAAGTTCCGGTGTGGCTATTTCGACAGGGGGAGATCCCTATGCGATGGAGGTTTGCCCGGATGATACCATTACCATTGCCGAAGATGGAGAGATCCTGATCGCTGCTCCGACCTGCATGATGCAGGGATATTACAAGTGGCCGCAGTACACGGAGGAAGTGCTCCGACACGGTATCCTTTCTACAGGTGATCTGGGGTGTTTTGATGAAAACGGACGCCTGCACATTACGGGGCGGAAAAAAGATATGCTCGTGATGGGTGACGGAACAAAGATTTTTCTGCCCGAGTATGAAGCCGCGCTGATGAAACAGCTCGGAAATATCGAGCTAGCTGTGACTCTACGGGATGACCGGCCGGTGCTGGTCTATGTCGGTGCGGCTGAGAAGAACGTACTTTGGGAACGTATCAGACCGCTGATGGAACAGCTTCCGCGCGGACAGCAGCTGACAGATATCCTGATTACAGAAGACGCACTGCCGAGAACGGCAAGCGGAAAAATAAAGCGCTGGGAACTCCAGCAGAAAGTGGGAACGATAACATGACCAGACAGGAAGTGCTCGAAAAGACCAAGACTGTGATTTTTGACTGCTTTCCGGAAATGAAGGACCAGGACATAAAGGAAGACAGTGTCATCAACACCGAGACGGCTATTGACTCCATGGGGTTCGTGCTTGTGATCTGCAAGTTGGAAGCGCTCTTTGACGTACGGATTCCGGAACGCCAGTGGGCAAAGCTGCAGACTCTGAGCGACGTGGTTGATGCGATCTACAAACGCCTTCCGGACAAGGCATGAGCATTTTATGTGAAAACCTGAAACTGCGCAGCAAGGATGTGGATATGTTCCGCCGGCTGCGCAGTTCGGAACTGTTCAAGCTTCTGCAGGAGGCCGCTATCCGGCATACGGAGGAGCTGGGCATGGGCCGCGAGAAAACGCTGGACAAGGGGATCCTTTGGGTCGTCCTGATGCAGAAGGCGGAAATCATCCGGATGCCGGTCTATGACGAAGAGATTCTTCTGAAAAGCTGGCCGGGAAAGACCATGCACCTGCTGTTCCCGCGGTATTACAGCCTGGAGACCACGGAGGGTGAGACGCTTGTACGGGCCAGTGCCATCTGGTGCCTGGTGGACGCAGAGACGAGGAAAGTGGTTTTCCCGGAGAGCTACGGCGTTGAGATCCAGGGAGTTGTCACCGGTGCAGAAATTGATCTGCCCGGCGGGATCCGGAAACAGGATGGACATCGGGAGAGGAATTTTACCATCCCCTACAGTTTTGTAGACCTGAACGGACATATGAACAACACCAGATACTTTGATCTGGCGGAAGACTGCGTCGGCCTTGCGGCACAGGGAAGACAGCTGAAAGAAATCCGGACGGAATATGCCAATGAGGCGCGCTTCGGCGAAACTTTGCAGCTGCACTGGCATGAAGAGAACGGCGAGGTCTACCTCGACGGTGAAAGCGACAAGACCGTTTTTAGGATGTTGCTGCGATACGACTGAAACCGAAACTGAAACAACAAAAGAATAAGCAAAACGGGTGCTGTGCGAGCGTCGCCAGACTCCTGCTGAATAAGATCCAGGTGGACCTGGTCGGGTAGATTAACGCATAGTAAAATCCCGTTGACAATAAGAAAACCGCACAGTATGATACAATCGTTGCAAGAAATCTGTCCTGCAGCGGTTGTTTCATATTTGTGAGAGAAAGGCAGACAGAACGATGAAATATAATTTCACGGCTGTGCCGGATCGGCACGGAAAAGATGCCATTGCGCTTGATGATCTGGGAAAGAGACTGACCGGACCGGATGCACCGGAAGAGGGCTTCGATGCAATCCCGATGTGGATTGCAGATATGAACTTTGAGACGGCACCGTCTGTTGTGAAGGCTCTGGAAGAACGGATCAGGCATCCCCTTTTCGGCTACTTCAATCCCAGTGAAGAATATTATAATGCCATCATCCGCTGGCAAGAAACACGCAACGGCGTAAAACGGCTAAAAAAAGAACACATCGGTTATGAAAACGGCGTACTCGGCGGCGTTGTGAGTGCGCTGAACGTGCTGTGTTCCCGGGGAGACAATGTCCTCTTGCACAGCCCGACCTACATCGGTTTTACCGGAGTGCTGAAGAACAACGGCTACCACATCGTGCACAGTCCGTTGATGCAGGATGTGGAAGGAATCTGGCGCATGGATTTTGATGATATGGAGCAGAAAATCCGGGAGAACCGAATCCACGCGGTCATCTTCTGTTCCCCGCATAATCCATGCGGAAGAGTCTGGGAACGCTGGGAGCTGGAGAAGGCCTACGAGCTCTTCCGCAAGTACGATGTTACGGTAATCAGCGACGAGATCTGGTCGGATATTATCCTGTCCGGGAACCGTCATCTTCCTTCCCAGAGCATCAGCGAAGACGCGGCCATGCGCACCATAGCGCTCTACGCGCCCTCCAAGACCTTCAATCTGGCAGGACTGATCGGGAGCTATCATATCATCTATAACGATGTCCTTCGTCAGCGCATCGAAAAGGAATCCTCTCTCTGCCATTACAACGACATGAACGTGCTCTCCATGCACGCACTGGTCGGTGCGTACAGTGAGGAGGGAATGGCGTGGACGGATGAACTCTGTACGGTGCTGACGGAGAATATCCGCTATGCGGTGGAATATATCCGCAGTCACTTTAAAGGCGTCACGGTCTTTCAGCCGGAGGGAACTTACATGCTGTTTGTAGACTGCGGAGAATGGTTGAAAGCCCACAGCTGCAGTCTTCGAGAACTGGAAGAGAAGGGCTGGCGCGTCGGTGTCGCCTGGCAGGATGGAGCGATGTTCAACGGACCCAGTTCGATCCGTATGAATCTGGCGCTGCCGAAGAACCGACTCGAGGAGGCCCTGGGTCGGCTGAGTCGTTATGTGTTCTGTGAAGACTAAACCATTCCGTAGATAAGACCAGGTGAGAAAACACTTTTTCTCTCGTCAAGTATGAATTGACCACAGAGGTCCTTTCGGATGCTATGATGTCGTCGTGATCACAAATCATATCATCATCGGGAGGAATGGAAAACAATGAAAAAGAATCTCACGGAACTTGTTTTTGTTATGGACATGAGCGGCTCCATGGGCCACCTGACAGACGACACCATCGGCGGCTTTAACAGCATCCTGAAGGAGCAGGCGACAAAGGACGGGGAAGTCCTCGTCACAACTTATCTCTTCAACAACGACAGCAAACGGCTGCACGACCGTGTTCCGATCCGGGAGGTCGCACCTATGACGGAAAGAGACTACTGCGCAGCGGGCTGCACAGCGCTGATCGATGCTCTTGGTGATGCCATTCGGCACATTGCAGGGATCCATCACTATGCCAGACCGGAGGATGTACCGGAGCACACCATTTTTGTCATCACCACTGACGGTATGGAAAATGCCAGCCACCGTTATTCCGCAGATGAGGTAAAACGGATGGTTACCCACGAGCAGGAGAAGTACGGCTGGGAATTCGTCTTTCTCGCAGCCAACATCGATGCTGTGGAAACTGCCGCGCATTATGGAGTCAACGCCTCCCGGGCTGTAAACTATATGCCGGATGCGGGCGGGACGGATGTCATGTTTGAAGCCGCGAGCTGCGCCGTCGGAATGGTGAGAGAGCACCGCAGGCTCGACTCCAGCGATTCCTGGCGAGTGAAAGCAGATCGGGATTACAGCAGCAGGAAGAAATAAACGGTCCTTCTGCACAGGCAAAGGAGATCTGTGCAGGTTTCAGGAAGGGAGGCCGAAGAGATGGCACTCAGCATTGTCAGAAACGACATCACCAGGATGGAAGCGGATGCCATTGTCAATTCCACCAATGAATTCCTCCAGGTCGGCGGATACGGTGTGGATGCCAGCATCCATGCGGCCGCAGGGCCGAAACTGGAGAAAGCACTTGCCGAGATCGGCAGATGCGCGGTTGGGTCTGCCGTTGTGACAGAATCTTTCGGTATCCCGACCTGCCGATATATCATCCATGCGGTTGGGCCGGTACATCAGCAGAAGTCAGGGCTCTTCACAGGAAGGAACGAGGAGAGAGACCGTAAACTGCTGCGCAACTGCTACCGTGCGGTCTTCCGGGCGGCGAGGGAACACGACTGCCGATCAATCGCCATGCCGCTCATTTCCGCAGGGGCAAACGGATTTCCAAAAGAGACAGCTTACGCCATTGCTACGGGAGCGGCCCGTGAATTTCTGCTGAGTCTGCGGGACGATGAGGACATGATGATCTATATCGTCCTCTATGACAATGAAGCGGTAGAAATCAGTTCGAAGGTCCACGACAGGGTCCTTCACTATATCAGCGATCACTATCGCGACGAGCATGAGGAACTGTTGCATGCCTACTATCAGAAGCAGGACATTGACATTCCCCTTGGTGCAATGGAGGATTCCGCTCCGGCAGAAGCTCCGGAACCGACACACAGGACGGATTACACGGCACCTCTTTACAGCCCGCGTGAGGAGAGTGCCGCAGCTCCATCTGCGACAGCTCCGGGCGCTGCTCGCCGGAAGCGGCAGAACTTCCGAAGGGAGAATCTGGAGGACACCCTCTCGATGCCGGCCTTTGCATCTGTCGGTGCAGAACGCGCCGCAGAAAGGGAAGAGCGCTATCAGGATCAGGACCGTTCTTTCGCGGAGATGTGTGAATGGTGGCGTGAGAAAAAGAAGCTCTCTAAAAACGAATTCTATACCCGGGCGAACATCACTCGCGCTGCCTTCTGGAACATGAAACACAACCCGGAACAAGTTCCGAAGAAAACGAATGTGCTGGCCTGCGCCGTCGGCCTGATGCTGAACCTGGACGAGACCAGAGATTTGCTGATGCGGGCCGGAATGACACTCTCCAGGTACTATAAGCTGGATGTGATTGTGGAGTATTATATCCGGGAGCATAACTATAACATCGATGACATCAATGCCATGCTGTTTGAGGAGGACCAGCCCCTTCTGGGATCTGTGCTGCGTTAAATCAAAGGATTTTCCGACTTCTCAAATCTTTCACGGTCTTGAAGAATCGATTTAGAGTAAACCAGATAAGGAGGAACCTGATATGGCGCTGAATACGATCTCCCTGATTACGGAGGCATTCGACAGCCACGAAATCAAATATCGAGTGACAGAGACGGAAAACCTCGCTTTTGTTGAAGCGGGATATGGTATCCGCGGCGGTCCGACGGTTCGCTTTCACTTTTTCGTCCGGGAGGAGAACGGGAACGATGTTCAGATCCGGATCTCCGGACTCATGAACAAGATCAGCGCCGAAAAGCGGGGCTCTATGCTCGAAGCATGCAACCGGGTGAACAACGAGATGCGTTTTGTGAAATTCTACCTGGATAAGGACGGCGATCTTTTCGGACAGTGTGACCTTCCGTCTGCCATTTCGGAAGACTGCGTCGGAGAATGCTGTTTTGAGCTTTTTGTCAGAAGTATGCAGATCCTGGACCGCTGCTATCACTATTTCCCGGAGGCATACTATGCAAATCCAACTGCCGAGAAGAGTGAGATTCTGCTGAATACCCTGAATGCATTGAAAGATCTTCGGGATAACCCGGTTACAATTCCAGCGGATGACAAAGAGAAAAACGGATCTGATCGACTGTAATTCTGGGAAAACTGATTTCTGCTCGAGTCCGAAATCAAGAGATAAACGGTTGGATAAAAATCATGCATGACCAGGAAATATGTGCTGCCATCTGCCGCAGTAATGGAATCAGGGCAAAAGAGATCGCTGTTCTTCTTGGCCTGGACAGAAAAGAGGTCAACCGCACGCTTTACAGCTCTCCTCTGATGAGGGAACTATGCTATCAGGACAGAGAATACTGCTGGCACGGCATCATGAAGCAGGAACACCCGCATACCGGCCTGCAGGAGTATGCCGGGTATTACTCCACAGTCGGAGAGTTTTTGGAGTTGTCAGAAGAGGCATGGATGGCAAGGCTGCAGGAAGGCTGCGTCAATATCGCACGAAATCTGAATGACACCAGAGGTCTGTTACATTCTTTCCGGGACTGTCGGGAGACGGTAGTCCGCCTGTTCAGCGATCTCAGGACGATGCTCGGCGAAGAATGTCTGGAATGGGAAATCGCATTCGAACTGAGGCTGAAACAGTCTCGGTATATGCGAATCTATGCCGACGTGCTGATTATCACAGAAGATAGGGTGTTCTCTCTTGAGTTCAAGATGAAGGATAAAACCGATCCGAATGAAGTCCGTCAGGCGGCAAAATACTGCCCTTATCTTGAGATCATGTTCGGCCCGGACTACGAGGTGATCCCGATCCTGGTTTTGACCAGGGGGCATGAGATGTTTGAATTCGCACAAATCGGGGATGCAGATGCTGTCCTGCCCGTTTGTTCCGGAGATATGCTGTTCAATGTTTTTGACGAATACCTGGGATTTCTGGAGAGATAATATTCAGAACGAAAAAGCTGCCATGATGGGACGTACCCATTATGGCAGCTTTTTCGTTGCTGTTCAGATTGAGGTGTCTGCGCTTTTTACTGTGCCGAAGGGTAGAAGAACAGCCAAAAAAGCCCAGGAAGAGGATTCAGGCAGGAACGGGCCGGGCTGTAGAAGACGTCGTCAGCTTTCCATCCCCGGCTTTCGATCCGTGAACTCGCACAGAAACAGAGCACCCAGAATGAGGACGGTGCCGACCAGGCCGTACCAGCCGAGTTTCTCGTGCAGAAAAAAGGTGGAAGCAAAAATCGCCACGATGGGGTCAAAATAACTGGTCAGTGCAATAAACTGCGCATTCAGCTTTTCCATTGCTCCTACGTAGAGCCCATACGCAATGCCGGTATGAACGATGCCGACGACCAGCAGCATGCCGACAGAAAGGGCGGAAAAGTGGAGAGCGGAGAAGCTCCCGCGCAGGAGCGCGTACAGGAAAACGATCACAGCGGCGACACCCAGTTGGACGATGGTTTTGTCATAGGCGTCCACGCCGGAGATTTTCTTGTTAGAGATCATCAAAGCCGCGTAGAAGACCGCAGAGGCGAGACCGATCAGGATCCCCTTCAGCTCTCCTGCTCCGTCGAAGCCGGTGACAGGAAGACCGGAGACAAAATACATCCCGATGACGGCGAGCACAG
>JAEEGL010107062.1_pt1 | contig 10517 bp, 10 predicted proteins | sample 9134231 | NCBI WGS metagenome assembly JAEEGL01 (sample SAMN16246548, study PRJNA631951) | gut metagenome | biome: gut microbiome; feature: rumen; material: fiber-attached | host: Bos | place: Iran: Karaj | collected 2018-10
CAGGCTGGAACCTCCCATTTCCTCGGACAGAACTTCGCCAAGTCCTTCGACGTCCAGTTCACGAACAAGGAAGGCCAGCAGGAATACGTCTGGGCCACGTCCTGGGGCGTTTCAACCCGCCTGATGGGCGCCCTGATCATGGCCCACGGCGACGAAAACGGCCTCGTCCTGCCCCCCGCCCTCGCCCCGATCCAGGTGGTGATGGTCCCGATCTACAAGAGTGACGAGGAACGCAACCTCGTCCTGGACAAGATGTACGAAGTGAAGAAGGCGCTGGAGGCCAAAGGCCACAGCGTGGAAGTGGACGACCGCGACAACCTCCGTCCCGGCTTCAAGTGCGCCGAATGGGAGCTCAAGGGCGGGCCCGGGCGTCTGGCGAGGGGCCCCCGCGACCTTCAGAACGGCACCGTGGAAGTGGCCCGCCGAGACACCCTCGAAAAGATCACCGAGCCGCTGGAAGGCCTGGATGACAGGATCATCGGCCTGCTGGACGACATCCAGAAGAGCATTTACCGGCGGGCGTTTGATTTCCGCGCCGCCAACGTGCGCAAGGTGGACACCTGGGAAGAGTTCAAGGAAGAGATCGAGAAGGGCGGTTTCCTGCTCTGCCACTGGGACGGTACCCCTGAGACCGAGGCCCGCATCCAGGAAGAGACCAAGGCGACCATCCGCTGCATCCCCGTGGACAGTTTCGTGTGCGAGGAAGAAGGCAAGTGCGTCTATAGCGGCAAGCCTTCGCACCAGCGCGTCATCTTTGCAAGATCCTATTAATCTGAAGGTTATATGAAGAAGGTTACGATTCTCCTGGCGGCTTTCCTCGCCGTTGCCGGTTCCGCCGCTGCGCAGGATGCGCAGAAGGCTGCCGCGGAAGCCGCCGCGGCCCTGACTGCCGCGGACGACGTTCCGGTCGCCGCCCCGAAGCCGACCTACTGGGTCAAATATCTCCAGAACAACATCAACTTCAGCCAGACGGCGCTCTGGAACTGGGCCGCGGGCGGCTACAACAACTACACCCTTGCTGCCTTTATCGATGCCAACGCGAACTACGCGAAGGACAAGATGATCTGGACCAACCGCCTGCAACTGGACTACGGTTTCCTGTATTCGGCCGACAAACCCATCCTCCAGAAACACAAGGACCGCATCTATTTCGAATCCAAGTGGGGCCTGGAGACGCCCATCCGGCACCTCAGCTATTCCGCCAGCTTCGACTTCAAGACGCAGTTCGACAACAACTACAAGTACGGCACCCCGAAGAATACGGAAGGCCACGAGCCCTCGATCCAGGACTGGCTGGACGCCCGGACCCTGATGTCCGGCCTGTTCTCTCCCGCTTACACGAACCTGGGTCTCGGTCTCCTCTGGACGCCCAAGCCCTGGTTCTCCTTGAACGTCGCTCCCCTTACCGGCGGTTTCGTCATCGTGTCAGACCCGCTGCTGCGGAACACTTACGGCATGGAACTCCGGGAAGAAGGACTGGACAAGACGGAGGGTAAGAACTACAAGCCCTACCGCTTCGAACTCGGTGCCCAGGTCAAGATGGACGCCAAGTGGATCGTCAACGAGAACTTCAGCTACACCACGCAGCTCGTCCTGTTCTCCAACTACCTGAAGAATCCGCAGAACCTGCGCGTGAACTGGGACAACAAGGTTTTCTGGAAACTGGCCAGGTTCTTCGCCCTTACTTTTGCCACGAACCTCATCTACGATGACACCATCAAGGCGAAGAAACTCCCGGACGGCACCGGCATTCCAGCCGTGCAGTTCAAGCAGTTCCTCGAGTTCGGCTTTACGTACACCATCGGCACCGTCCCTCCCAAGAAATAATGGTACTGGTCGCCGTCAGTGGAGGCCGGGATTCGATGTATCTGGCTGAAAAGGTCCGTCGCGAAGGCGGGCCTTTTGCCGTTGCCCATTGCAATTTCACCCTCCGTGGGGACGACAGCGACGCCGATGAAGCGTTCGTCCGGAACTGGGCGCTTTCCTACGGGGTCACCTGCCATGTACGGCGGTTCGACACCGAAGCCTTCGCCGCTTCAGAAGGCCTGAGCATCGAGATGGCCGCCCGGCGGCTCCGCTACCACTGGTTCGGAGAGCTATGCCGGGAGCACGGCTACGAGGCCGTCCTGACTGCCCATCATGCCGACGACAATGCCGAGACCTTCTTTCTCAACCTCCTCCGCGGGACCGGTGTCAAAGGCCTTTGCGGGATGCAGGCGGAGTCCTTCCTGCCGGATCCGGAGTTCGCGGACATCCCGCTGCGCCGCCCGCTGCTCAGGATGACGCGGGAGGAAATCGACGCGGCCGTCCGGGAAGCGGGCATCCCCTTCCGGGAGGACCGCACGAACGCGGAGGACGCCTTCCGGCGCAACAAACTGCGCAACCGGGTTTTCCCCCTCCTCCGTGAAATCAATCCTTCCTTTGAAAGCACCCTGGCGGAAGACATGGACCGCCTCCGGATGGTGTCGGACATTGCCGATGACTATTTTTCAGAACGGGTGAACCGGGTCTGGGACGGACGCCGGATTGACACGGCCCTTCTCCAGACCTTCCCCCACTGGGAATACATCCTGTACCGGATCCTGGACAGCGAAGGGTTGTCCGCACCCCTGGCGGCCCAGGCCGTGGAAATCATCCGCACCGGGCGGAGCGGAAAGCGGGTGGGATGTTTCGTGAGCGCCGCCGGACGGCTGGTCCGGGAGGAAACTGTCGGAGAACCCCGGATCACGGTCACTGAAGAGCCCTGGGAACCGGGCCGCTCGCCCGTGATGCCCGAAGGCGTCCTCGTCGTCGATGCGGACAAGGTCCATGGCGAACTCATCCCCGACCGCTGGTGCGCCGGCGACTGGATCCGGCCTCTGGGGATGCGCGGCCGGAAGAAACTCCAGGACTGGTTCAAGGACCGGCATTTCTCCCTGATGGATAAAAAGCGGGCGGTCATCGTCCGCGACAGCGGCCTCGCCGATCCCCACCATGTGGTGGCCGTCGCCGGCCATACGATCGACGAAGCATACAAGATCGGCGCCGACACGTGTCGGATCCTCAAGATTACAACTTTTTAAGCCAGAGGATGGAATCCGGGCCTTCGTTGAACAGGAGGTCCAGGACGGACAGGTTGGGCGTGAAACCGAAACGGTAGGCAAAAACCTGATAATAAGGACGTTCCAGCCCTAATAAGGACAAAGCTACATCTGGGCGTTTGGGATGGACGGCATAGCGGAAATCGTCCGGAACGGCCTGTTCCGGAAGGACGAAGGAGGTAGTGGGCTGAAGACTGCAGGCAATACCCGTCTTGTCCAGCAGGAACCGGACCAGCGAAAGGTTCCAGTCCCAGAGAGTTTCCGGCCGGGCATCCATCAAAGCGAAGAGTTCGTCCCGATAATACTCATAATAGGCAGATGTATAGTATGCCGCGTCCAGGGCCCTCTGCGTCCGGACGAGCCAGGGCGTGGACCAGTCGACACGGACTTCGTCTATCCGCATCGTTCCCGAGTGGACGACCGGAACCTGAAGGATCTGCACGCCGTCTCCGGCGAGGATGTAGCAACGGTTGCGGTAGGATTGCTTCTGATAGGTTTCACACGCTTCCAGCCACACCGTAGACGGAGAAACCCTGTCCGGGGACAGGGTCATGTCACGCGCCAGGAGGGCGAACCACGCCACCGGCGGAAAGTATGCGGTCGTAAGCAGCACGGCGCTAGCGGGCGGGACGGATCTTGGGAATGATGCCCCGCTTGGAATTGCGTATGAATCGCAGGATGGTGTCCCGTTCCGGCGTCTGGGCGAAGTTCTGCTCGATGTACGCCATCGCGTCACTGACATTCATTCCCTTGAAATACAGGGTGTCGTAGATATCCTTGATCTCGTTGATCTGGTCTTCCGTGAAACCGCGGCGGGACAGGCCCACCCGGTTGACGCCCTCGAAACACACGGGCTCACGGCCGGCCAGCACATAAGGCGGGATGTCTTTCGCGATCTTGAATCCGGCCCCGATCATGGCGTGGGTACCGATGCGGCTGAACTGGTGCGCCAGGGTGCCGCCGCCGACGATGGCCCAGTCCTCGATGTCCGTCTCCCCTGCGAAAGCGGAGTGGCTCACGAGGATGCAGTGGTCTCCGACGGTGCAGTCGTGCGCGATATGGACATAGGACATGATGAGCGTGTCGCTGCCCACTTTCGTCACCATCTTCCCGCTGGCCTTGGTGCCGCGGTTGATGGTGGCGCACTCCCGGATGGTCACCCGGTCGCCGATTTCCACCCAGGATTCTTCCCCTTCGAATTTCAGGTCCTGCGGGACGGCGCCCACGACAGCGCCGGGGAAAACGGTGCAGTCCCTGCCCATCTTCACATAGGAAAAGATGGTGGCGTGCGGAAGGATCTTGCACCCGTCTCCGATTTCCACGTTCGCGTCGATGAACACGTAGGGGCCGATTTCGACGCCATCGCCGAGGATGGCGGAGGGATGTACGGTGGCAAGGGGGTGGATGGTATTCATAGTCAAGGATTTACTTCAATAGGGCGCGAAGGGCCTTCGCGGCCTTGGTGTTGATGGTATGGCCCGGCTTGAAGGCCGTGATGCGGGCGTTCAGGAAACCGCCCGAAAGCCGGAAGTCGCCCAGCAGGTCCAGCAGCTTGTGGCGGCCGCACTCGTCGGGGAAATGCAGCCGGAGGTTGCTCAGGTAGCCGTCCTCGACATGGAGTTCCGGCTGGCCCAGGAGCTGCGCGACATAGTCGAGTTGCTCCTCACCGACCGGACGCTCCACGACCACGATGGCGTTGTCCACGTCGCCGCCCTTGATCAGGTTGTTCCGGAACAAGGGCTCGATTTCGTGGAAGAAGCAGAACGTACGGCATACACCGATTTCGCAGGCATAGTCCACAGACTCATCCCAGCAGGCCGTCTGGACGCCCAGGACCCGGGAATTGAAATCCGCCGTCACCTGGGCGGAAGGGGCTTCGGCAGGTTCGATGCGAACCCACGAACCACTCTTCCCGTCGCGGATTTCCAACGCATAGGGAAGGTCGATGTATTCGCGCGGAACGCCTTGATCCTCAAGGCCATCCTTCAGGAAGGCGTCCACATAGGGCTTCGCGCTGCCGTCCAGGATGGGAACCTCCTGGTTGTCCAGTTCGATCAAGGCATTGTCCACGCCCAGGCCCGTGAGGGCGGACATGATGTGTTCGATGGTAACCGCTTTCGCACCGCCGCAGGAAATGGTGGTGCTGCGCGCGGTATTGGAAACGTTTTCCGCAAAGGCATCGATAACGGGTGCCCCAGGGAGGTCGGTCCGGCAGAACCGGATGCCGTGTCCGGCAGGGGCGGGCATCACTTTCATATGGGCATAAGTCCCCGTATGAAGGCCTTTCCCTTCGAAGGAATGGCAGGTCCGGAGCGTATGCTGGTTTCGGCTCATAGGACAAAGGTACGGAAAAAAGCCGTATCGCACAAAGGATTACTCGGCGCCGCTCTGGCGGAACTTGGCATAGGCCCGCATATACTGGTGCGGGTCGATGCACGGAGATCCCAGCAGGGTCTGTCCTTCTTTCCGGATGTTGCCGATGACCCCGGCCTGCGCCAGCAGGGTCGTATGGTCCGCGATCTTGAGATGGCCAGCGATGCCTACCTGACCGGCAAGGATGCAGTACTTGCCGATCGTCGTGGACCCGGCGATGCCCACCTGGGCCGCCATGACCGTATGGTCCCCGATCACCACATTGTGCGCGATCTGGCACAGGTTGTCGATGCGGACGCCGTCGCCGATGACGGTGGATTCCATCTGGGCGCGGTCCACGGTGGTGTTGCAGCCGATTTCCACGTCGTTGCCGATAATCACGTTGCCCAGGTGCTCGATCTTCTCCCAGCTGCCGTCCTCCCGCGGGGCGTTGCCGAACCCGTCACCCCCGATGATGCACCCGGCGTGCAGGATCACCCGGTCGCCGATGACCATTCCCGGATAGACGACCACGCCCGGATAAAGGATGCAGTCCTTGCCGATGGTACAGTCGTCACCGATGGTTACGCGGTCGTGGATGACGGTGTTGTCCCCGATCTTCGTCCGTTTTCCCACGGAGCAGAAATCGCCGAGCCACACCTTCTTCCCGAACTTGGTGGAACAGTGCCACCGGGAGCGGAGACTGCGGCGGCTCCGCGCTTTCTTCTCTTTGCCGGAGACATACTTCAGCAGTTCGGTGACGGCCGAATAGGCATTGTCCACGCGCACCAGGGTGGCCTTTACCGGCTCCTTGGGCTCGAAGGTCTTGTCCACCAGGAGGATAGTAGCCTCGCTGGTATAGACATACTGTTCATATTTCGGATTGGCGAAGAAGGCCAGGGTACCGGGCTTCCCGTGCTCGATCTTGGCAAACTTGGTGATGACGGCGTTCTCGTCGCCTTCCACCGTCCCGTGAAGTACCTGGGCAAGCTGTTTTGCGGTGAATTCCATAGTGTCTGATTAAAACGTATGCAAAGATAACACTTTTCCCATCCAGGGCAAAGGGCTTTCATAACGGTATGCTTATTTAAGAGACTTTCCATCTGACCCGCCAGCGACCATTCTCATAGTCGTGGCTGAGGATTTTGAACACCCCTATTTCGGAGGTGTTCTTCACATGGGCACCCGCACAGGCGCAGGCGTCGTAATCCCCCACCCGGACGATCCGAAGCGTCTCGGACACATCCTCCGGCAACTTGCTCAGGTCGACGATCCCCTCCGCCTCCTCCCGGGTGACATACTCGACGGTGACGTCAAGATTCTTTCCGATCACCTCATTCACTGTCGATTCTATCTGCGCGACCTGCTCCGGAGACGGGGCCTCCGGAAGAAGGTAGTCGCATTTGGATTTCTTGCGCTCGATGTGGGCGTTTCGGGAGCGGGGGCAACCGAACAGGCGGACCATCGTGGCATTGAGGATATGCTCCGCCGTATGCATCGGTGGATATTCCTCCTTGTTGTGGGCATTCAATACGGGTTCTTCCATATTCATTATCAAACATTTCCCAAATATACGGTTTCGCAGCCGGCCTCCAGCGCTATCCCTTTCGCCCGTAACAGCGTCGCTTTGGGCGTCATTTCCGGCTCTCTCATCCGGTACCGCGGAAAATACCGGCTGAAATGGAGCGGAACGGCCTGCAGGCCACGATCCACCATCCAATGGCAGAGGGCGCGGACCTGCCCGTCGGAATCGTTCAGGCCGGGAATCAGGAGATTGGTGATCTCCACATGGACGCCGCCATCGTGAAGGGCCAGGATGTTCCCGAGCACGGGAGCCAGTCGCGCACCGCACCAGGTTCGGTAAAAAGCATCGTCCATGGCCTTGATGTCGATGTTCGCCGCATCCAGGTACGGCAGCAGTTCCCGCAAGGGGGCCTGCTCCACATAACCTGCCGAAACGAGGATGTTCTTCAATCCCTTCCCGTGCGCGAGTACCGCCATGTCGTACATGTACTCCCACCAGGTGAAAGGCTCGGTATAGGTATAGGCCAAGGAAGGGAGTCCGCGACGGAGACACAGGTCCACGGCTTCTTCAGGTGTCAGGACGGTGCATTCCACCTCCCCGGGAGCCACCTGGGAGATGTCGCTGTTCTGGCACCATCGGCAGGAAAGGTTGCAGCCGGTGCAACTAAGTGAAAGGCAGTAAGTTCCCGGCAGGAAACCGTTCAAGGGCTTTTTCTCGACCGGATCCACGGCGAGGGCGCAGGGGGCGCCGTAAGAGAGGGCCCAAAGTTTCCCGTCCCGGCATTCGCGACTGCGGCATCGGCCCCGCCCTCCTTCCGGAATCCGGCAATGATGGGGGCAGAGGGTGCACTCCACACCACCGGCGGCTGGGATATGGAACCGGGCTTCCCTCATTCCTCCACGATTCCGGTCTGATAGGTGTAGAGGTCGGCGTCCTTCCAGCCGTCCCAGCCGATGCCGGCCTTGTCCCGGGCACAATGGCCCAGGAACTCTTCGGTGCTCCAACCGGTTTCCGCAGCGACCTGCGGCAGGAAAGTTCCGTGACGGGAGCCCTTGACCATATAGATGCCGTCCCGGCCCAGTTTGAATTCGTCGATGGACCTTATCTTTTTCAGCGGGGAGAGAACGGAGACCTCGATCTTCACCCGGCGGGCCTCATTCCGGGACAGGGACGGGAAGCGCGGATCCGAGAACGCAGCGCTCCGGGCCATTTCCCGGATGGTGGCATCAAGGGTCGAAGATGACGTGAATCGGCCGATGCAGCCGCGCAGGCGACCCTCGAGACGAAGCGTTACGAACACGCCATAGCCTTTCTCATTCAGGATGCCGACAGGCGTGTCGTCGCCGTCATAATCCAGCCGTAGCGCAGAGTGGATGGATGACCGTGCCGCGGCGACCATCGCCCGTTTCTCTTCTTCCGAGAAATGGAACAAGCTCTCATCCAACCGGTTGATAACAAGAGAATTATAACCGACGACCCGGTCCTTGTCCCCATAGACGGAATCGCCGGAATTCCGGTACATGACATGGTCCACCGAGAAGCGATCCCTCCCCTGTCCGTCCATCAGGGATAACAGGACAGCGATGGCACAGGCACCGCACGCGGCGGTGTCCTGGCCGGCAAAGTCCCGTTTACGGACGTCCGAGAGCGCCTTCAGGAACTCGTCGAGCCCTCCCGAGACAATCGTTTCCGCCACATACAAGTCGGATGTCCTTGCATCCTCGTAGGAAGGATAGTGCGAGAAGTCCGAACTGATGACAAAGAGGTTCTCCGGGGTGAAATACGGCTGCAGCACTCCGGCAATCCGCTCCAGGACACTGAGACGTTCCGTACTGATAACGATCGGAACGATGGGCGGGACTTCGCCGAGAGCAAGTTGGAGAAGCGGCAGTTGGACTTCCAGGCAATGCTCCCGGTCGTGTGCGTCACTCCGGTACGTAAACACGCCCTCCCCCGCCCGGATCAGTTCCTCCCCCACGGCGACATCCACAGGGACCCTTCCCAAAGGGGTTTCAGCAAAGGAAAAGGCGGTTTGGACGCTCGCACCGGCGAATGCCACACGATGGCTCGGTCCGAGCAGGAAAATGCGCTTGTAAGCATGTCCCCGCGGGATTTGGTTCAAGGCCGATGCGGCTACCTCGCCGCTGAACACATAGCCGGCATGCGGGACGATGACTGCCTGCGGGGCGGATCCCCCGGCGGCAGGATGCAGCCAGGGAGCGGCCATGGATTTGATTTCCTTCGCGGAAGCCGGATAGAAGGAGCCGGCGACGGCGGGCTTTCTCACTTTCGGGTTATCTGGGGACGGGGACATGGCAGTAGCGGTTAAAAGGACCAGGAGGATTGCGGTATGAAAGCGGAACGGCATCTTGACGGGATGATGTCCAAAGTTAGGAAATATTTTGTTATTCTCTGAATAATTGCTACCTTTGCACCCGTGAACGAGATAGAGGACGGACGGTCCCCTATCTTTTTTATTTCCGAGTATGACGAAAGAACAGATCATCGGGGCCGTGGAGACGGCCGTACAGGAAAGGGGCTGCTTCATCGTGGACGTCACGGTGAACGCCATGAACGACGTGGAGGTCGTCCTTGAGAAAGAGGAAGGGACCGTAGACTGGGACGACTGCGCGGCCATCGATGCCGTCGTGCACGCCGCCTTCGACCAGGACGTGGAAGACTATTCCCTCACCGTATCCTCCGCCGGACTGGACCGCCCGCTGAAGGTTTTCCGGCAATTCCTGAAGGCCGTTGGCACGAAGGTGGACGTGAAGTTCAAGGGCGGACGGCGCCTTGTCGCCACCCTTTCCGCCGCGACGGAAGACTCCGTCACCCTGCAATACACCGCCTTGGAAGCCGTGGAAGGAAAGAAGAAGAAGGAGAAAGTGGAGCACGAAGAAACCTTCCCTCTCACCGAGATCAATTCCGTCACCCCTTACATCGATTTCAAATAATACAAAATAACCAATGGCAAAAGACAAAGAAAAAGAAATCACCTTGATCGATGCGTTCAAGGATTTCAAGGAAGAGAAGAGCATCGACCGTCCGGTGATGCTCGGTGTCCTGAAGGATGTGTTCCTCACCCAGCTCGCGAAGACCTATGGCAGCGCCGACAACTTCGACGTCATCATCAACGTGGACAAGGGAGACTGCGAAATCTACCAGAACTTCGAGGTGGTGGAGGAGGTCGAGAATCCTGCTACGGAAATCACCGTGGAGGAAATCGCCGCCGAGACCGGTGACGACGATTACGAGATCGGCGACACCTACACCCGCAAGTTCAACCTCAACTCCTTCGGCCGCCGCGGAATCCTGAACATCCGCCAGAACCTCCAGGGCCGCATCCTGGACATCGAAAAGGCCAACGTCTTCAAGAAGTACTCCGACAAGGTGGGCGAGATCTTCACCGGCGAGGTGTACCAGACCTGGAAGAACGAGGTCCTGATCCTGGATGAGGACGGGAACGAGCTCCGCATGCCCAAGAGCGAGCAGATCCCGGGCGAGCGTTTCAAGAAGAACGACACCATCCGCGCCATCATCAAGAGCGTGGAGATGAAGAA
>JAEEGL012045583.1_pt1 | contig 10517 bp, 12 predicted proteins | sample 9134231 | NCBI WGS metagenome assembly JAEEGL01 (sample SAMN16246548, study PRJNA631951) | gut metagenome | biome: gut microbiome; feature: rumen; material: fiber-attached | host: Bos | place: Iran: Karaj | collected 2018-10
AGATTAAAGGCCGGCTACACGCGTAGAAGTTTGTCCGATTCCATTTCGGACGCGGGTTCGACTCCCGCCACCTCCACCATAAAAATAGGGACAAGCATTTAGTCCGAAACTTCGGGCTAACAAAAACAAGCGAGAAACCCCCAATAAAACGGGGGCTTTTTGCTTTCGGACTTTTGAGGTGCGTGTGCAAATAGGGACTGCGCCGCGCCGCCGAAACCACCTCTGGTTCCTAAAACGGAACTTTTCCTATTTAGTCCAAAAGTCTCGTCCGAGATTTTCGGACTTCAATTTGAGCCTTATTTTACAAGGGTCAAACGCGATTAGTCCGAAACTATACCCGACTTTCGGACATGGGTTTGTTTAGAATGCGGCAGGTGTTCTACAAGTCCGAAATGTCGTACCAACAAACCGTCATTCTTCCGTGTCGTCACGCTCACCTTTTTGGAGGTAAGGCTCTTCTGTTGAATTCCAGGATGCAGCGCGCCTGTCTATGACATCACGGAGCTTTGCCGAGGAAAGATAACTGATAATAGCCTTGCCAACAAATGCGCCTAACTTTACAGGCACGGCATTACCGATAATCTGTTCGACCTCATGTTTTGAACCGACCATTTCCCATTCTTCTGGAAATGTCTGAAGTATGCTACGCTCCTTGGTCGTCAAGGGACGGAGGTTCTCATCGACAGGAGCGGCATCTCCTGGATGGCCGGGATATCCCCGTGGTACAGGACGATTGACTCCCCTAACGGTTGGACTTGGCTCGTCGATGCTGAACACACCTCTTCGTGCGTAGCTACGCGGGTGACGGTAGTAATAATCTATACCGAAACTCTCTCCAACATAGTCACGGATTGTCATGGGTTTCTTGGCCTGAGCGTCCATGTACAACGGAATCATTATGTTGGATGGATGGTCTTTAGTCCCTACAATAATGGTTCTTTTCCGCCTTTGAGGTGCGCCGCAAAGAGATGCATCGAGTACGGCGATGCTAAGATGATAACCTGCCCCCCTGAATATTTCAAGTGCTTTGGCGAGTGTTCGTGATTTCAGCGCACGGTCCACGTTCTCCATAAGAAAGTACTTTGGCGAGACTTGTTTTACGATTTCGGCGTATGAGAGCGTGAGGTTCGCTCTCCCACCGTTCTCGTCTCGCTTCCCTGCGGAGGAGAAGTCTTGGCAGGGTGGGCCACCGACAATAATGTCCGGGCTCCATTTACTTATAGTTTTAACGGCAAGAGGGACATCTAACAAATCAAGCTTGTAAGCGGAATGACCTTTGATATTATGATTGTAAAAATTCAAAGCCGGTTCCCACCAGTCGTATGCGGCCTTGATGTCGAATCCAGCCTCGCTTAAACCTTGTGAGAGACCTCCGCCCCCACAAAAAAGGTCAACTGCTTTAATCTTTTTCATTAGAACAAGTCCTTTGTAAAGAAGAGCACCGCATCGAAGCGTCGTTCTGGGCTAAGCCATTTCTGGCCACCTCCAAGTACGATGTTCTTGATTTCGCTTTTAGTTATTGCCGGATTGGTAAGCCTTTCACAGCGCATATATTTGTTGTTGGCCCGACCGGGGAGGGCAAACTCCTTGTCGGTTTGACTTGAATACTGCATCTCAGAGAAAATTTTGTCTTGAAGAACTTTCCCGGAGAGAGAGAACTCGTATAGAAACCTTGCGGCACGAAGTATTGCCCTTTGGGGGCGAGATATAGCCATTTTGTCCATTGGCTCGTATAGTACCGTATCTAAGACCCGTTGTGCAAGTGCGAAATCGCTCCATACGAAGATATCTAAACAATGATCTTTTAAGACGGGTTTTTTCTTTTGAGTCTTCCAAATAGGCTGCATTAGTAATGGTTTCTGCAGCCCTCTATGATTACGCAGGAACGACGAGAAAACATCAAAGATGCCTTTACGATAATGGCACATTTCTATTGTGTTGTTCCAATCCTTAATATGCATACACGCAGGTTCAAAAATATCGCGCAGGGACTGCCGATCATTTTTGAATGCTTCTGCCATGCTTGATACCATGTACTTGATAGTGGGTGACCTAACCACGACCTCACATCCCCAGTCAGCCTCATTAGGTAGTGTCACGGTCGTGTTATCAGGGAGTGCAGTAAGCTTTATCTCAAGCGGGCGTATGTGCTCCATCGTTTCGGCATTAGCTATTACCAAATCTATCTTCTCGACACTATCTGTTACCAGATCTGAATAAGGCGCAAATGCTGATTCAAAAACGAAAGCAAGCTTTTCGTTCGGTAGCGATGTGCCAAACACTTCGTCAAATGAGATCTCTGAGATGCCAGTGGTGTTATTGTCCTGCTCGCTAATGTAAACTGCGTTGAGCCCCTTTGACCGCATATAGCAAGCGAGTGCGGCAGGGAAAGATGAATTAAACTGATTCTTGCCCCAGAATTTTTCCTTGGCAAAATTGCGGTTTGAGCACTTTATACCAAAAAAAGAAGGTGCCCCATCACGTTGTTTGATGAGCTTGCCACCATGCTCAAGAATCCGGGTCTTGTCAGACTCGGAAATCTCCTCTCTTTCTGGGAAGAAAAAGAAATAGAACATTTGTTTCTCCTTTTGGGCTGGTTTGCGAATGTAATATTATATCATATTTGGTGGTTTCATCATATCCTGCATTTTCTCTGCAGGGGGGGCGAAAGGCCGCAAGGCACCATCATGCAAGTTGCTGACTGAATTTCTGCAGCGCGCGGCAATAAACATCCCCATGAACAGATGCAAGCCTTCAAACGGAACCGAAGTCCCAAGCCACTTCATGGACGTGGCGAGGATACTCGCCTACGCCGCCGACCGCCCCGCGCAGCCCTCGGAGCCGCCGGACCCGCATACGCAGAAAGTCGATAACCCGACTGGATATTCCAGGAACAGTATGGTGTAATGTCACACCGTAAAGGAAAACTCTGATGACACAACCGCCAAATTCTCTCCTTGCGGAGATCGCCGCGATTCAGTCGATGAACGCGAAGCAGATCCTCGCCAAGTATTCCCGATTCTTCACGGGCAGCGCGACGCGCTGCACCGCGACCCTCCGGCAGGAGGCGATCTACCGCCTACAGGAGGAGCACTACAACCTCCGCATCTCCGATGCCACGGCCTCCGTCCTCAACGCCTCGCTCGAGAAGCGCGAGGAGATGCGCAAGGGGCGCGAGTCCCTTCTGCCCGGAACGCAGTTCGTCCGGGAGTGGCACGGCGAGAAGCACGTCCTCGTCTACCGAGGCCCGAAGCAGTACGAGTACCTCGGACAGACCTACCGTTCGCCCTCGGTGGTCGCGAAGCGCATCACCGGCACGAACTGGAACGGGCGCGAGTTCTTCCACCTTCCGTCCCTCAAGAGCATGAAGCAGGAGGACTGACATGGACAGCGCACTTCAGCAGACCCCCACCGCAGAGAAGCGATGCGTCATCTACTGCCGCAAGAGCTCGTCGGACGGACTCGACCGCGACTACACGTCCATCGACTGCCAGACGGACACCTGCAAGGCGTACATCGAACGCCACGCGGGCGAGGGCTGGCGTTTCACGGGGCGCGTCTACGCCGACGGCGGGTTCTCCGGCGGGACCACGAACCGGCCGGAGTTCCAGAAGATGATGGACTCCGTCCGCGCCGGCGAGATCGACATTGTCGTCATCTACAAGCTCGACCGCATCAGCCGAAACAAGCGCGACTTCTGGAACCTCGTACACGAGTTCAGGCAGTACAACGTGACCATCGTGACGGCCACGCAGTTCGTCGAGATGCAGACGAGCGGCGGACGCGCCGCCACGGGCGTCCTCATGGACTTCGCGGAGTACGAGCGCGAGATCGACTCCGAGCGCATCAACGGGCAGATACGCGCCGCACGGATGGCGGGACGCTGGGCATCCGCCGCCACGCCCTACGGCTATGGCAAGACGCAACACGCCGAGCTCGTCGTGGACGAGGAGGCCGCGAAGCGCGTCCGCTTCATCTTCGAGAGGTATCTCGTCATCAAGAGCGCGAGGCAGGTCGCCGTCGAGCTGAACGAGCGGTTCGGCGACAAGGAGCCGGGCAAGCCGTGGCGGACGGCGAACGTCTACCGCATCCTCGAAAACATCGCCTACAAGGGGTACGTCATGTACAAGGATCGCGAGTACAAAGGCATACACGCGCCCCTCGTCACGGAGGAGCTCTGGGCGAAGGCCCGCGAGGTCGCGGCGGAGAACACGGCCTGCGCGGGCGGCGAGAGGCGGATCGTCACCGTCGCGGAGTTCAAGGGGATACTCAAGTGCGGTCATTGCGGCGGCGCGATGTCGCCGACGTTCTCGAACAAGGGCGGCCGGCGGTACGTGTACTACAAGTGCATGAAGGACGATACCCGCGCCATATCGACCTGCCCGATAAGGTCAATTGCCTCGAACGAGATCGAGCGTCCCGTCTGGAACGAGATCGGGCGCATCTTGCGGACGCAGGCGTTCCAGGGCGCGCTCGCAGCCGTCAAGCCGGAGCTTGCAGCGAGGGCGGGCGAGACCGCCCTCGGCGACCTCGCGGGCTTCATCGAGCAGCTCTACCCGGTCGAGCGCAGCCGGGTGGTACACGCGCTCATCAAGGAGATACGGCTGACCACGGGTGGCCTCGACATAGTTTTCCGATCCGGCGGCGCGACCGGTCTTGCGAAGGAGATGAGAAATGACAACGTACAGAACCCTGCCTGACGGCAACATACTCGTTCACGTGCCGATGCAGCTCGTGCGGAAGCAGAGCGGCGTCCGCCTCATCGCCACCGAGCCGGGTGCGAACATGAGCCGCAACGAGGAGATGCTGAACCTCCAGTCGCTTGCGCTCGGCCTCAAGTACAGGCGCGTCGCGCTGACGGACGAGTTCCCGTCGCGGTTCAAGATGGCGCAGCACTACGGATTCGACTCGTCCTACCTCACGCGCATGATCCGCCTCGGATACCTCTCGCCGGTCATCGTCGAGAAGATGGCGCGTGGCGAGCTCGCGCACGTCACGATCCAGCGGCTCCAGCAGATTCAGACCCCTGTCTGGGCGGAGCAGCACAGGGAGCTCGGCATCGAGTGAGCGGTTGCGGGGCGCAGAAACACAGAGGCCGTCGGGAGCGATCCCGGCGGCCTCTTTTCATTTCCGCTTCGATGCGAGCCGTCGTTGCAGGAACGGCTTGATCGAGAACGCTATCACCGCGTTGATTTTTCTCTCCTGACCACCGGTAATGCCGTCCTTGTCGCGCTTGTTGAACATATCGAGCATGAAACCGTAGTCGCCCTCCGAAACCGCACCTTGTTCGAGAAGGTAAAGCAGGAACTTCCGAGAGAAGAACTTGGTGTCGAGTTCGATGTACTCCCGCTTCGTGATCGCCTCGTAGAGCCTGAACATCCGTTCCTGCACATCAACCTCCGACGAGAGGTCTTTGCGCCCGAACTTCTTGATGCACTCGCTGCCGATTGGGCCGAACGTGGTTCCGTTGTTCCGGTTCCGGATGTAGAAGAGATAGCGGATTCCCTCGTGGCCGCACATACAGTTCGTCTCGGCGGACTCGTCCTCCTCGCAGTCGCATATGTCCCATTCGAGAACCGCCGTCTCCCAGCGGTCGGAGACCGAGGCCTTCACAATGGGCTCGATCAGATTCTTGGTGTACGCAGAGTTTCTCCTTGGCATGGCATTTCCCTCAATCCATGTGTGTCCGGTAGTTCCTCTTCTGACCAAACTTTCCATCGCACTTGTCTGCGAAATCAGCGGCATCCATGTCCCTCATCGGCTTGATGTCGTTGCCGTCAAGTTTTGCCGAGGGAAAAAGCTTCAGTATTACATCGGCGAGGCTTTCGCCCGTAAAATTGTCGACGAATCGACTGTCCTCGCATCCGTACCAGTGGGTTACGAACTCCGCGTAAGGTCTGTCTGGCTTTCCATTCTTGGACGATGCTTCCGTCAGAGCCGTGATGTGTCGGTAGATTTGTCGCTCCGAGAGGCGCTTCCTGCTTGGAGATGCGTTATGCTTGTACATCCAGTCGGCTATCCACTTTATCGGGGGTCGGCCGACCCGTTTCTCGCGGCGAAGGTTCTCAAACCATTCCGCCATCATCTTTAGGTAGTGCGGCGCGTACATCTGGATAGGCCACCGCTTCGGGTTGCCCTTTGCACGCCTTTCCTTCGGCTCGCTATCGCGGCGGCCCCCGCCCTGGGGCATGGGAATCTTCTCTTCAACGACCTCGTTGGCAAATTGCAACGTTCCGTCTTTGACGAAGAGTAGGCGTGAAAGGTAGATCACGCGGGTCGCCAATGACGATGGCAGGGTTTCCGGGTTGTTCTGACCGATGATGAGAACGGACTTGGGTGCGCTTTCAAGGGCGCGGTACATCCCTGCCGTCGGTACGCAGGCGAAGTACACGTCGTAACCGCGCAGCTTGCCAAACTGCCAGCCGGTCTTCTTGAACTGCCTGCTGATCTTGCAGCCAAGTCCTCTCGACATGAATTCAGCAAGCGCGTTGTGGTCTATGGCGTAATCCTTGTTGACGTACTTCACCTCGGTGACCTTTGATTCGTTGCCGTCGGGGAAACGGATTTGGATTTCACCGTTCGGGCTGATGTTGGGGTCGGCCTCTCTGTAGATGCCTTCCTTTATGAACGGATTGTTCTGACCTCCAAGTTCATCGAGAGTGACTACAAGGTGTCCGCTGTCGAGAAACTCGGCAAACTCGTCTGGGGCGTCGTTGTAGATTTTTGCTTCTGGTGTTGCCATTACTCTTCACCTCTTCATGGTTTAGTTTTTCATTTGTCGTTCCTTTGTTTGACCGGTGAACCCGTAGTTTGCCCGTTTAAGCGTTCTCCTGCCCCGTAGGCGCGTCCTCTCCGTCGGCCGGGGGATTTGCCGTCCCCTCGGCAGGAACGCCAGCAAGGGCGTTCTTGACGCTTTCCGGCGGCGACTGGACCTTTGGCTCGTGGACGATGTCGCGGCGAACCATCTTGAATAGCGGAAGATCCTCGTAGACCTCGTCGAGGCGCGTGATGTCGTAGACAACCGTTGTATGCCCCTTGTAGTCTATTCCGTTCTCCTCAAGGTAGTTTCGCAGCTGGATGTAAAAATATGGTCCAGTTCGCCTGACCTTGAAGCCACGGCGGTCTTCGCCGGGCTTCACGATTGCCCCAAGGTCGCGCTCGCCGGCCTTGAAGAGCACGACGGTGCTTTCCGCCGTGATATTCATCATCGCCGCCGTCTCTGGGGTGAAGTTCAGCCTACCCGTGGCTTGCACGGTGGCCTTTGCGGTCTTCGACAGGCGTTCGCCGTCGAGGATCTCGAGATTGTCTTTAAATGCCATTGTTCTTCCTCCTGGTTCTTTGAAACGGCGAGTATTATATCATATTTAGCATAGCGAGGCAACGCGGAGTGCATAATTCGCCACAACTTGCACAAATTATTATGGTAAAAAGATGGTAAAAGGCGTGAATGATGGTAATTGGGTAGTAGTCAAGGGTAAACAATTACCATAGAATCGACATTTGACGTTGCGTTTGAAAATAATGTCACTATGTCAAATGTCAAAATGTCAAGATCAAGGGCGATTCACGCAGGGATGCATTTTGACATTCGGTTTTTGACGCATATTTAGATCAAAAAGAAGCCATTGGCGAGACCTCCGGCGCGGTGCCGGAGGCGAAACCGAAAGGAACGCCAATGGCAAGAAAACATAAGTTCACGCGCCCGGACAATCCGTTTACGACGGAAGTCCTGGACGACATAGAAGCGAAGGTAGTAAATGTGGCGATGACCAAGTTCAGGGTTCTCGCCAACGAGGAGAAGCGGCAGTCTCGCCGCCATGAGGTCACAAGCCGGCTCAAGGCCGCAGTCATGAAGGCGCACGGGAAGTTCAAGCCGAACAACCGCTGCTCCTTCCCGAGCTACGCCGACGTGTTCATCGTCCGCGAGCTGGGACACTGTCTGCGTCACCTCGCCTACGTGGTCGAGCAGGAGAATGCTACGGTGTCGTGCGACCGCAAGATCTCCGGCAGCGACGAGGACGCTCCAACGTTCGTGGCGGGGCTGCCCGACCCCCGCGACCATTTCGCGGAGGGACTCCTCAAGTTCGACTTCGACATCGTGGAAAGGATGCTCAAGGAGCAGAACCCCGTCTACGCGAGGATCTTCTCGCTCCGCCGCGAGGGCTACAAGCTCTGCGAGATCCATCCGATCATCGGGGTGCCGCAATGGATGCTCTACGACATCCTGTGGCCGGCGACTGTGAACGCCGTGCGCCGGATCTACGACCACGGCCGCTGAAAGAAAGTTTACGGAACTTTCCGAGGCGGCGGCAATAAACATCCACCGTGGGCGGGCGAGAACGTCTCTCCCCGCCCGAAACCCGAAAGGAAAACACATGAAAGACAACAACTGGTTCATCGACATCGATGAGAAAGAGTACCATGCGGGCGCGCTCGGCAACGGCGGTACCTACATGAGTTCGCACAACCTCGCGCTCATGCGCGACAACCCGCACACGTTCGAGCTGCTCATGAAAGGCAGGCTCCCGTGCACCGAGTCGCCAGCCCTCGCGTTCGGCCGTGCGCTCCATTGCTTCACGCTCGAGCCGACGGAGGCATGGAACGCCCGCTACCTCGTGAGCGACGGCCCGATCAACGAGAAGACCGGCGCACCCTACGGACGCGCCACGGCGAAGTACGCGCAGTTCCTCGCCGAGCAGACGAAGGAGATCGTCTCGACGCACGACTTCGGGCTGATCGAGGGGATGGCGGAGAGCGTCTGGAGCCACAAGGAGGCGCACGAGCTTCTGGCGAGCGGCGAACCCGAGCGCACGATCCGCCTTGAGGAAGGCGAGGTCGACGTTCCCGCGCAGGCGCGTATCGACTGGTTCAACCCCGACTACGGCATTGTCGATCTGAAGAGCACGGGGGACGACATCCGCTGGTTCCCGAAGGCTGCGCACGATTACGGCTACGCTTTCCAGGCGGCGTTCTACCGCAAGGTTCTCGAGCTCAAGAGCGGCAGGAAGTACCCGGCATTCTTGATAGCGGTCGAGAAAAAGGCCCCGTTCACCGTGGGCGTGTTCAAGTTCGCGGATGACGTTCTCGACCAGGCCGAGGCCATCAACCGCGAAACGCTCCGCGAGTTCGCCGACTGCCGCGATTCGGGCGTGTTCCCGACGCGCTTCGAGGAGACGCAGCTCATCGACAGGCTCTGAAACATCAACCCAAAACACAGAAAGGACAATCATGTCTCTGCTCCAGAAACTCACGACCGGCAAGACTCCCTCGCCCCCTCGCATACTCCTGTATGGCGATGCCGGGGTCGGCAAGAGCTCGTTTGCCGCGACCGCTCCGAAGCCCGTGATCCTCGCCCTGGAGGATGGATTGGATCAGGTCGACTGCGCGAAGACCCCGCACATCAAGGACTTCGGCACGTTCATCGGCTATTTGAAGGAGATCCGTGACGAGCCGCACGACTTCGAGACCCTTGTGATCGACAGCCTATCCGCGCTCCAGAACATCGTCGCCGACGGTGTTTGCGCGGCTGCGGGCGCGAAGTTCCTCACGGCGGCCTACGGCGGATACAACCGTGGCAACGACGCCGCGCTCGTCCAGTTCCGAAAGGACGTGTACTCCATCCTCGACGAGATCCGCCGCAAGCGGAATATGTGCGTCATACAGATCGCGCACAGCCACGACGAGACGGTGAAATACACGGACGGCACGACCGACCGCCGCACCGCGCCGCGCCTCATCGCGGCGATCCGCGACTGGGTGGTCGAGTGGAACGACATCGTCGCCTACGCGAAGATCCGCACGATGGAGGACGCGTCCGGCGGCAAGATCGTCATCGGCAAGAACGGCGGCGAACGCGAGCTGTACTGCGTGGGCGACACGCGGCTGCTCGCCAAGAACCGCTACGGAATTCCCTCCGGCCCGATGCCGTTCAAGTGGGACGCTCTCGTATCCGCCATCAAGTCCGGGAACGGCGCAAATGGTGGGTCGTAAGTTCACAGTCGCTTTCCCGATGCCGTGTGATCGCTGCGGGCGGATCATGCGGCCGGGGACGGTCGCCGTCCAGCGCACCTATCCGAGGCAGACGTATGTCACGCATATCGTCTGCCCCGGCAGGGCGTGGAAGAGGCCGAACCCCACGGGCGTACAACAGCCCCGAACAACAGACAGACAAGAAAAGGAATAAACTCATGGAAGAGTGTTTCTTCGATGCAACTACGGTCGATCCGCTCGACAGCGGATTCTCGCCGATTCCTGATGGTGATTACGAAGTCGCCATCGTGAAGTCCCAGAACAAGCCGACGAAGTCCGGCACGGGCTCGTACCTCGAGCTGCAATGCCAGATCGTGAGCGGCGAATACGCCAAGCGCGTCCTCTGGGCGAGGCTCAACCTCAAGAACCCCAGCACCGCCGCCGTCGAGATGGCGAAGCGCGAGCTGTCTTCCATCTGCCACGCGACGGGTGTGCTGCGTCCCAAGTGCAAGGAGGATCTGCACAACATCCCGATCATCGCGCACGTC
>JAEEGL012847897.1_pt1 | contig 10517 bp, 8 predicted proteins | sample 9134231 | NCBI WGS metagenome assembly JAEEGL01 (sample SAMN16246548, study PRJNA631951) | gut metagenome | biome: gut microbiome; feature: rumen; material: fiber-attached | host: Bos | place: Iran: Karaj | collected 2018-10
CTCCTCGATCAGATCATCGATAAACAAAAGCTCGAGCTCGCCTGCGGGATCGTTCACGGTGATGGGCAGGTCGCGGGCGATGTTGTGGCAGAAGGTGCCCACAGCGGAATTGTAGTTCGGCTTTACCCACTTGCCCGCAAGGTTCGGAAAGCGGTACACGTACACCTTCGCTCCCGTGCGCGCCGCGTAATCGAAAAACAGCTCCTCCCCCATCAGCTTGCTTTTTCCGTACTCGCTGCCCGCAAAGCGCCCGGCCAGCGTGGCCTGCAGGGAAGAGGAAAGCATGACGGGGCAGGAGTTATGAAACGTTTCGAGGGTTTTCAGCAGCGTATCGGCAAAACCGAAATTGCCCTCGACGAATTCGCTTGCGTCCTTCGGGCGGTTGACCCCCGCGAGATTGAACACAAAATCGCTGTTTTTGCAGTACTCCTTCAGGCTCCCCTCTTCGCTGTCCAGATCGTATTCGTAGATTTCGCCGATGGACAACAGGGGCCGCGTGCGGTTTTTGCCATCGCGGATCGCCTTCAGGTTTTCGACGAGGTTTCGCCCCACAAAGCCCTTTGCGCCGGTAACGAGGATGTTCACGCCTTAAATCTCCTTCCGCCACACCATTTTGTTTACGACCCCGACGTAGGACTGGATGATCTTTACCACCTTGTCGCTCACGTTGGTGTCGGTATAGTCCGGCACGGGCCGCGCGCCGCCGAGCGGTTCGCATTTTACCATCTCCACCGCCGCGTCCACCGCCTGCAAAAGGCCCTTCGTGTCGATGCCGGAGAGGATGAAGCACGCCTTGTCCAGCGCCTCGGGCCGCTCGGTGGAGGTGCGGATGCAGACCGCCGGGATGGGCGCGCCGACGGAGGCGAAAAAGCTGCTCTCCTCGGGCAAAGTGCCGCTGTCGGACACCACGCAGTAGGCGTTCATCTGCAGGCAGTTGTAGTCGTGAAAGCCCAGCGGTTCGTGCTGGATCACGCGGGGATCCAAACGGAAGCCCGACTGCTCCAAGCGCTTTTTCGAGCGCGGATGGCAGGAATAGAGGATGGGCATATCGTACTTTTCTGCCAGGCGGTTGATGGCCGTGAACAGGGACAGAAAGTTCTTTTCCGTGTCGATGTTTTCCTCCCTGTGGGCGGACAGCAGGATGTACCTGCCCTTTTCAAGCCCCAGGCGCGCGTGCACGTCGCTGTTTTTGATCGCCTCAAGGTTTGCCGAAAGCACCTCCGCCATGGGGCTTCCCGTCACATAGGTGCGCTCCCTGGGCAGGCCGCAGTCCGCAAGGTATCGCCTGGCGTGCTCGGAGTAGGCCAGGTTCACGTCGGAGATGATGTCCACGATCCGTCGGTTGGTCTCCTCCGGCAGGCATTCGTCCTTGCAGCGGTTGCCGGCCTCCATGTGGAAGATGGGGATATGCAGCCGCTTGGCGCCGATGACGGAGAGGCAGGAGTTGGTGTCGCCCAGCACCAGCACGGCCTCGGGCTGCAGCTCGGCCATCAGCCGGTAGCTTTTGGCAATGATGTTGCCCATGGTCTCGCCCAGGTCCGCGCCCACGGCGTCCAGATACACCTCCGGGTCGTCCAGAGACAGGTCCTTGAAAAAGACGCCGTTGAGGCTGTAATCATAGTTCTGGCCGGTGTGCACCAGCAGCGTGTCGAAGTACCGGCGGCATTTTTTGATGACCTCCGACAGCCGGATAATCTCGGGACGGGTGCCGACGACGATCATCAGCCTGAGCTTTCCGTTGTTCTTCCAGTTTGCCATATTCATCCCTCCACCGGCTCAAAAAACGTATCCGGGTGCGCCGGATCGAAGATCTCGTTGGCCCACATCAGCGTCACCAGGTCCTGGGTGTCGCTGAGATTGATGATGTTGTGGGTATAGCCCGGCAGCATGTGCACCGCCCGTATCTTCTCGCCGCTGACCTCGAATTCCCAGACCTCGTCCGTGCCGAGCTTCCGCTCCTGGATCAGCGCATGGCCGGAGACCACGATGAAAAACTCCCACTTGCCGTTGTGCCAGTGCTGGCCCTTGGTGATCCCGGGTCTGGAGATATTCACGCTGAACTGCCCGTGATCCGCGGTTTTCAGGAGCTCGGTGAAGCTGCCTCGCGGGTCCGCGTTCATTTTCAGGTCAAAGGCGACCTTCTCTTTCGGCAGATAACTCAGATACATGGAATAGAGCTTCTTTTCAAAGCTGCCCGGGGCGATCCGGGGCATGAGGAGGGTCTGCGGCTGGTCGTGGAATGAGCGCAGGCACTCCACGATATGGCCCAGCGTGGCCCTGTGGGTCACGGGGGCGGCGCAGAAGCGGCCCTCGGGCGTCGTCACGGTCTCCACGCCGTCGAACTCGCAGCGGTGCTCCTTCCCTTCCAGCGCGTCCAGCAGCTCCTCCACCAGATCGTCGATGAACAGCAGCTCCAGCTCCACCGCCGGGTCGTTCACCGTGATGGGCAGATCGCGGGCGATGTTGTGGCAGAAGGTGCCTACGGCGCTGTTGTAGTTGGGCCGCACCCACTTGCCCGCCAGGTTCGGGAATCGGTACACCAGCGCCTTAGCGCCGGTGCGCGCGGCGTGGTCGAAGACCAACTCCTCCCCGGCACGCTTGCTGAGCCCGTACTCGGACGTGCCGAAGCGGCCGGAGAGCGTGGCCTGGATGCTGCTGGCCATCATCACCGGGCAGGCGTTGCCGTGACGCTCCAGCGCGGAGAGCAGCGCGGCGGTGAGATCCACGTTCCCGGTGCGGAACTCTCCCGGATCCTGCGGGCGGTTCACCCCGGCAAAGTGAAAAACGAAATCACACGCAGCGCAGAACCGATCCAGGTCCTGCGTCGTGTTTTCCCTGCCGTATTCGAAGATCTCCTCCACGTGCAGCTCCGGCCGCGTGCGGTTTTTCCCGTCGCGGATGGTTTTGAGGTTTTCCACGAGATTGCGCCCCGCGAAGCCGCGGGCGCCGGTGACAAGGATCTTCATCTCAAGCCTCCACGGTGTGGGGACGCCCCTCCAGCTCCTCTTTCACGTAGTCGGTGGTCATGATCTTGGCCACGACGCCGTCCACGTCCAGACGGTTCGTGTTGTGGCTGGTATAGGCCTCCACGTCCTCGGTGAGCACGCTGCCCTCCACGTAGAACTTGTCGTAGTTCAAGCTCCGGCCGTCGGGCGCGATGCGGAAATACTTTCCCATATCCTCGGAGCGCAGCCGCTCCTCCCGGGTCATCAGCGTCTCGAAGAGCTTTTCGCCGTGGCGGGTGCCGATGATCTTCTTCTCCGTCGGGCCGAACACCTTCATCACGCCGTCGGCCAGATCGCCGATGGTGGAGGCGTCGGCCTTCTGGATGAACAGATCGCCGGGCTCGGCGTGCTGGAAGGCGAAGGCCACCAGCTCCACGGCCTCGTCCAGATTCATCAGGAAGCGGGTCATGGCGGGGTCTGTGATGGTGATGGGCGCGCCGCGCCTGATCTGGTCGATGAACAGGGGGATCACGCTGCCCCGGGAGCACATGACGTTGCCGTAGCGAGTGCAGGAGAGCACGGTGCCGCCGCGTTCAAAGGCCGTCTGCGCACGGGCCTGGACCACCTTTTCACCCAGGGCCTTGGTCATGCCCATGGCGTTGATGGGATAGGCGGCCTTGTCGGTGCTCAAAAACACCACGCGCTTGATGCCGTTCTCCACCGCGGCGGTGATCACGTTGTCCGTGCCGACGATATTGGTCCGCACCGCCTCCATGGGGAAGAACTCGCAGGAAGGCACCTCCTTGAGCGCGGCGGCGTGGAACACGTAGTTCGACCCGTACATCACGTCACGCACCGAATCCAGGTTGCGGACGTCGCCGACGTAAAAGCGCACCTTGCCCGCCTGCTCGGGGTATTTCGCCTGCAGCACGTGCCGCATGGCGTCCTGCTTTTTTTCATCCCGGGAGAAGATGCGGATCTGGCCGATGTCCGACGTGAGAAAATGCTTGAGGACCGAGTTGCCGAAGGAGCCCGTCCCCCCCGTGATCGTCAGAGTCGCTCCGGTGAAAATACCCATAAATGCCTCCTGTGCGGTTGATGGACGGAAAAACGTCCGTCCCGGATGATCGCGTTCAGCTCTGCTGCCTGTCGGTCTCCGACAGGTAGTTACCGTATTTTACCGCCATGGCGCGCCAGTTTTCAAGGGACTCCCCCATATTCGCTCCGCAGGATTCCCGATACATGGCCCATACGAACCAGTAATATGCGATGATCGCCGTATATGCCAGAAAATGAAACTCTCTCGCCTCTGTCGACGTGCTCCCGAGATACTCTCTGATGAACCGGATCGCATCATCATACTCGTACATGGCGTCGACGATGTAGTACCCCACGTCGATCCCCGGGTCTGAAAAACCGGAATACTCCCAGTCGATGAGGATGACGCTTCCGTCCGGCTCGATCAGCCAGTTCGGCTTGTACGTGTCGCCGTGGCAGAAGCACTTCTCCACGCCGTCGCCCAGCGTTTTTTGATACAGCTTTTCGATCTGCGCCTTCAGTCCCTCGTGCTCCTTGAAGCAGGAGGGATCTTTTTCCTTCAACAGATGCTCGATCGACAGGGCGTCCTCCCATGGCCGCAGGCCGTAATCGACCGTCACGGGGGCGGCGTGAAGCCGACGAAGGACGCCGATGATCTTTTTGGAATCCTCGAAGCTGCCGTAATCCGGCTCTCTGAACTCCCTGACGTATTTCGAGATCTTCCAGCCCTCCAGCACGTCCATGTATATGTACGTCGGGTCGATGCCGAATTCCGCAGCCTTGATCAGGGACGTTTTCTCGTTGCGCCGGTCGATGATCTTTTCCGTTCCGTCCCCCGGATGGCGATATATATAATCCACCCCGTCGATCTGGAAGACGAAGGACGTGTTCGTCAGGCCCTCGCTGACGGTCCGGAAATCGACCACGTCCTCCTCGTCGCAGCGGAACACCAGCTTGATGTTCCGGATGATATCGCTGCGGGCGTGACTGTAATAGCCCGGATCGAACTGTCTGAGCTGTTCAAAATAATCGAATTCGTAGATCGCATGGGGGCTGTATTCCTTGAAGTACAGCGGAGGGAGCGAGTCCAGGTTGTCCTTTACGAGCCATTCCCAGAACTTGCCGTCGTAAAAGCCCACGGATCTGTCCGCCTCGGCCAGCTTGAAAAACGCGCCCGTAAAATCCCGGTTCCAGAAGGAGTGGCCCAGGAGCATCAGTCCGCCCGGCTCGCCCATCTCCATTTCGCAGATCCGCCCGTCCGTGTCGATCCGGGCGTACATCTCGTTTTTCGTTTCACCGGTGCTGAAGCCGGCATAAAAGGAGCGGTACTCAAACTGATGAAAGGGGTTTTCGACGAAATAGCTGTCACAGACGCAGATATAGCTGTTGCGCAGATATTCCTTTGCGACCAGAAGGCTTTCGATATTGTTCTTGACGTTGTACGCCGGGTTGAACAGGAGTCTGACGCCGTATTTCTCTTCCAGATAGGCGAACATATCCTTCTTGTAGCCGAGAACGATGGTGACGTCCCGGACCCCCGCCTCCCGGAGCTGCTGGATCTGCCGTTCGATCAGGCGCTCGCCTCTGACCTCGTACAAGCCCTTCGGCTGCTCCAGGGACAGAGGGATAAATCTCGTCGCCGAACCGGCGGCAAGGATCACGGCGCTGTCCACGCGATAGGGCTCCAGCGCCTCCATGCCCTTTGGAGTCAACAGGCCGGTGGTCTCGTTGATCAGCCCTGCATGAACGAGACGCTCATAGTCCGTCGAACGAAAGCCGCGTCCAAGGGAAATATCAAGGGTGCTTTTGGCTCTGCCCAGAGAAGCGTCGTACAAGCTGTTCAGAACGTTGAATTCTTCCCTTGTCATGCGCCGCGCTCCTTAATACAGGCCGCTCCGGCTGCCCAGTCCGTCCAGGACCGCTCTCCCGATGCTCCGCTTGGCGGACCGGTATTCCTCGCCGGCAAGGATCAGCTTCTCCACCTTCAATTTTCCGATCTCGGAACGGGGAATCTGGTACGGATCGGCGGAGAGAACGACCATATCGGCGATCTTTCCCGCCTCCAGGCTGCCGCGCTCCTTTTCGTCGAAGGTCGTATAGCACCCGTTGTAAGTACACATGCGGAGCGCATCCCGGACAGAGACCGCCTCCGCCGAATTCGGATTGTTCACCGCTTTATCCATCCATACGATGGGATCCGGTGACGTGCACGGCGCATCCGAGCCGAAGGAGACCACGATCCCGTTCTCCTTGAAGGTCCTGATCGGGTTCAGCCGGCCGCACCGTTCTTTTCCGAGAATGGCTTCCAGGTATTCGTCCGGCTCCTGTTTCCACTGGATAAAGGCGCTCTGGACAGGCATCTGGATGCCGTATTCGCCGCAAATCCGGATCCCCTCGTCCGTCGGCAGGCAGTCGTGGATGATGCCGTGCCGGTGATCCTTCCGGGGGTGATCGTCCAGCGCCGCCTTCAAAGCTCTCGCGGCCTGGTCAAAGGCCCTGTCGCCGATGGCGTGCATCTCGATCTGGAGCCCCGCGCGGTTGGCCGCCTTGCAGAACTCGATCACTTTTTCGTCGCTGTAATACAAAACGCCGTTCCCGCCCTCCGGATCGCAGTACGGCTCGTTCATCGCCGCGTCGTGAGAGCCGAAGCAGCCGTCAAGCGCGCTCTCAAAGCAGCCGCCGATCCGCGGGAGCTTTCTGCTCAGGGCGACCTTGACGTTCATGGGCTGCGGGAAGACGCGGAGCTGGAAACCGTTTTTCAGGGACTTGGCGAAGAGCTTCTCCAGGGTGATATCCATGTTCATGGGGAAGCCCACGCCGCTCACAGTGTGGACCATGCCGATGCCGTGCCCGGCCATGAAATCCACGGCGTCCATCATATACCCGAACAGGTCCACCAGGGACAGGGAGCCGGAGAGATAATCGGAGAACTTGAAAAACGCCTCCTGGTTCATCTCTCCCGTATCCGGATGATACCCCCGCAGAGTCTTGACCTTATCCTTCATTTTATTCAGCAGAAGGGAGTTGACGATGCAGGCGTGTCCGTCGTACTTGACCACCATGATCTCTTTATCCGGGCAGACCCGGTCCAGCTCCTCCCGGCTGATCAGCCGGCCTTCCTTTACGGAGTAGGGGGACGCGCCGAAGCAGATCAGCGTCTTGCTTTTGGAGCGCTGAACGAACTCGCGGACCATGCTCTGGATCTCCGCATTGGAGCCGGCGTCCATAACATTCAGCCCGGCGTGGAACATGGAAAACGAGGCGAAGTGCTGATGAGTGTCCACAAACGCGGGGATTAGCGCCTTCTCGCCGAGCCGGACGCTTTCCGCTCCGGCATAGATCTCCGGCAGGGCGTCTCCCACGTATACGATCCGGCCTTTGTCCTCAACCAGATAGCGGAAAACGGAATCGTTCCTGTCTACCGACAGGATCGCGCCTTCATAGCATTTCATTGCGGCTCCCCTCCATAACTGTGATCCAGCTGTGCCAGCTCATAATAATTGTCTATCTCGATGATATCCTGCTTCATGCAGGGGCGGATCTCGACCTTGTAGTTCTCTCGTCTCAATACGAACGGGATGAACTCCCAGAAATAGTCCTTCCCGTCCGGGCTTTCGAACACCTCGCGGAAATCCCGCTTCAGCTTTTCGCAGTCCTCCGCCGTCCAGTAGGAAATGCCGTAGTAATTGTAGCAGTAGGTGTTCCCTTTTTTGTAATCGGTGAGAAAGCCGTCCGCCATTTTGAAGCTCCAGTCGTCCGTCTCCAGGGAATACGATCCCAGGATATTGCTGGCGTACTGGTACTTTGTGATGACGCTGCCGGGCTCGCTGATATAGAGATCCGCCTCGCAGAAGTAGCAGCCCCCCTGCAGATGATCCTCCGCAAGGACCGCGGAGGAGATGTTGTTCGTCCGGGCGTAGTCTTCATTCTCGATCAGAGTGATAAACGGATACTTTTCCCGCAGCTCCTCCAGCTTATCAAAGCGATATCCGCCCACCACCGTCACGTCCCGGATCCCCACCGCGACCAGGGCGTCAAGCAGCGTGTCGATGATCCGCACGCCGTTGACCGTCACCATCGGCTTTGGACGGTCCTTCGTGGCGGGCATCATCCGCGAGCCGAAGCCCGCGGCCAGGATGATGGCCCGCTTTACCCGATACGGCTCCAGGGCTTCAAGCCCGGCCCCGGTAACGGAAAGCTCGCCCCCGTCGTTCTCCAGAAGGCCGCGGCGCCGCAGCTCGTCAAGGCATCTCATGACCGTGGCGCAGGAAAGACAGAGAGAATCGCTCAGCGCCCGGACGGGATACGGCCTTCTGCCGTTTTTTTCGATGCGGCACAGCACCTCATATTGATAGCGATCCAGCATTTCCAACCATCTCCATAGCAGTATCGGGGCTCACAGCAGATAAAACTTTTTGAAGTCGTCGATATCGTTGATGCCGTAGTCCGCAAAGGCGAACTCTTCCTTTTCCAGGGCGATGCTCTTATACCAGGCCATCGTCGCGTCGATCTCCGGCGTCGGAACGCCGGCAAATCGGGCGACCTGCTGTATGATCGTCAGACCGAAAGAAAAGTCCGCCGTGAAGTATCTCGAGTGAAGATCCGGGATCAGGCCCCCGTCGATACGGACGGTCGGCGTCGCCAGACCCTTGAAGGCCGGGATCGATGAGATCTTTTTCGTCATTCTCTCGACGGTCGGGCTCTCGTAGTGCACCCGGAGGGATCTGACGTACTGCAGATCAAACTCGGGCAGCGCCCTGCATATCGACTGCACCTCTTCGTCGCAGGCGATCAGCAGCTGGGAGGACGCGTCGTCCCACTCCTCGTAAAACAGCGGGACGGAAACGTAGGTCTTTCCTGGCTGCCAATCCCGAAACAGCGTGCGGAGGCGGGTCGTGTGCAGGATGGGGTTGGACGGGGTCATGGTAAGGTTCAGATAATTGGGGACGACCTTGCAGGGCATATCGAAGATCCCGCCGATCAGCTCCGCGCACTTTTCCGCTTCCTTCCCCGGAAGGGCGGCCACGTGAAGCTCGTTCCTGTAGCCGGTGGACTTCACCGTTTTGCCCTTCTGCCCGAGCCGGGCGATGGCCGGGACCCGCTCGATCCCGAAGAACACGTTCCCCCGAGCGATGCACTTCCCGAAGGCGCACTCGCTTCCGCCGTTCCCGGGGACGACCCCGATGAGCGGCTTTGCATCCGTATGCGCGCAGATCAGCTCCGATATCGGACGCATCATCGTCGCCGGCATCGTGACCATGATGAGCTCCGCGTCGGCGAAAGCCAGATCCGGGTTGTCGGTGGCCAGGCGGATCTCGCCCGCATGGGTCGTCCTCCCGGCGTCGTCCACGATATTCAGCCGACCGTCAAAGACGCCCGGCTGCGAGGTGTATACCGTTACCTCATGGTTCTTTTCGGCGCAGTGAACGGCAAATTGTGTGCCGATATTTCCGCCGCCGACAATCGTAATTCTCATAGCTTTTTCAGTGCCCCCTCAAGCCTATGATAGCCCCTTTTATGCCATGCGAAACTGCGCCTGTTGGAATAGTCGTGGTCATTCTTGGCCATGTTCTATTTCTGCGTGAGTTCCCTCTGTCTCTTCCCGTCCCGGTTTGGTGCTGCCATTTAACCTTTCCGACTTTCTCCACGCTGTAAAGCTGTGGTGTGATGCTCTCTGATTCTCAGGCGGCAGCTGCATATAATCGCCGTAGAGCTGTCTCAACAGGGCATCCGCACCTGTTGGCGCAGGGTACAGTTTTCCTTCAAATTCTACCGGCATCGTCCTTTCAAACCACTCTCTCTCAAAGACCCTCGACGCATCTCCTGCCGAAATACCGCACATCACACCGACATACTTGCTGAACGATCGCGATTGGTTTTGCCAGCAATATGTATCCAGCTTTTCCAGAATTCCGGAAATGGGCTGGAAAGAAAGTAAAAGCTTTCCCAATACTAAAGCGATGTTTTTGGCCAACGATCTGCCTTCCCTCCAGACAATCGTTTTCATCATCAACAGTTCGTTATAGCGAAAGCCTTTTTTTACCATCGATCTTGCCTGGGCCAAATCATCCGACAAATTATCCAGGGGGAAAATATCAAGATAAACGCCTATCTCATAGTCATTGTCTACGTTTTCCTTTAATACTGTCGTTGTGTCTACAAGTTTTGCGATCGGAAGATAATATGCTTTATCAAGCTCATGCGCCAATACACGAACCGACGGATCAGCATACTCGGAATTGAAGGTCCGAATCAGCAATTCATAGTCCGTACGAGGCATGATGACATCGATGTCATCGTCCCATGGGATAAAGCCCTTGTGCCTTATTGCACCAATCAACGTCCCGTACGTCAGGTAATACCGAAGATCGTGCTCGCTGCAAAACCGGTCCAATGCGTCGAGCAGGCTTAACTCAATCAGTTTTAAGTCATCTGTATTAAGAGTTCTTTTCACTTTGCCTCACCTTACTGAAAAAGTGTGCTTTCACCGAAGCAAAGAAGCAGGAAAAAAGCGGTTATTGCATTATTCTGTGC
>JAEEGL013149252.1_pt1 | contig 10517 bp, 8 predicted proteins | sample 9134231 | NCBI WGS metagenome assembly JAEEGL01 (sample SAMN16246548, study PRJNA631951) | gut metagenome | biome: gut microbiome; feature: rumen; material: fiber-attached | host: Bos | place: Iran: Karaj | collected 2018-10
TCAGCATGCTTCTGCTCGTCATCCTGCTCTGCGCCGTCGCCCTCTTTTCGGGGATGCTCATGTGCTTCGAGGCGCAGCATATTTACCGGGGTTACGCCGAAGCCAATGTTCCCACCGGTTACGAGGCGAAGGACAAGAGAAGTCCGTTCGCACGCATCGCCGAGGCGTTTTTCACCCCGACCTTCCTCGTTCTCGTTCTGGTGTTCGTCGTCGCGGCGGTCGCAGGGCATTGAGCGGGGGATTTCCCCATGAAAGGTAGGTGACGGTTACGGAAAACAACCGTCAGGAAGAATTCGGCGCGACGAGGACCTTCACCGTCCGGGAACACGCGGCGGACCGGCTGAAGAGCCAGATCAACCGCAACAACGGACAGGTCCTGAACCGTCGCCGCACCGTCGGAAGTCAGGGCAAGGGCGGGACCTCCGTGTCCGCCGTTTCCCGGAATGCCGCACCAGACCGTCAGACAGGCGGGATCCGTTCGGCGTCTCCGGATGCCGTCTCGGAGATCAGACCCGCGCGCGCGGCGGAGAAAACCGTGCCCGAGCGCTCCGCGATCCGCGAGATCCCGTCGGAGGTGACGCGCCCGATCCCCGAAAGAACCCTGTCCGACGCCTCCGCCGCAAGGATCTCGAGGCTCGCAGACGCCGCAGCCAAGGCGGAAGAGCGGGAAGCGCAGGACAACGCCATCCTCGACGCGAAGAAAAAGCCGTCCTCCGTGCAGAACAAGGCCGCGCTCGCGAGTATGCAGATGATGAAGACGCGCACGAGCGACCTCGGCATCGAGGGAGTCCGCCGCACGCCCGAGAAGCCCGCGAAGAAGGAAGAAAAGGCGCCGAAGGAAAAGGTCGTCAGCGACGCGGGCGGCAACACCGTCGTCAGCGTGGTCAAGGCCATCGTCTACATCATCTTCGTCGTCATCATCTCCGTCGTCGCCGCTATCGCGATCATCCTCGTCTCGAACGACGTCTTCGCGTTCGTCAAGTCCGACGAGGTCGTCGAGATCACCCTGCCCGAGTACACGACGCTCGACGAGCTCGCGACGATCCTCTACCGGAATGACGTCATCAAATATCCGAAGGTCTTCAAATACTACGCCGTCTACAAGAAGGACGACCAGAAATACATCGCGGGGGACTACACCGTCTCGCCGATGATGAACTACAAGACCCTGCTCGCCGAGTTCAAGGAGAAGGAAGTCACCGGAACGGTGCGCGTCACCATCCCCGAGGGCTTCTCGACCGACGACATCATCTCGCTCTTCGTCGATCAATACGGGATCGGCACGCGGGAGGGCTTCGTCGACGCCATCCAGAACCACGACTTCGATTACTGGTTCCTGCGCGAGCTCGAGGAGCACGGCGTGAAGGAGGGAAGGATCTACCGCCTCGACGGCTATCTCTTCCCGGACACCTATGAATTCTACCTCAATTCGAGCGAGGTGACGGTGCTCAACAAGATGCTCCGCCGCTTCGCGCAGATCTTCACGAGAGAATACCGGAACCTGTGCGCCGAGCTCGGCTTCACGGTCGACGAGATCGTGACCCTCGCCTCCATGATCGAGAAGGAAGCCGCCGAGCCGTCGGAATTTCTGCAGGTTTCCTCGGTCTTCCACAACCGTTTGAAGATCCCGGACGTCTTCCCGCGCATGGAATCCGACGCGACGGTCGTTTACGCCATCGCGCATGATACCGGGGAGCGCACGGTCGACCTCTACTACGACACGCCGTACAACACGTACCAGCACGACGGACTCCCACCGGGACCCATTGCGAATCCCTCGGCATCCGCCCTGCTCGCGGCGCTGACGGTGCAGGAGACGCCGTACTACTACTTCGTATCCGGCATGGGGACGACGTTCTTCTCGGAGACGAAGGAAGAGCACGATCAGCATATCGCCGAGATCCGGGAAGCCGCGCAGGCATCCGGCGGCGAGCTGACGAACATCCCGCAGATCTACGCCGAGCCCGAACCGAAGCCGGTCGCGAATCCGGAGGGCGGCGAAGGAACGGACGAGCCCGATCCGTGGTCCGAAGAATGGACGGGCGATTCGAGCGGCGAGACCGGAGATGGCACCGGAACGGGTATGGGGACCGGGACGACCGGCACCAGCCCCAACTGGTGGGAGAACATCGACTGGAGCAACCCGATCTTCTGGGGCGTCGACTGGGATCACCCGGACACCTGGTCGCCCGAGGTCCGCGCGGCGCTCGGAAATCCGTAATTTTCCGGATCCGCACGGCAAATGCCAATAAGAGGCAAATCACGAACAGCGGTTTGCCTCTTTTCTTGCGATCGGTTCCCGGGGCGTGAGGATCGCTGCCTCCGCGCCGAGGAACAAGAGAAGCATCCGGAAATACAGCCGGAGCATCAAGAGCGTGACGGCGGCGAAGGCTCCCCAGAGCGGCGACGTGACGAAATCCGCGCCGAACGCCAGCGGGTCGAGCGCCTCGAACGCCATCCACCCGACGGAGGCCGTGAGCGCGCCCTTCCACGATCCCCTTCCCCCGCCCGCCGCCCGGTAGACGAGGAGGATCGCGGCGCTGAGCGACAGAAACGAGACGAGGTGTTCCGCCCACCCCGGCGTCCGTCCGAAGCAGAACGGGATCGCGCCGGAGGAGACGAACAGAAAGGCGGCGGAGGCGAGCAGCGCAGCGACCGTCGCGGCAACGGGCTTGAGCCGCCGGGCGATCGGAGAACCCGCGTCGCCGCCGAAGATCAGACGGAGTCCGCGCCGGACGGCGGAGATCCCGCGCGATGCGGACCAGAGCGTCGCCGCCGCGCTGACAGAGAGAAGCGGTACCCCCGGCGTGTCGGACAGCTCCCGGGCCAGCGCACCGAGGAGCGCGTCGTATTCTCCGGGAAGCGGCAGACGATCGAGGAGGACATCCGCCGAATCGGCGAGGAGCGCGCCCGTCAGGCTCAATAGCAGCGAGCAGAACGGCACGGCGGACGTGATCAAAAAGAACGACGCCTCGGCGGCTCTCAGCGTCACCTGATCCCGTGCGGCGGCATGGGCGAGACGCTTCGCCAGCCCGACGGCGGGGGCGAGGGAACAGACGCGGGACACGGCGGCCTCCTTTCGGTCCGGCGGACACGGACATTCACGAAAATCAGTATAATCCGTTTTCCCGAAAATATGCCGGGAACGGACGATCAGCGAAGGAGAAAGGACATCTCATGGAAACGAATGACAACCGGGGCGGTACGCCGGGCGTCGGGGAAAAGCTCGTCGCGGCGGCCATGCTGAATGCGGACGGACCGGCGGCGGAGGGCATTTCGGCGGATTTTGTAAAGATCCGCGCCCGCATCGACCGGGTGGTGCAGTCCCCGATCTCAGACGGCGAACCGACGAAGGGCCCGATCCACACGGCGGATTATCCGGTGAAGCTGCCAGCAGAAGCGGGTTCTCCGCGCGCCGATCAGCCGAAGGAGAGCATCGATCCCCTCCTCAGGCAGGCGGCGAAGATCGAAGCGCCCTATGTGGTGGTCCCGAGAGTGGTAGGTGACGCGGAATGAAGGATATCACGGAACTGACGGCGGCACAGCTCTCTGCGTGCCTGCACCGGCGGGAGCTTTCCGCGTCGGACGCGGCTTCAGCCTATCTCGGCCGGATGACGCTCAGGGAGCGAGAGATCAACGCCTATATCACACCGACGGCGCGCCGCGCGCTCGAAGCTGCCGCGGAAGCGGACCGTCGGCTCACCGGAGAGGATGCGCCCGCGCTCTGCGGGATCCCCTACGCGGCAAAGGACAACCTCGCTGTGGCGGGCGTGCGGATGACCTGCGCCTCCGAAATGCTCGCGGACTTCGTGCCGGACTACACGGCGACGGCGGTCGAGCGGGCGGATCGGGCCGGGGGCGTGCTCCTCGGCAAGACGAACATGGACGAATTTGCGATGGGCTCCTCGACCGAACGCTCGATCGCGGGGGCGACGCGGAATCCGCTCGATGTGACGTGCTCCGCGGGCGGCTCGTCGGGCGGCTCGGCTGCGGCGGTCGCGGCGCACGAGGCGGTCTGGGCCATCGGATCGGATACGGGCGGCAGCGCGCGTCAGCCGGCGTCCTTCTGCGGGCTCGTCTCGCTCAAGGCGACCTACGGCCTCGTCTCGCGGCGCGGGATGACGGAGCTTGCCTCCTCGCTCGACTGCGTCTGCCCGATCACCCGGACGGTGACGGACTGCGCGCTCGCGATGAACCTCCTCGCGGGACAGGACACGGGCGACATGACGAGCTTTTCCTCCGATGAGGATTACACGATCGGGCTCGATGCGGGCGTCTCCGGCATGAGGATCGGCGTCGTGCAGCCCGAGGTGCTCGCGGAATGCGAACCCGCGGTGAAGAGGGCGATGGACCGGGCCGTGCGCCTGCTCGAAGCCCTCGGGGCGCGGATCGAGACGGTCGATTTGCCTCTCGAGATGGCGCTCGAGATCTATATGGTCGTAGCCGCGGCGGAGGCGTCGTCCAACCTCGCGCGCTTCGACGGCCTGCGCTACGGATCGGCGAAGGAAGGCGCGACGGCATCGGATCAGATGCGTGCGGCGAGAAGCGCCGGATTCGGCGACGAGGTGAAGCGGCGGATCCTCACGGGGGCCTACGCGCTCTCCTCGACGTACGGCGGCGGGTATTACCGCAAGATCAAAGCCGCGCAGGCGACGGTCTGCCGGGAAACGGACGCGGTCCTCGGCCCGCTCGACGCGGTGCTCCTGCCCACAGCCTCCGGCGCCGCGTTCCGGCTTGGGAGCTATGCCGACAACCCGACGGCCTTGTACCGCAGCGACTGCTTCACGACGATCGCCAACCTGACGGGCCTGCCCGCGCTCCAGCTCCCCGGGGGCGGCGACGGTCATCTCCCCGTCGGGATATCGTTCATGGGGAAAAAGCGTTCGGAGAAGACCCTGTTCCGGGCGGCCTATGCGCTCGAATCGGAGCTTTCCGCATTTCTCGGAAGGGAGGTGGGCCGCGATGCCGTCGGCTATGCAAAGCCTTTTTGAACGCTATGAGGCGGTGATCGGGCTCGAGGTGCACGTGGAGCTGAAAACGGGGCGGAAGATCTTCTGTTCCTGCCGCGCGCGCTTCGGGGACACCCCCAATTCCTGCGTCTGTCCAGTCTGCCTCGGGATGCCGGGCGCGCTTCCGGTGCTCTCGGACGAGGCGGTCGCGCTGGCGGTGAAGGCGGGGCTCGCGGTCGGATGCCGCATCAACCGCCGCTCCTGGTTCGACCGGAAGAACTACTACTATCCCGATCTGCCGAAGGGGTATCAGATCACCCAGCTCGAGCGTCCGATCTGCGAGGGCGGCGCGGTCCCGATCGAGACGTCCGACGGGAAGAGAAGCATCCCGCTCATCCGCATCCACATCGAAGAGGACGCCGCGAAGCTCATCCACCGGGGCGGCGAGACCCTCATCGACTACAACCGCGCGGGCGTCCCGCTCATCGAGATCGTCAGCGAGCCCGCCATGCGCACCCCGGAAGAGGCGAAGGCCTATCTCAACGCCCTCCGGCGCATCCTCAGCTACATGGGCGTCTCGGACTGCCGCATGAACGAGGGCTCCCTCCGCTGCGATGTGAACATCTCCGTCCGGCGGCGCGGGGATCCGGATCTCGGCATCAAGTGCGAGATCAAGAACGTCAATTCCGTGAACTACGTCGGCCGCGCGCTCGAGGAGGAGATCCTCCGCCAGTCGGCCCTGCTCGATGCGGGGGAAGAGATCCGGCCGGAGACCCGCCGCTTCAACGAGGACACGGGGAAGACCGAGAAGATGCGGGACAAGGAAGGCGCGGTCGATTACCGCTACTTCACCGAGCCGAACCTGCCGCCCATCGTGCTGACGGACGCGTGGATGGACGCCGTCGCGCGCTCGATGCCTCCGATGCCGGACGAGGCCGCCGCCGCGCTGGTGCGGGACTTCGGGGTGAAGCCGGAGAACGCCGCGATGCTCACGTCTTCCGTGTGGCTCACGGACTACTTTACCCGCTGCGCTTCGGCGACACCGTACCGCGCCGTCTGCGAGAGCCTCTTCGTCGGGGAGATCCTCGAGCGTCTCGACCGGGACGACCCGCAGGAATACCTCCCGCCGCACGCCCTCGCCGCGATCTCGGCGCTCCTCGGAGAGGGGAAGATCGTGAGCGGATCGGCGAAGCGGCTCGTGCATCTCGCGGCGGAGAGCGGGGAGGATCCCGTCCTGCTCGCGGAGCGCGAATCCATGCTCAAGATCTCCGACGAAGCCGCGCTCACGCCCTATATCGACGCCGCCCTCGCCGCCTCGGAAAAGGCTGCTGCCGATTACCGGCGCGGAAAGGTCACGGCGATCCGTCAGATCCTCGGCACGGTGATGCGGGAGAGCGGCGGACGCGCGGACCCCATCGTCGCCGGACGGATGCTCGAAGAACGGCTCAAAAACTGACCCCGAAAGTTTTCTCGGAAATCATCAAAAGCTGTCGCAGAACGCGGCGGCTTTTTTTCATATCCGTGGGAAAAATGCATTCCGGCAGATCGGCGGGCATTCGGCGGCGCGTCCCGGAAAATCCCCGGAAAATAATCGAAAAAAACTTGATAAACCCTGCATTTTCCCCTTGATTTTCTCGATCAAATAGGGTATAATAACGGTAACGTGGTGAATAAGGGTGCCAAATGGTGCCGAAGGGAGGAAAAACAGATGCTGCTCGGTCGCGTGACGCATTCTCTCGATGCGAAAAATCGGATCATCATCCCGTCCCGCTTTGCGGAAGAACTGCACGGCAAGCTCACGCTTTTCCCCTCGATCACCGAATACTGCATCCAGCTCTACGACGAAGTGGAGTGGCTGAAATTCTACGAGAAGATCACCGCCCTTCCGGACTCCCAGGTCCACGAGCTGAAACGCTACCTCTTCTCCAACTCGGCGAGCGTCATCCCGGACTCCCAGAACCGCGTGCAGATCCCGCAGGAAATGCTCGAATACGCGGGGATCGCAAAGAACGTCATCACGGTCGGCGTCGGTGACTACTGCGAGATCTGGGGCGCGGAAACCTACGAACGCGACCGGGTGGCCGAGAAGCCTGCCGGCCTCTTCGAGACGATGAAGAAGCTCGGGCTCTGAGTCCCCCGCGTATCACGCAGAGGTGCGGCGAATGGAATTTTCACATGTATCGGTCATGGCGAAGGAGGTCATGGACGCGCTCAGCCCGGAGCGGGGCGGCGTCTACGTCGACTGCACCGCGGGCGGCGGAGGCCATTCCTTCGAGATCGCAAAGCGTCTCCCCGCGTCTTCCCGCCTCGTGTCCTTTGATCAGGATGACGAGGCGATTGCCGCCTGTAAGGAGCGGCTTGCCCCGTTCGCTGACCGCGTGACGGTGGTGAAAACGAACTTCTGCAACCTCGCGGCGACCCTCGATTCCCTCGGCATCGAGCATATCGACGGGGCGATGTGGGACCTCGGCGTCTCCTCCCATCAGCTCGACGACGGGGAGCGCGGCTTCTCCTACATGAAGGAAGCGCCGCTCGACATGCGCATGGACCGGACGGCGCAGAAGACCGCGTACGACGTGGTGAACGGCTACGACGAAGCCGAGCTCGTTCGGATCTTGCGAGATTGGGGCGAGGAACGGTTCGCTGCCCGGATCGCGTCGCGGATCTGCACGAGGCGCGCGGCGCAGCCCATCGAGACGACGACGGAGCTGGCCGAAATCGTCGCCGAGGCGATCCCCGCGGCCGCAAGACGGGCCGAAGCGCAGAACCCCGCGCGGCGGAGCTTTCAGGCGATCCGCATCGAGGTCAACGGCGAGCTCGACGCCATCGCGCCCTCGATCGAAGCGGCGGTCGAGCGGATGAATCCGGGCGGACGGCTCGCGGTGATCACCTTCCATTCCCTCGAAGACCGCATCGTCAAGGACACGTTCCGGACCCTCGCGACGGGATGCACCTGTCCGCCGGAATTTCCGGTCTGCGTCTGCGGAGGAAAGCCGAAGATCCGGCTCCTCTCGAAAAAACCGATCCTGCCTGGCAGGGAAGAGCTCGAAGATAACCCCCGCTCCCACAGCGCGAAGCTGCGGACGGCGGAGAGAGTATAGAACAAACGAAAATCTGCGGAAAGGAGGACGCCGCGATGGACGAATACGCACTTGCCGACAAACTGAAAAAAGAATTCCGCGGAAGAGGCGCATCCGTGTCCGGCATCCGCGCGACCTCCACCTCCGAATTGATGCACCGCGCACAGATGGGCCGCGATCCCGGGGAAAACGTCTCCGAGGAGGCCTTCCGCGAGCTGCACGCCAATCCCTCCCGCGAAAAGGCGTACCGGTCCGAGTACCCGCCGGAGAGACCCGCTTCCGAGAGAACGGCGCCCTCCCGTCCCGCCTCATCGGGGCAGGGGACCCGCCGCGGCGACGTCAACGAGCAGATCGCGGGCCGCGGACACATCCCGTACAGCCCTCCCGCCGCCAGACCCAGAAGCGCGAAGGAAGCGAGAAAGGCCGCGAAACGGCGTGAAAAAGAGCGCCGGAAGCGCGAAAAGCAGCGCGAGGAAGCGGCATCCTCCTCGGGCGAGATCGTGGTCACGCGCGGGAACTTCCCGGTGGCTTTCCTGGCGCTCTGCCTCGTTGCGATCGTCGTGATCTTCTCCCTCGTGGAGAGCTTTGCGAAGGTCTACCAGACGCAGAACCGCATCTCCGGCATGGAGGCGCAGCTCGAGGAGCTCCGGGAAACCGCGGACGGCCTCCGGCTCAAGCTCGACGAGAAGAACGACATCCGCACCATCCGGGACATCGCGGTCGGCGAGCTCGGGATGACGGAGGAAGAATCCCTGCAGCGGCGTTTCGTCTCGATCTCCGACGGCGAGCGCATCGAGCTGCTCGAGAGCGGCGACAGCGCGGGAAGTCCGGGCGGCGTCCTCTTCTCCTCGGCGTTCTCCTCCCTCCGGGACTTCTTCGAGCGGTTCCGCTGAACATCGGCATACACGGGCTGCACCGGCTCTACGGCAGCCCGTTCCTTTTCCGGAATACCCGGGAGCGGTACGGCATAGAATCCGTGCGACACCGTCCGCCCGCTCCCCCGAGAGGACTTCAATATGAACCGAGAAATCAACCGCATCGACCGGATCTCGTCCAGACGCGTGCGACTGACCTTCGCCGTGTTTCTGGCAGCGGCCCTTGTGATCGTGGCGCGGCTTGCGAAGCTGCAGATCGCGGATCACGAGTACTATGAATCCCGCGTGCTCAACCAGCTCACCCGGGACACGGCGATCACCCCGGAGCGCGGCTCCATCATGGACCGCAACGGGAACATCCTCGCCACCAACAAGACGGTGTACAACGTCATCCTCTCCCCGCACGACATCCAGGCCACGATGGACGCCGATATGAAAAAGAATTCGGACGCCGACGCCGAAAACGACGTGCGCTATACGTGGGAGGATTCGGACTACCAGATCTTCTACAACGGCGACCAGCTCGACGAGATGATCGCGGTCGTCCTCTCCGGCTATCTGCCCGGCACGGACCGCGGAGAGATCCTCGAGCGCGCGCACCGGCTCAACCGGTATTACGAACTCATCGAACGCAACGTCGAGGAGGACATCGCCGACAAGATCGAGTCCTTCATCGCCAAATACAATCTCCGCGACGAGGTGTACTTCGAGGCCTCCTCCAAGCGGTACTATCCCCGCGACGATCTCGCCGCCCATGTGATCGGCTTCACCAACGCGGACGGCGTGGGCGTCTACGGCCTCGAAAAATACTACAACAACGTCCTCGAAGGGACCTCCGGGCGCTACATCCTCGCGCAGGACGCCCAGAACAACGACATGCCCTTCGAGTACGAGCGGTTCATCGAGGCGACCAACGGCTACAACATCGTCACGACGCTCGACATGTACATCCAGTACGAGCTCGAGAACCAGCTCGAAAAGACCTACATCGAATCCGGCGCGGCGGACCGCGTGTGCGGCATGGTCTTCGACGTGAACACCTGCGGTATCCTCGCGATGGCCGTCTACCCGACCTTCGATCTCAACGCGCCGAGCAAGCTCGATCCCTACTCCGCGGCCCAGCTCGAATCGACCGGCTTTGAAAAGGGCTCGGACGAATACATGGCGGCCTACAACCAGCTCCTGCTCGCGATGTGGAACAACAAGTGCATCTCCGAGACCTATGAGCCCGGCTCCACGTTCAAGGTCGTGACCACCTCCATCGCGTTTGACGAAAACGTCGTCCACGAGAACGACTACTTCACCTGCGCGGGCGAGTACTGGGTCGAGGGCTGGCCCTACCCGATCAAATGCGCGCTGACGTCCGGCCACGGCACCGTCCCGTTCTACTACGGGCTCCAGCAGTCCTGCAACCCGACGCTGATGCAGGTCGCGGAGCGCATCGGGCGGGAGAAATTTTACGAGGGCTTCCAGACCTTCGGCTACACCGCCAAAACCGGCATCGACCTGCCCGGCGAGACGCGGAACATCTACCACGCCTACCGCGACTTCACGAACGTTTCCCTCGCCGTGTATTCCTTCGGCCAGACCTTCCGTACCACCCCGGTCCAGCA
>JAEEGL014305648.1_pt1 | contig 10517 bp, 6 predicted proteins | sample 9134231 | NCBI WGS metagenome assembly JAEEGL01 (sample SAMN16246548, study PRJNA631951) | gut metagenome | biome: gut microbiome; feature: rumen; material: fiber-attached | host: Bos | place: Iran: Karaj | collected 2018-10
ATGGGAATTGCATTGCCGCGAAATCTTGTTATCCTGTGGTATTCAGGAGACTTGTAAAAAAGATATCCTCCTGCGGTGTGATTTATTACCGCGCACATGTCCTCAACTCCCAGATAGTTGGTCCAGGATGTGGGCAGATCCAGCCTGTCTATAACATATTCATCATTTTCCGTATCGAAGTATCCGTATCTCATATCTTCCCCCGTATCTGTTTTCTCTTATCAGGTTGCCTTAAGTCTGATACTTGTATGTCTATGCCTTAAGTTTAAGAAACCATGCGAAAAAAAGAATGTCTGTTTTTGGCGTTTTAGACAAAAAAAGACCTGACAGACATAAAATCTGTCAGGCCCTGTAAATTTTTCTTTAGAAAGCGCTTGTATTTGCTTAACCCTTGATCGCACGATAGAGAGCAGCATCTGCATTTTTCTTGTAAGGTGATACATAGAAAAGGCTAAGTATTCCGCAGGTAAAGCACGAAAGAATGTACCATCCGATAAATGAAAGGTCATATACGAATGCATTCCACTTGTGACCCTGCATCATTGCTCTGGACTTTTTGAGTGCATCATTTCCGCTGATAGTCGGATCCTCTGCGAGGATGTACGGAACAAGTCTGTAGGAATATCCAAGAATGATACCCGGGATGATAAAAAGCACAACCCCCAGACCTGTTAAAAGGTTTCTTAAAAAGATTCCAAGAACCACATTCAGGTAGTTGTTCTTGTATGCGTGTCCCAGCTCACCTACTGCTGCATTCTGCTCAAGGTTAATGAGGAAGAATCTCTCACAGCCAACTTCCAGAGGATTCAGGAGGAAGATATCCACGATAGTTGCAATCACCAGTATCGATCCGACTATACCGATCACAACAAGCAGGATAGCTATCAATGTACCTTCATCATATCCCTGCTCATTAAGGGTGTTGGTAATATCACTGCTCTTGCTGCTGACACCGCTGGCAGTTGCCGTGAAAAAAATACCATAGATGAAAGCCACAAGCACAGAATTCCAATAATTGCGCTTAAAACTTTCTTTACCTTTTGCTTTAACATCTGCTCGATTCCACATTTTTTCATACCTCCATATATAAGTTTGTTATTATTATAACACTAAAAGAGGTACTCTATTATGGTAAAGCGTTAATTTTATAGTAAATTAATAATTTACCGGATCAGCACTTTTCAGGCTCAGGATAGCTGACTCCGAAGGTCTCAACAGTCACTGTCTTCATCACCTGGCTGTTCACCGGTCTGTCATTCCAGTCTGTATCGCACTCAGCGATCTTATTTACAACATCCATTCCCTCAATGACTTTTCCGAAGGCGGCGTAGTCTCCGTCAAGATGAGGGGAATTCTTGTGCATGATAAAGAACTGGGAACCTGCCGAGTCGGGCATCATGGTCCTTGCCATTGAGAGAACGCCCTCGGTGTGCTTTAAACTGTTCTCAAATCCGTTTGATGAAAACTCGCCCCTGATACTGTAGTTCGGGCCTCCCATTCCTGTGCCGTCCGGATCTCCTCCCTGAAGCATAAAGCCATTTATCACCCGGTGAAAGATGAGGCCGTCATAGAATTTCTTATTTATCAGTGAGATAAAATTATTGACAGTGTTGGGAGCAATCTCCGGATAGAGCTCCGCTTTCATAACGTCTCCGTTCTCCATTGTAATTGTGACTATCGGATTCTGTGCCATTTTGCTTTTCTCCTTTTTGAATCATGGTTAACCGGTGAGGGGCTGCAGGAGATAAACATATTTCCGCAGCCCCTTAGTTCATTATAAAACTGTAAATTTCTGAGTCAATAAAATAAACGGATTATAACAGCCGGGTCCTGTGCAGGTCTCGAAATCATCACTCACAGATCGGGGTTATCATCGTATGTACCGTCCTTGACTGTTCCATTTATGAACTTTACATTTTTGCCGTGATGATTACCAATATATCCCTGCAGTCGACAGTTATCGAAGGTTACATTCTCTGCCACATGCCTTGTTCCAATATTGTTCTTGCCGTGGTTGTTATACACATAGAACGATCTGTAGTTATAGTTGTCACCATTCTTTCCGGTACTTATACTGCAGTTTTTGACGTAGATATTACTGCATATTCCGTCACCGCTGCAGTCCGGATTCGGCTCTATGCAGATACCTGCACAGGGCTGTCTTTTGACAGCGCCGGAGATGGTACAGTTCTCAATTACCACATTATCAGCATCGACAATGCCGATGTTGTTGCGCCAGTTGTCGTGGATATTGCAATTCAGTATGCTGACACCATCATTACCGGTGTTTTCTTCCGGAGGAGACTTCTGCTGCACTGCCAGGTAGATTCCGTCGCAGTACATACCGGTTATCTCCACATTGGCAACTGTGGAATTTCTGGTGCCTTTGATCCAGATACCGTACCTGTCATGGGAGTTACTCTTGTTGTCTCCTATTATATGGCCACCGATCACGGAAGCATTCTCTGTGTTTATCATGCTTATCGCGCAGTCATCAGCCGCTTCATCGGACTTAAAGTAAAGATACGTCTCATCATCCATCAGGAGAGTCACATTACTTCTCATCAGGATTCCCGACTTGTACCACCTGCCGTTGTAGTCCACATTGTATTTTCCGGCAGGAAGATATACGATCTTGGGTTCGTCATCATCATTGTTATAAGCCTTTTCAACAGCCATGTTTATTGAATCTGCAGAGCTGGTCTCTCCAGTCGGGTCCACAGGATATTGTGGATTGTCCGCAAGACTTATATACTCATCCGGCTGAAGATCATCTATATCGATCATATCGTAGTCCCACTTCGCATAGAAGTGGACTGTACCTGTGGTTCCAACCTGAATAGCGTAGTTCTCAGGATTTTCCGGCTGTGCAGGGACTTTTATAACCGGATCTTCAAATCCCGGATCCCTGTACCATCCGATGAACTTATAGCCCTGAAGCGATGGATCGGAAAGCGTCCTTACCTCCGACAGCGCATTGTAAGTCTTAGGATTGCCCTCATCGTTCTCGCCGCCGTTCAGATGATATACGATTGAGTACTCCTCAATCTTCCACTGTGCGTAGAGCCTCAGAGTTCCTCCGGTCTCCGGGATCAGCCCGTCTTCGATCAGCTTTCTTCCGGATATTACAGCTTCACTTTCAAATGAATGTCCACTCTCTTCCTCTGTCGGGGCAGGAAGTGTATTCCAGCTGTCAAGTACATAACCGCTTCGCTTAAATCCGTTCTTTGAGAGTTTGTACTCCTTATCCATCTTAAGGCCCATCATGCTCTTCATTGAGCCTGTAGCCTTTGGATCATTGCTGTCAAAAACAACAGAGTACGTATAATCCTGCCACTTGGCATATACCGTCATGTCCACATAGGGGGAGCTTATTATGTTGCCGACTCTCGTTTTGCAGGACTTCTCCTTATACCAGCCCACAAACTGCTTGCCGGTGCCATAAGCTGTGGCAAGCAGATACCCGCTCTCATACCTGCTGCCGTATCCCGTCACAAAGCCTGCCTTTTCGGTGTCAAGCTTTGCATCCTGTGGCCCGCCGTTCATATCGTAATTGATAGTGTATCTTGTGCTCTCCCATTTGGCGTAGAAGGTCTTGTTCCCGGTGCTTCCCTTTGTTATACCGCTGGCCTTCTTCCTGCATTTTGCATCCAAGTACCATCCAAGGAAGGTATCTCCAAGCTTATAAGGTTCCGCAAGATATCGCACCTTGGCAGCTGCATCTTCTTCATCGTCTCCGATGTACGCGCCTGCTTCCCCTGCCGATCTGGGCCCTGCAAATACTATCTGCTGATCGACGCTGTAGCTAAAGGTTCCGGCCTCCACAGAATCCTCTATATCCGGAGCGTTGACATTACAAAGAGTTACGGTATATACATCCTTCTCCCACACTCCGTAAAGCTCCACTTCAGACCTGTACTGATTTTCATCTCCGTCGCCTTCAGTATCTCTAAAACCGGTTACGACTTCTTTGTTAAAATAGGCCGCTGTGTTATCTTCTCTTTTTTCAAGAGGTGTAAGGCTCCAGCCCTTAAAAGTGTAGCCCTTTATCTTGTACTTGTTGGCGGAAATAGCTTTAGCCGTGTTGTAGATGAGCTTCTGGTCTGACATTTTGCCACTTACAGGCGCATTGTCCGGAGCATCGGCATAAAACTTCACTTTGTAGGCCTGCTTGTTGCCCTCTCCCCACTTGGCGTAGAGGGTCAGGTCTCCGTAGGTATCTGCGGTTATTCTCTTTATCTCTTTCTTAAATGCGGGATCAAGGAACCATCCAAGGAAAATATCACCTTCCTTTTCAGGCTCCGGAAGATCATAACCTTCCTGCATCCCATGACTGTAGCTTCTGATTGCTCCGTCAGGAAGCGTTCCTCCTCCGGTAATGTAACTTATGTTATAATCCGACTCTTTCCACTGTGCATAAAGAGTGATCTTTGTATTGTTCTTCAGTATCACCCCATCGAGCACGTGGCTGTCACTCAAAAACTCGGAGATTGCAGCATCTGTTGTAAAAGTGCCGTTTTCCTCGTCAAAGCTTATCTCATAGCCATCCCCGGTCTCAGAGGTGTTCCATCCTTTGAACTTACTTCCCTTTTTCACATATCCGCACTTATTCAAAAGAGCTGTGGACTGATCATAGTAAACAGTCTGATTTTTGGTCTTCCCGGAATCTGCGCCGTTGCCCTTAAAGATGAAGGTGAGCTTTAACGGTTTCCATCCTGCGTATAAGCGAAGATCACCTGTTGTCTTTGCAGTAACAGATTTTAATCTCGTCTTTAAGTCCGCATCGGTATACCATCCGTTAAAGGAATAGCCGTAGCGGACAGGAACAGGAAGGCTCATTTTACTTCCAAAGGAATACGTATCATGGTCCTTTCCGCCTGGCATATCGCCGCCCGCGCCCTCATAGTCGATGGTAAATTCTCTGCCCCAGACTGCATAGAGGGTTAGCTCTTTTTCAAAGCTATTGGTGTAACCGTCTCTCTTTATTACACCGGAGAAATCGTCCTTATCGGGAATGACAGACTCAGGTTTGTCCGGAATGTCATCTCCCTCATCAGCAGGCAGATACCAGCCCAGGAAAGCATATCCGCTTCTCTTAAACTTATTTGCAGGAAGCTTTTTGGAAACTCCGTATGAGAATGCAGCAGAGCTCATGCTGCCGCCTGTGGCCCCGTTTCCGTTAAACCTTATCGTGTAGGTATATGGGACCCACTTGGCAAAGAGATCCACATTGCGGCAGGTTCCGCTCTTTATCCTGGTGACTTTGTTCTTATAGGCGCTGTCTGAGTACCAGCCGCCGAACTGGTATCCAATTGGCCAATCCTCTTTTTCAGGAGGGTATATGTCGAAGGTCTCATCATCTGCCCTGAAGGTGCTCTTCGTGTTAAGAGGGTTATTAACGCCGCCGTTTGTGTGATAGGTGATGGTAAATTCTCCGGGTATCCATTGGGCGTATAGTTCAAGACACTCTCCCTGGGCTGTTTCCACAACAGCCTTGTCTTCATAGGCATCTCCCTTGCCCGAAGGCTCAGTGTTCCAGTTTTTAAAGGTGTACCCCTCTCTGACAAACTTGTTCTCAAAGAGCTCTACAGTGCTTCCCGGTGCAGCGGTCTGCTTCTTCATCTTTCCTGAAACCGCGCCGTTTCCGTAGTACATTACGGCAAAACCTGCGGGAGGATTCTCTATCGTGAACGTTGCGGTTTTACTTCCGCCATAGTCTCCTCTGCCATATAAGGTTACGCTCGCCTTGCCTTTGCCGTTATTGTTTTTATAGGATGATGCATCTATCTCAAAATCCTCAGGAGTAAGTATCTCTTTTCCAACCTTAACAAGGACTTCGGAAGGCTCGAGCACAACTGCCACCCCGTCGTATATCTTATTCTGGATGGTGACCTGGGCTTTACTTATGCTCATTGCAGTTATGCGGAAGTCTCCGATCCCGTCTTTGCCTTCATAAGCTCCCTTTCCTGCTATACGAACTCTCATGGAAGTTCCTGCAGGAACCGTGTCCTCATCCTGAGCAGCATCGCCGCCTGCCACAACACTTCCATCAAGAAGCTGAGTCTCTTCGGCATATATGTAGGAAAAGACCTTGTCATAGTCCTTACCGGCGCTGAGTTTTTTGCCGTTTTTATCCGTTACGGTGACTGTTGTTTTATAGTTCCCGGTCTTATTGGAAAAGACAACGTCTGCAGCATTTACAATGAGAGCTTCTTCATCATTTTCTTCTGACAATAGCTCCCCGTCTGCGTCCTCAACGTCTGATCCGGTTATGTCAGCTGCAGTATCAGTACTTCTTTCATCAGCTTCATCCGCTACCGGATCTTCACTCAGAATCAATGCCTCATCAAGGGAATCCCTGACAGGCTCTGTCTCATCGCCAGCTTCTGAATTTATCCCTGATATCCCATCACCTGCCTCGTCATAAGCTCCATCCGAAGCTTCTTCGTATACTCCATCCGGTGCTCCACCGTCTGCTCCCTCAGGATTTCCGTCCGGCGCACTATCTTCTTTACTCTCATCTGATGCGCTATCATCACCTTCTACAGCGTCATCGAAATATTCATCAGGCTCATCAGACAACAGTTCCTGTTCTTCTGCGTCGCTCTTTTCCCATACTGCATAGAACACCCTGTCTTCTACGGGCTCGACCTCTTTGTCATCCGTTATTATCTGATCCTCAAAGAGATACTCTCCCGGCTCTTCGTCTGCATACCAAAAAGAGAATTCGTAGCCTTCTCTTACTGGTACAGGCAGCTCTTCCAGGGCAAACTCCTCGCCGTCTTCCACGACTATGGATCTGCCATAGGTTCCGCCGCCTTCAACAAAGATGTCCATCTCGGATGCTTGCGTCTCATCGCCCATCTCAAAGTACCCAAAAGATGCGTCAAGCGTCACCCTGTATCTGACAGGTTCTTTCTCATCATCCAAAGTCCCTGCCAATACGGACTCCTCTGCTGCCATGGAAGGAAGTACATTTCCCAAAGCACCTGAGACCGACATCAATGTTGCCATCACAAAAGCCAGAATTCTCTTTTTCATTTATGATCCCTTCATTATGCGTATTTGAATATTAACCTTTTAATGCCCATCAAAAGGCTCACACATAATATTATACGGGATAAATTATTAAAATAGCATTAAATATGGGGCCACGGCTCACCAGGGGCTGTTATTGCTGTTTGCGCCGCCCTCGCCTTCGCCGTCCTCATCGCCGCTGCCTCCTCCGACATAGTCAGACCACTTCTCAAGTGTTCCCTGCTGATCCTTTCTGTCCTCTAAGGCGTCCTTCTTCTTGCCCTCAAGTTCTCCCTGTATCTTCTTCTCCTTGTCTGAAGGCTGAGAGTTGTCACCGGAAGAGCCGTCACTGCTATCATTACCTGCGCTCTCCTGCTGCTGTTCATTCTGATTGCCCTGATCCGGGTTTTTCAGTTTCTCGATCATCCTGTCAATATCTTCCTTGAGCTGCTGCGCATCGGGGTTATGACCTGTCTGCCCCTCTTCATCGGTCGCACATCCCTTTTCAAGCAGCACGTCCCTTGCCTTGTAGAGGATGAACAGCGCAGTATCCACCTTGTCCTGGGTATCCAGATGATAAAAATCTATCGTGTCGCACAAAGCCAGCGCCAGATTGATCCTTATCATGCAGTCTTTTCCCTCCGGGGGATAATTCTCAAGGGCCTTGGTGTAGTAGGAAATCGCAGCGTTGTAATCTCCGTATTTGTAGGCCGCATTGCCCAGGTTGTAGTAGGGAACAAAGCTCTCCGGAAAATTCATGGTAAGAAGCGACTCTTCCAGTTCAGTTTCGTAATCACCTTTTTCGTAGGCCCTTACATAGCTGTGATTAACGAGGAGCCGCCTTGCCATAAGGATCGTCACCACCAGGAGCAAAAGCCCCATAAGTCCTATAAAATACGCTCTAAGAGGAATCTTTCTCATGATCACATCCTCCCTCTTCTTACAAACGAATATATCTCAAAAAGAAGCAACAGGATCAGCGGGTAAGTAAAAAAGTAATAGATGTCCTTTTGCACTTCTGCCCCGGTCCCAGACTCAATGACAGTCTTGCTGCTCTCCCTTATAAGTTCCACGGCCCCTGAAAGAGCAACATTGCCACTGTTCATGTTGAGGTACTCAATTCCCATCTGCTCCGCGATGCTTCCAAGATTTTCTTCATCTATTCTGGAAATGGCATCCTTGTGGGTTGAATAGTCATACACATAACTGTAACCATAGGTTTCCTTCATCTTGCCGCCTTCGGCGCTGCCATATCCAAGGACTGCCCCCGCATCTATGTACTGGGCAAGCTCGGAATAATCCTTCATCTGTTTTCCGTTTGTGATCTCTCCGTCACTTATGTAAAAAACTATAGTCTTCCTGTTCTCTTTTCTTGCAGAGGAAAGAAGCAGCGCCTCAATGTCCTGGTAGGGAATGGACAGATCGCTTCCCTTTGCATAATAGCTGTCCGGCGACTTGAAGGTGTCAAAAAGATCCCTTATATACTGCATATCCTGAGTAAATGGCGACAGTACATGGGCAGAATCATCGAAGGTAACAAGACCGAAGTTGCTCCCCGCAAGCTCATCCATGATGAAGTTCACATCCTTCATTACACCCTCCATGCGCGTCTTTCTGCCGTTGTAATCAAGAGCCCACATGCTCATGGTGTTGTCCACCACAAACAGAACGTCCAGATTCTTGGTGGCGAATTCATACTTTGTCTCCACCATGACGGGCCTTAGCCCTATCACCAGAACCAGCACATAGATAAGTGACATCCTTATGAGGGAAAAGATCTTTTCCCGGGTTTTTAATTTGCTCCCGATGATGAGTACTGCCGTACCTGCGAAAAGACACAGGAAGATCAGCAGCATAATACCTACGGGAAGATTAGGTCTAATGCTCATTTTTGAAGTACCAATCCTGCCGAGCATCCGATTGCAAGGCATAACAACATTATGATGAAAGGTATTGCAGGCAGGTCAATGGTCTGTCTGGTCATAACGATTTTCACCATCATAGCCTCCTGCTTCTGAATATCCTGAACAATCTGTGAAACCGTCTGGGAGGGTGTCCTTACATAGAACTTACCACCAGTGTTCTCAACTGCCCTTTTAAAGCCTGCGAGGCAGGACGAATAATCATATTCCTCCGGCATGTAGAACTTCTCCTCGGAGGGGAATATGCCAAACACGGTTACCTTGTTCTTTTTGCAGTATTCTGAAGCCTCGTCAAGATTCAGCACTTCCTTGACAAAGGCGTTGAGTTCATTGTCTGTGCTCATAATAATGACTCTTGTCCTCTCGGAATCACCGAGGTAGGGAAAAGAGTAAAGGGCCGTTCCAAGACCTTCTCCTATGAGGGATGAGCCTCTGTACCAGTTCTCATACAGTGTCCCGGCCTCAAAATAGTCGAGCTTATCAGACAGCTCCTGATACCTTGCGTACTCATCATCGGGCAGATAAGTCATATCGTCGTACTTAAGATAGTAGTTCTCGAAGTACTCCTTCTGCATTTCAAAATAAACGCTGAGTTCATCCAGCCTGTCCAATATGTAGTCGTAGTCATCCGTAAGCGGAACATAGGAAACCGATGATGTATTGAAGATGTTGATACCGAATCTGTCTCCCTCAAGTCCCGCCACAACACCCTTGAGGTACTCTGTGATCTCGGAATTGAGGTCGTAAAGTGAATAGGATACGTCAAGGCACAGTATGATATCCCTCTTTTTGACGCCGCTCACCACATCGTCTGTCTTGTAAGGTCTTGCAGCCAGAAAAAGAGCTGAAACTATCCCCCCGATGATACCTGTGAGCATCACTGCAGACAGAATCCTGTATCTTAGGTTGAGACTTCTGTACAATTTAGAATTTCTGATCCTGGCTGTATTTGCAGCCCTTGTTCCGCCGTCAAATTCGGACTTTTTCTTTCTGTGCAAAAAAAACACCGCAATAAGAGCTGCAGCCACAATAAGAATGCCCACGATGACAACTTCTTTGTACATTAACTCCATGCTTTTATCACTCCCATTGCCGTATTGCAGGATGCGACAAAATCCTTGCCGATTGCCTTTTCATCCTCAGCAAACTCCGGCACATAGTATTCCTCCATCAGGATGTCCAGCTTTCTTATGCCCATTGCTTTGACTTCTCTTACCGTGAAATTCTCCACGTTTATTCCGGTCACCTCATGGACAAAGCTCCTTATGATGGCGCTCAGCCTCTGATATCCGTCCCTCTTTGAAACGCTCCCATCGCTGTATCCCCGAAGCAGCGTCTGTATCCTTGCAGTGTACTCAAGCTTCATGCGCCTGAGGACCTCGGGACTCATATGGATCTTGTGATACTTTGGCTTTACCGAATCGTTCATTCGCCTAAGCCTCAGCAGCATCACCACAAGGTACGCAATTAAAGCCGCAGCGATGATTCCGAGAACAACCGCCGCAAGAATGACGTACCAGCTGTATTCAAACGGATCCTGTAACTTAACCGTAGTAACCATTTCTATACCTTTCAAGG
>JAEEGL014747329.1_pt1 | contig 10517 bp, 5 predicted proteins | sample 9134231 | NCBI WGS metagenome assembly JAEEGL01 (sample SAMN16246548, study PRJNA631951) | gut metagenome | biome: gut microbiome; feature: rumen; material: fiber-attached | host: Bos | place: Iran: Karaj | collected 2018-10
ATCACCAGGATTAATTTTCCAAGGTTTACCAAATTTATTAAGAGCTTCAGTTAAAGCAGCTTCAGCCATATCCCATAATTCACTACTACCTAACATTTTCTCAGGTCTAGTACTTAAATATAATTCATATTCAAATCCAAATACTTTATAACAATAATCCATAAAATCTAAAAAGTTCATAACTTCATCCATAATTTGATCATATCTACAGAAAATATGAGCATCATCTTGTTGGAATCTTCTTACTCTTGTTAAACCTGATAAAGCACCTGAAATTTCATTTCTATGTAAAACACCAAAATCAGCCATTCTAATTGGTAATTCTTTATATGATCTTACAACATTATCAAACATTAAACAATGACCAGGACAATTCATTGGTTTTAATCCAAAACCTTGATTTTCTACTTTCATAAGGAATAAATTTTCTTTATAATTTTTATAATGTCCTGAAGATTTCCATAATTTTAAATTATAAATATTAGGTGAGATTACTTCATTATATCCTCTAATAACATATTGTTTTCTTATAAATTCAATTAATTTATTATAAACATAAGCACCATCTTTATACCAAAAGCATGAACCAGGTGATAAATTATGAAACATAAAAAGACCTTGTTGTTTACCAATATTTCTATGATCTCTTTTTTCCTCATCTTCCTTTCTAGTAATATATTCTTTTAATAATTTCTCAGAAGGAAATGAAATACCATAAACTCTTTGAAGTGAATCATTATCAACTTTCCCTAACCAATTAGTAGCAGAATTCTTAGTAACTTTAAAAGCTTTTACTAAATTAGTATTAGGAATATGTGGTCCTAAACATAAATCAATAAAAGATCCACATTTATAAGCAGTAGTAATACCATCATCAGGTATTTTAGAACTAATTAATTGTACTTTAAAAGGATTATCTTTAAATAATTCAAGAGCTTCTTTCTTATTCATAGTTAATCTTTGAAATGGATTATTACCATGAGAAATTTTCTTAGCTTCTTCTTCAATAATAGGATAATCAACATTACTTTCAATAACATTATTTCCCATATAACTATCATAATAAAATCCTTCTTCAAGTGCAGGACCAATACAAAGTTTATTTCCATAAGCATTTTCTAAAGCATAACCTAAGACATGTGCTGATGAATGCCAAAATGTACTTTTTCCTTCTTTATCATTAAAAGTACAAAATTCTAATTTACAATCACCAACAAGTGGTCTAAATAAATCCCATAATTCATATTTTTCTCCTTTTTCGTCTTCATTATGTTTTTCATGTTCTTCTTCTTCGGCATTTGTTATTTTTGTATCTGTTACTTTTCTTGTATAAAGTAATTTTGCTACTAAACATTCTTTAAGGTCATCTTTTTTCATATGTTTTTTTCCTATTTCAAATGGTGTAGTTTCATTTGATATTCCTTCTTCTATAACATTATCTTTTAATGTTATTTGGATTTTTTCATGAGGAAGACTTTTTTGTTTTTCTTCTTGAATTTTATATAATTCTTCCCATTTTTTAGCACGTTCTTCTATAAAAGGAGAATTTTTAGTTTTTGTAAATTCACCTCCTATTTTTTGAGAAGTTGTTAAAGTATGTTCTGTTCCTTGAGTTGCTCTTTTATTTTGATCCATTTTTTATATAAAAATTTTTGATTATAATAATATTTATAGTTTTAGATATTCAATTAACTATTTTGTTTTATAAACGTTTTAATTTTAAATTAATTTTTTTATTTTTACAACATATTTGATATTTTTATTATAAAATATCCCTTTTTTTAATATAGTTAAGTGAATTTTAAAAGTAAAATTTATTATTTATCATATATAAAAAATATATAATTATATATAATATAATAATTTTATTTTCAATTAAAATATTCATTTTTTATTTCATTAATTAAATTTTTATCTTTTATTTTATTTAAGGAATGTAATATTTGAATATCTCTCATGTATTGTTTAGTCATTTTAATTTTATTTTTTTTATTTTTTTTTGATAAATCTCGACTTTCTCCATTTAAAGATTTAAAATTATGAAAAAATTTAACTCCTTTTTTTTTTAAATCTATGATTTTTGGATAACTTAAATCTTTTTGTTCAAAAGATAAATTTTTATTTTTCTTCTCAACAAATTTTAATTGAAATTTAAGATAATTTCTTAAATTAGAAATGGCTATATTTTTATTTTTTTCAAAATCATTTTTTTTTATTTCATTTTCATTTGATTTTGGATTAATTATTGAAGATGCATCAACAAAATTATTTAAAATACTATAATTATTTAAAGCAATTCTTTTTAATTTTGATATCTTTACAACTTTATTTGAATATGAACTTCTTTTTTCTATTTCATTTAATCTATTTCTTTTAAATAATTCAATATTTTTTCTATTATATGGATTATTGTTAGAAACATAGGATAAATTTTTTCTTAACTTTTTGCAATTAGGTAATATTTTTTCTTGACTATTTTTTTGAAATAATAAAAATATATTATCATTTGTTTTATTTAAAAAATCATTATTAGGAGAATTTAATTTTTTATTATCAACAAATGATTTTTTGTTTGATAATAAAATATTTCGTGATGAAGAAGAATATTTAATCAATTTTTGAGGATATATTTTATTATATATTGATAATTTAAATAAATTTTCTTGATATTTCTTTGAATTACTTTTATTTTTAGGATAATTAATATTATTAATATTATTAATATTTTTAGGATTAAAAGAAATAGAATTTTTAATTTTATTAAATAAAATTGACTTTATCGGTGTCCAATCTCCATCATTATAATTTTGAATCATTTTAATTTCTTAAATTAAATAATAATTTAAAAAATTTTTAAATTTTTTTTTAAATTTTTTATTTAAAAAAATCTTAGAATAAACTTTTTACATTTTTATAACAATTTAGCATTAAATTCTGATAATTTATTCACTTATTTTTTACCTATACTAATTATTTCCTTTAACTTATAAATAGAATTATTTATAATTAAAAAAAAAAAATTTATTTTTCATTAATTTGATCAATTTCAATATCAATATCTTCATTACTCTCATTATTATTTTGTGTTTGATTAATTGTATTATTATCTTGTTCTCCAATTGAAGAAACAAAACTTTCTAAATTTTGACAATCTTTCCCAAATTCACTACTTGTAACAGAACTTAAAGTCATAATATTATCATTTTTCTTTTTATTTATCATTGAATTATAAGTTTTTATTTCAATATTTTTTTTTAAATTTTCTTCATCTTTATCAATAGAACTTTTATTCTTATTTGGATTATATACAATACTATCAGTTTCATTATATTTTTTTTCTAAATCTTTATTATTATTTTGTAAAATTTTTTGATAATTTCTTAAAGTATTTATATTAACATTATTAATAGTAATTTTACTTTGATTATTTATCATATTATCATTTATTTCTTTTTGTTTACTTAATAATTCAATATTTTCTTTATTTAATTGAAAATTTTTTTCTCTTAAATCATCATTTTCACATTCTAAAATTTTAATAGTCATTTTTTTATCAGTAACTAATTTATACATAAATTCTAAAGCATCAATAATTTTAGTATAACCTTTATTAGTAGTCATCATATAATAAGTCATAGCGGGAATTCCAGCTTGTCTTAAAACTTCACAAAATTCTTCATTTTCAGAATCAATTGATTTTGTTACAGTGTCATTAACATCATCAAATGATTTATTTATTTTATCTTCTCCTATAGTATCACCAAATTTTAATTTCTTTTTTAATAATTCATTTTCATAACCATTATTATGTAAATTTAAACCTTTAATTAAATTTACATTTTTATTAGTAATATTTATATTTCTCTTTAAAGTATTTTGACTTCTTGAACTCTTATCTTCATTATTATTATTATTATTATTTATATTTATCATTGTTGAACGTAATTTATATATTAAATTCTCTTTTTCTCTTATTGCAGAATATTCTTGAATTTCATTTTGTGTTTTTAATTGTTCTTTTTCTGTTTGTAAATCTGCAATTATATTCTCATATCTATCTAATCTTTCTCCACTTTTTTTTAAATATTTTGATACTTTTTCATATACTTTCTTATATGTTATTAATTCATCATTCATTTTTATTATTGCTTTATCCGGACTTATTACTACTAATGCATTTTTATTTGAATTTTTTTTATATGATAATATTATATTTTCTTTTTTTTCAATTGTTTGTTCTAATAAAAATATTTTCGTTTTTGATGTTTCAATTTGTTCTTTTAATAAATTTATACTTTCTAATAATCTAAAATTTTGCTTTTCTATTTCTATATTTGTTTTTGTTAATTCTTCTATTCGAGATGATAAAAGTTTTTGTTGTTTTTGATATGAAAATGATAAAGTTTGATATTTTTTATCTGAATTTGCAGAAAGAAAAGTATTAATTATTTCTTTTGAAATTTGTATATTTGTTTTTAAATCATTAATATAATGCTGAAGAGATTTATTTTCTTTTTCTAATATTTTATAACTTTCAGCATAATTACTTAATAATTTAAGTGCAGTAGTTGTTTCTATTCTTGTATCTCTTGAAACTTTTGAAATTCTTCTATTTGATTTATCTATTTGTGACATTTTTAATATTTTTCATTTTTTTTCATTTAAAAACATATATAATTTAATAATCTTATTAATACAAAAAGTATTTTAATATTTATATATTATTATTTCGAATTAACTAATTAGATTTTTTTAATAATTTAATACATAATTAAATAATACATATAATAATACATAATAATATTTAAATATTAAAAAATTAAATTTCTTATTTTTCTCTTTTATTATCTTTATAAAAAGTAAATGTATTCATTTCATAATCAAAATCAGCATTTTTATTTCTATTATAAGTATCAATAAAATCAAATTTTTGAAAATCATTTTCAGAAAATTTATGATTATTCTTTTTACATTCATTAACAAAAAATAAAGCAATTAATTGACTTCTTTGAATAGTATCATTTGTTTGTTTATTTTTATATCTAGGATGTCTAATATAAGGTGCTTTCTCAGGATGAAATTGCAAACCATAAATTTGAAATTTATTCATATTTTTACTTTCAATTGACCCAACAAATTTTTTTCCATTTTTATCATAACCATAAGAAGTAATTATAAAATTTTCATTTAATATTTTATTTTTTTTAAAATCTTCAGGAATTATTCCTCTAATATGATAAAAAGGAGTTGTTAATAAATTTTTCATTTCTTCAAAATTTTTAGGTTGAAATAATGAAAATAATTTAGCTTTGAAACTTTCAGGAATTATTTCAACATTAAAAGCTCTTTTATTATTATATAAAGATAAAATATTCATATTATTTCCTATAATTGAACTCAATAATAAAAATCCTCTACAAATTCCAATTATTGGAATTTTTTTTTCTATTGATTTATTTATTAAATATTTAGCATTTGATTCCCATAAATTATCTAAACTATTTTTTTTTCTTAATACACCTGGTAATAAAATACCATTTATTTTAGATGTTATTTCATCTAAAATTTCATGGGAATACCAATGATGAATTAATATTATTTTTGCCCCTTCATCTTCTAACCAACGAACTAATGCTTCATCTAATGTTTCTTTATTATATTTTATATAATCATCTGAAGGAGATACTACACCATATATTCCTATTATTGGTTTGTATTCTAGTGATATTGATATAATATTAAGTAATATAATTAAATGTATTTTTTTCATATTTAATAAAATAATAATTTATTACTATATTCAATTAATTCAAATAAATTATATGTAATAATAATCATTGATAGTAATGCAAATTATAATATATTAAAATAAAAAAATGAATATAATTAAAATGTAATATTTTATTTATGAATTCAAAAATCGTATTTTATTTTTTATTTATTGTTGAATTAAAGTTTATTTAATTATTTATTACAATATATCTTATTTTATTTTTTCTACTGATAATTTATTTAACATATTCTTTCAAAATTGAATAAAAAAATTTTTTTATATTGGTAATATCAAAAAATAAATATTTTTCAATAATTTTTCCTAAAAAAAAAAATTTAAAAAAAAACAATTTTTGTTATATTATATTTTCAAAAAAAAAAAAAATTAAATCAAATAACCTTTAAAAAAAATAAAAATGAACATAACCCAATCCCAAACCCAACCAAAAACAACAGACTTAGACAACCAAATATCCCAACTCCGTCGTTGTGAATACATTCCAGAATCCGAGGTAAAATCCCTATGTTCAAAAGCAAAAGAATTACTAATAGAAGAATCAAACGTTCAACCAATATATGCACCAGTAACAATATGTGGAGATGTACATGGTCAATTTGACGATTTAATGGAATTATTTAAAACAGGAGGTTCCTGTCCTCAAACAAACTATTTATTTATGGGTGACTTTGTAGATCGTGGTTTTAATTCAGTAGAAACATTCCTTCTTCTCTTAGCATTAAAAGTTCGATTTCCAGATCGTATAACATTAATAAGAGGAAATCATGAATCACGTCAAATAACACAAGTTTATGGTTTCTACGATGAATGTATGAGAAAATATGGTTCAATAAACGTATGGAGATATTGCACAGAAATTTTTGATTATTTAGCATTAGCTGCAATTGTTGATGGGAAAATATTTTGTGTTCATGGAGGATTATCTTCAAGTATTAATTCAATTGATGAAATAAGGAATATTGATAGAAAACAAGAAGTTCCACATGATGGTGCAATGTGTGATTTATTATGGAGTGATCCTGAAGCTACTATTAAAGGATTTAGTATTAGTCCAAGAGGTGCTGGGTATTTATTTGGTGGAGATATTGTTGAAAGCTTTTGTGAGTTAAATAAAGTTGATTTTATTGCGAGAGCTCATCAATTAGTTATGGAAGGATATAAGTTTATGTTTGGGGAAAAATTAGCTACTATTTGGAGTGCTCCTAATTATTGCTATAGATGCGGGAATTCTGCTGCGATTTTGGAATTAGATGATAATTTAAATAAAAAGTTAATGAATTTTGAAGCGGCTCCTGTTGAAAATAGAAGTGTTCCTGCGAAGAAACCTGTTCCTGATTATTTTTTGTGAAGGATGTTATTGTATTTTTTTTTGATTTTTTTGATTTTTTTGTTTATTTTTTTAGTTTTATTTTAATAGTTTCTTTTTTTTTTTGTTTTTTTTATTATTTTTTTTTCTGTTTTTGTTTTTTGTTTTTTTGTTTTAGTTTTTTTTAGATATTGAGTTTTTATTTTAATATTGTATGTTGATTATTTTAAAATCAAATTAAATATTTTAATTGTTTTTTTAATTTATAATTTAAAAAAATTAAATTTATTTTAAATAGTCATTTAAAAGGATTTATTTTACAATAGTATAAATTAATTTCTTATTATTTTTCAATCATAAAAACAAATTTTATCAATTATTTAATTTTTTATAGATGAAATATTTATCTACAATTTAAATCTATAAAAAAATCATTAAAAATGAATCCTGTTTCAATACAAAAAATAATTTATAAAAAAACTAATATTATTTTTTTTTTAATTTCATTATTCTTTTTTATTGAAGATTAGTTGTTATTTTAGTAAAAATTTCATTTTTCATTTTCTTAAGTTCATTTCTAACATCATTTTTTTCATTTTTACAAACTTCTTTCAAAATAGGAATTAAATCTAAAAGAGCAGAATCATTTTTATCTTGTCCATAAAAATTTTTAATAAAAATTCCATTTTCTTTTTGTAATTTATAATTTTGTGGCATATTATCAATAATAATAACTTTACTTAAATCTCTTCCTAATTTACTTAAATCTTTAACAAAAACATTATCTAAAATAACACAATGTTGTCTATATAATCTTTTATCAAAAAATTTTTTTTTATCAATTATATTTAAAATTGGATCAGCGTATTCTTGAGTTCCTGCAGTAAAAACAATTAATTCAAATATTTTATTCATTTCTGTTAAAAATTTATGTAAAGAAGGTCTTGGAATTAAAATTCCTTTTCCTTGTTCATTAATATGAAAACTTATTAAAGTTTCATCTAAATCTAAAACTAAAGTAAATTTTTTTCCTCTATTTATTCTTTTTGATAAATAAGGAACTGTAATTGAATCATTATTATAATTTTCTGAATGAGTTGCAAATGTTACAAAACTTGCTCCTGTTTTAACGCAATCTTGATTTATTTTTTTTCTGAAATATTCATTTAATGTATTTATTCTTATTCGAGATACGTTTTTAAAATAATAATTTAATGTTGAAAAATTTATTTTATTTGAATTTGTTGAATATGAATAATTTTTCATTATATTTTTTATTATTTTTGTTATTGTGTTATTTCCTCTTTTTAATTGATTAATATGTTCATTTTTTAATATTATATGATTTATTTTTGATTTTATAATATTTTGTAATTTATTAATCCAAATATTTTCATTTGTTACATTTATTGTTGATAATACATAATCACATGTAATTAAGTAATTTTGATGAATTTCAGTAATTAAATTTTTTAAATTAGATAAAGTAGTTTGAGTTACTTTTACATCTTTAATAACTTCATATAAAATTATTATTGAAAGTAATTCTAAAATTGAATTTTCATGTGCAATTTGATGAGATTGTGATATTGAATTTGGAAAAAATATTTCAAATTTTCCTCCAAATGATGTATAAGTATAAAAACTCCACCATTCAATACATAATTTAGATAATGAATTTATATTTGTAACATTTTCTAAAATGTGATATAATTTTTCTTCTAAAACTATTAAATCTTCTAATTGAATTACTGTACTATTTTTATTTATTTTATTTATATCACTTGTAGATGAAGATGAATTTAAAATTTTGGATGAATTTAAATTATCATTATTATTATTATTATTTAAAAAATTTGTCTGACTTGAACTTTGTTTTAATATATTATTTTCTTCAAAGTTATTATTATCTATATTTAAATTATTTGATGAAGTATTTGAATTATTAAGAAGTTGTTTTGAAAAAGTATTATTTGAAAATTTTATTTTTGGATAATATTTCTTTACAGAATCATTATTAGTTAAATTAGAAATTTCTGTTTTATTATTTTTAATATTTTTTAAATTTTCAGTTTGAATAATTTTTTCTCGAATTCTAAAAGTATTATAATTATTATTATTTGATAAATTAAAATTTGATGTAAAAGAAGAATAATTTTTATTATTATTATGTGAAGTTAAAGGATTTTCATATAAATTATCTTTAATATCATCATCATTAAAAGTATTTATATAATTATTATAAGTATTATTAATATTATTAGTATTATTAATATTTGAATAATTGATAGTAGAATTTGTAGTATTACTATTATAAGAAGTTTTAGTTGAATTTGGTCTTGTTGTTTCATTACTATTATAAAAAGTTTTTTTATTTCTAAGATTACTTAAATTTTCAAAAATTTTCATAGAATAAGGAGAAGTAGAATGAGAAATAAAACTTTTTTTATCACTTGTAGTCTCTAATGAATAATTAGAATCTCTTCTTGATAAATTTTTATTTATCATTGATAAATCATCAGAAATATCAGAACAAAATGAATTTTCATTTCTTTTTTTACTTTCATAAATTTTAACATTTGATTCAATATCATCTAAATTTGAGACTAAATTTTCAATATCATTCGATTCTTTTTTTATTAATTCTTCTTTTTGTTTTGGTTGTTTAAAAACATTTGTCATCATTGCATTTAAAGATTTACTTCTTTCTTTTGATGGAATTATATTTGAATAAATTAAATTTGAATTATTTTTTGTTTGAATTTTTGAAGATGGATTATTTTTTATTAATGAATGACTATGAAATTTATTTTTTGAAAGTTTTTGAGCAAAAGATACAAATTGACTTTTATCAAGTGAACGAATTCCTGAATTCATTTATTTTCGATTTTATCAATAATTAAATTATGGGATTTATTAATTAATGTTTTATATTTAAATATAAATATATTTAGAATTAAAATTCGGTTTTTTTAATATTTTATTATTCAAAATTATTGAAATATTTTGGTTTTAATTCTAAAAAAAGAAATTAATTTATCCATATTTAACTTGCTATTATACAAAAAGAGTTTAGAGAAAACAAGAAAATAAAATCTCTTCATAATTTTTAATTTAAGCAATTTTAGATTTTAACATTTTTTAAAATATTACAACATATTAAAGTTAAAAATATAATATTTTATAATAACTTAATTCAGAAGAATCTCAAAAATAAAATAAAAAAGATAAAATAGAATATAGAATATAGGATAAAATATATTTAAAAGAAAAAATTTTTCAAATACATAAATTGAATGTAATAAATATTAAATCTCAGAAAATAATTGTTACATTTCTAGATTATAAAAAATAACTTTTTTTTAACCCTTATATAAATTGATATAATAGCAATTATTCTAATATCAATATAGATGATAA
>JAEEGL014817693.1_pt1 | contig 10517 bp, 6 predicted proteins | sample 9134231 | NCBI WGS metagenome assembly JAEEGL01 (sample SAMN16246548, study PRJNA631951) | gut metagenome | biome: gut microbiome; feature: rumen; material: fiber-attached | host: Bos | place: Iran: Karaj | collected 2018-10
AAGACGGCCCGTCACGGCACCTATTTTGAGATGTTGGGCAACTTCTCTTTCGGCGATTATTTCAAACGCGAGGCGATCCACTGGAGCTGGGAATTCCTTACCAGCCCGGAGTGGGTCGGTATTGACCCGGATCGGCTCTATCCGTCCATTTACGTGGACGATGATGAGGCTTTTGAGATCTGGAACAAGGAGATCGGCATCGCGTCGGAGCGCATCTTCCGCTTTGGCAAGGAGGACAATTTCTGGGAGCATGGCGCCGGCCCCTGCGGCCCCTGCTCGGAGATCTACTATGACCGGGGTGAAAAGTACGGCTGCGGCAAGCCAGACTGCACCGTAGGCTGCGACTGTGACCGCTATATCGAGGTCTGGAACAACGTCTTCTCTCAGTTCGACAACGACGGGGAGGGCCATTATACCGAACTCAAGCAAAAGAACATCGACACCGGCATGGGTTTGGAGCGTCTGGCCGTTGTCTGCCAGGGCGTAGATTCGCTCTTTGATGTGGATACGGTCATGAACATCACTCACAAGGTCAGCGAGCTGACCGGGGCCTATTACGGCAAGAGTCACAAGATGGATGTTTCCCTGCGTGTCATCACCGACCACATCCGCTCCGCGACCTTCATGATCTGCGACGGTGTTCTTCCCTCCAACGAGGGACGCGGCTACGTTTTGCGCCGTCTGCTGCGCCGGGCTGCCCGCCACGGCAAGCTCCTGGGTGTGAACGAGCCTTTCCTGTACGAAGTCATCGACACTGTGGTGCATGAGAACGAGTGCCAGTATCCCGAGCTGCGTGATAAGCAGTCCTACATCACCCGCGTTGTGAAGACCGAGGAAGAGAACTTCGCCAGAACCATCGACGCAGGCATGAAGATCTTTACGGAACTGTTGGCGGAGCATAAGGCGAAAGGGGAGAACACCTTTTCCGGCGCCGACGCCTTCAAGCTTTATGACACCTATGGTTTCCCCATCGATCTGACCATCGAAATGTGCGCCGACGAGGATATGCAGGTGGACGAGGACGGCTTCAGGCAATATATGCAGGAGCAGCGGACCCGCGCCCGCGAGGCCCGCGCCGCCCTCGGCGATCTGGGCTGGGCCGGAATATCCTTCGGCAAAGAGATCCCGGAGACGGTGTTTGACGGCTACGATCACGATACTGTCGAGGCCAGGGTCCTCGCTATCGTCGCAGACGGAGAATTGCGGGAGGAGATCCCCGCGGGAACTGAGGCCATCGTCGTCCTGGACAGAACTGTCCTGTACGCCGAAATGGGCGGCCAGGTGGCCGATCACGGCACCCTGAGCGCGGACGAAACTTGCTTCGCTGTTGCCGACGTACAGAAAAACAAGGGCGGCAAGATCATGCACACCGGCGTTTTGCAGAGCGGCGTGCTGAAACTGGGCGATACGGTCACGGCCCGCTATGATCATGAACGGCGCGAAGCGATCGAGCGCGCTCACAGCGCTACCCATCTGCTCCAGAAGGCCCTGCGGGACGTTCTGGGTGACCACGTTCACCAGGCAGGCTCTCTGGTTGAGCCCGATTTTCTTCGCTTCGATTTCACGCACTTCTCTGCCGTTACGCCGGACGAGCTTCGCCGTGTGGAAGACGCGGTCAACCGTGCGATCCTGCAGGGCCTGGACGTAGACACACGGGAAATGTCCATCGACGACGCCCGCAGGACCGGCGCCACCGCGCTGTTCGGAGAAAAATACGGAGATGTGGTCCGCGTGGTCAGCATGGGCGATTACAGCGTGGAGCTTTGCGGCGGCACCCACCTGAGCAATACTGCAAAGGCCGGCGGCTTCCATATCAGCTCCGAGGGCTCAGTCGCCTCGGGCGTTCGCCGCATCGAGGCAACAACCGGCCTGAAAACGCTGGAGACCCTCCGTTCGGATATCGACGCTATCGCGGCTGTGGCCGCACTTTTCAAGGCCAATCCCGCAGACATGCTCGCAAAAGTGGAGCAGCAGACCAACGAGCTGAAGGAGGCCCGCCGCATCATTCAGCAGTATAAGGACAAGGAATCCGCCGGGGGAGCCGATACGCTGCTCAAGTCTGCCAAAGAAGTGGGCGGCCTGCATGTGGTCACCTGTAATCAGGCAGACTGCGACGCAAACGGTCTGCGCAAGATCGGAGATGCGCTGCGCGACAAGGACGGCTCCGTTGTGGCCGTGATCGCGGCGGTCAACGGCGAGAAGATCACCTTCCAGTGTGTCTGCGGTAAAGACGCGGTAGCGAAAGGCATCCGCGCCGGAGACATCATCAAGCATATCACGGCCATTGCCGGCGGAAAAGGCGGCGGCAAGCCCGATTCCGCCATGGGCGGCGGCAATGATTTGAGCAAGCTGCAGGATGCGCTTTCCGCCGTGGAGAGTTTTGTCAGCGATAAGATTTGAGGAGGAAGAAACATGGATCACGATTGCCTGTTTTGCAAGATCATCAATGGGGATATCCCCAGCAGCAAGGTCTACGAGGACGAAGACGTATTCGCCTTTCGCGACATCAATCCCCAGGCGCCCGTTCATATTCTTGTCGTGCCCAAGAAGCACATTTGCTGCGCAAGAGGCATCCATGAGAACAATTCCGCCGCAGTCGCCAAGTGCTTTGAGGCCATTGCCAAGATCGCAAAGGCCGAAGGGCTGATGAACGGGTTTCGCGTCATCAACAACTGTGGTGAGGACGGCGGTCAGACCGTTATGCATCTGCATTTCCATCTGATCGGCGGAGTGAAGCTTTCCGAAAAGATCCTTTGATCGATCAAAAACCGCAGAGGGCCCATGCTCTCTGCGGTTTTTCAAAAAGAGGTGAACGGTTTGCGAAAGCTCGCCATTTTCACATTTTCTTTCTCAGCGGCCATATTTCTCGCCCATTTCCTTGTGTCTCTTTCTGCGCTTTGCTTGTTATCGGGCTGCTTCGTGCTGCTGGGGACGCTGCTCCTGCTGAGGCGTCAAAAATGGATGCTGGGTCTTGTCCTTGCCTGTTTTGGCCTTTCAGTCGGTTTCTTCTGCTATTTCCTCCATGCACAGCGAACGATCCAGCCTGCCGTTCAGCTCGATGGCGAGACCCGGGTCATCCATGGAAAAGTATTGTCCTATCCGCAGATATACGAGGGCTATTGCCGTGTCGATCTGGCCCTGGAGGGGGATGGGCTCCCGCATCCGAATGCACTCCTCTACGTCGACGGGGATGCGATCAAGTCAGCGAAACCCGGTGATCATCTCTCTTGTGAGGCAAAGCTCAAACGGGCGGATGTTCGCTATGGCGAGAGCTATGATCGGTACCTGTCCAGGGATCTGTATTTGATTGCGAACGCAAAGAGCGATCCGTTGCTCCGTGACGGCGGCTTCGATCTGCTGAGCGTTCCTGTCAGAGTCAACCGAATCGTGGCAGATCAGGTCGAAGCCGTATTTCCCGCAGATTCTGCCGCGTTTATGAAGTCGCTCATGCTGGGTGACCGGGGAGACTTCAACAGGGATGAAAGCCTGCGTCTTGCCTTGAGCCGCAGCGGTTTTATGCATATCGTCGCGGTCTCGGGGATGCACGTGGCTTTTCTTGTGGGGCTGATCCAGCTCCTCTTCGGGAAGACCAAAAGAAGCTCATGGATCTGTTTGATTCTGATCTGGTTTTTCGTCTTTGTCACGGGCGCTTCTCCCTCCGCCCTTCGCGCTGCGATCATGCAGAGTTTCATGCTGATCGCTCCGTTGTTTCAGCGCGAAAACGACCCGGTTACGGCGCTGTCGACTGCGCTGGCTCTGATCCTGCTTGCCAATCCCTTCAGCTGCGCAAGCGTCAGTCTTCAGCTTTCCTTTGCCGCCATGGCCGGAATCCTCTGCCTTGCCGAGCCGATCACCCGTGCGATCAGCGGCTTGTTCTCCGAAAACTGGGCGGAACGGCTGCGCTTGCCCATCGCCGCAGCGGGAAGCTCGCTTGCGGTCATGGCTTTTACCGTCCCCTTATCCGCTCTGCACTTTGGCTCAGTCCCGCTTCTTTCCCCTTTGACAAACGTGCTTGGCCTGTGGGCCGTCTCTTTCTGCTTCTGCGGCGGATATTTGAGCTGTATTTTGGGTTTCGTATTCTACCCGCTGGGAAAATGCGCCGCTTGGCTCTGCGCCTGGCTTGCAAGGTATTTATTCCTCGTTTCACGTGCTGTCGCATCGATCCCCTATGCCAGCCTTAGCATAAACGGGTTGCTCCCGATCCTTTGGATCATTCTGGTCTATCTGCTGGTCATCATCGTATATTTCAGCAAACTGGACACTTGGAAAAAGATTTTTCTCCCGATTATGCTCGGGGGTCTCACCCTTGCGCTGATGCTCGGTGTGTCCAGGCAGGATTATCGTTCCGGTTTGGGTGTGATCAGCGTGATCGACGTGGGACAGGGACAATGCATCGCGGTCATGTCCGGCGATCAGACGATGGTGATCGACTGCGGCGGGATCTATTCCGCAGAGAATGCGGGCGAAAAGGCCGGCTCCTATTTGCTGTCCTGCGGAAGAGATCACGTGGACGTACTGATTTTGACACATCTGCATGAGGATCACTGCAACGGTGCGGCGACTCTGATGGAGCTGCTTCCGGTCACGCGCATGATCTTTCCGGAGGGAGTTCCGGACGAGGACGGGATGCTGGATGAGCTCCTTTCCGCCGCTGAGCGGCACAGCACGGAGGTATTGCTTCTGGCCGAGGATCTTGAAATCGATCTTGGGCAGATCCGTGCAAAGCTCTTTGCCCCCGGGGAATCTGGCGTTGCAAACGAGCGCTGTCTGATGGCTGTCGTGTCTCTATCTGATTACGATATGCTTGTGACAGGTGATTCCTCCAAAACAGCGGAGAAAGCTCTCCTGGAGACGCACCCTCTCCATGACCTTGAACTCTTGATCGTCGGTCACCACGGCTCCCGCTATGCCAGCTCCGGTGAACTGCTGGAGAGCATCGGGGCCGACACCGCGGTGATCAGCGTTGGATACAACACATTTGGTCATCCGACCTATGAAACACTTGAACGCTTGGCCGCATACGGTTATAATATTTATCGGACAGATTTGAATGGCAACGTAGAGATCCGGCTGAGGGATGACGATGGCTAAAAAGAACGAAGAAAAACTGAATTATCAGTTAGAGCTGCGCAATTTGAAAGAAAACGGCCCCCAGCGATTGTATCTTCTCTGGGGACCGGAGGATTATCTTCGGGAGTGCTATTTGGAGGAGCTGAAAAAGCTTTGCCTGCCGGAAGGGGAGGACAGCTTCAGCTTTAAACGTCTGAACGGGCCGGATTTGGACCCACAGGAACTGCGGCAGGCGATCGACGCGCTTCCGTTTCTTACCGAGCGCAGCTTTGTAGAGCTGCGCGGTGTTGATCTCAACCACCTCATAGATGCGGACGCGATTCAAAAACTCCTTTCCGATATTCCGGATTACTGCACCCTTGCCTTCGTCCAGAGTGCGGAATTCGAGCCGGACGGAAGATTAAAACTGCTGAAGTCGATCAAGTCGAATGGTATCGAGATCAAATTCACCTCCCAGAATCAGAGCATGCTTATAAGATGGATCGGCAAACGCTTCGCTGCTCATGGGAAGGGGATCGAGTTGGAAGCGGCCCAGCGTCTGCTCTTCATCAGCGGCGATCTGATGAACCGGCTGATCCCCGAGATCGAAAAGGTCGCGGCCTATGCCAAGGGCGATAAAGTGATCGTTTCAGACGTGGATGCTGTCGCCAACCATATCCCCGAGGCGGTCATTTTCGATATGACGGATCTGATCGCTCAAAAAAGGATCAACAATGCGTTCGCCGTGCTGACAGAACTTCTGTCCGACCGGGAAAACGAGCCCATCCCCATGCTGGCCATGCTGGCGCTGCAGATGCGCAGGCTCTATGCTGCCAGATTGGCCATCGAGCGGAATCTTGGGATCAGATATCTTATGGATACCTGCGGAATCAAGTACGATTACCAGGCGAATAAATTGATGCAGGCGGCCAGGGGCTATACGATGCCGCAGCTTAAACGGGCCGTTGAATTGTGCGCAGAAGCGGATTATCGGATGAAGAGCAGCGGACAGGATGATGAGGAACTCTTCAAAGAGGTCGTTGCGCGGATCGCAGCAGGTGAGACGAATGCGATCGGTTAAAGAAGTCATCCTTGTGGAAGGGCGCTATGATAAAAACGCGCTGAGCCAGATCGTCGACGCGGTTATTCTGGAGACCTCCGGTTTCGGGATCTTCCGCGACCGGGAGAAGCAGAAACTCCTGCGGGAGCTTGCGGAAAAGCGAGGCCTGATCGTTATGACAGATCCGGACGGCGCGGGTTTTGTGATCCGAAACTACATCAAGGGCTGCATCCCGCCCCAATTCGTAAAGCACGCCTATATCCCCGACGTATATGGAAAAGAACGCAGAAAAAGAGAGACTTCCAAGGAAGGAAAGCTCGGCGTTGAGGGGATGCGCCCCCAAGTCCTGCTGGATGCATTGGAAAGAGCCGGCGCCACGTTTCTGGATGAGTTTGAGAAGTCCGCATATGGCCCCGCGATCACGAAAGCAGATCTTTTCGCCAGAGGTCTGAGCGGACGCGCCGACAGCAGGGCCGCCCGTGCGATGCTTCTGAAAAAGCTGGACCTGCCGGAGAGGATGACCGCGGACGGCCTTCTGGACGTTCTGAACGCGCTGATGAGCAGGGAACAGTTTTTCCTTATCGACCTGACAGATCCTGCAGACAAACCGGAATGATCGCAGCCAGCAGCAGCGCCGTCTGAGCATATTCCTGGAGTGCCCGGGATTGTATGTACAGAGAATAGGGCTTCGAACCCTCGTCAAAGGCAAACAGCATCGACAGCGAACAAAGCAGCAGGATGCAGGCGAGTTGGATCGAACGGATCAAAAACTCCCAGGCGTCATTATTCATTTGGACATTACGGGAAAGACGATTCATGAAACAGCACCTCGGTGAAAGCATACTCCGAGGTGCTTTGCTTTGCAAGGAACAGTTTTTCCCATATAAATATGAATAGAGTATAAATTTTCAAAAACAGGAGACAAACAAGCCGCTTTATGCTAAAATATTAAATCAAATAAAAAAACCGTGCCAAAGGCACGGTTTCTGGCACCCACGGCGAGACTCGAACTCACTACCTTGCGCTTAGGAGGCGCACGCTCTGTCCAGGTGAGCTACGTGGGCTTACGGCTTTGCCATTCTAACGCAGTTTCTAGGACCTGTCAAGTGAGGATATCATATGCTGAAACTCGTATCGATTAAAAAAGACTATACGCTTGGAGAGATCAAGGTTCATGCGCTCAAGGGCGTTGATCTGAGCTTCCGGGAGCATGAATTTGTCGCGATCCTGGGCCATTCCGGCTGCGGAAAGACCACGCTTCTCAATATCGTCGGCGGTCTGGATCAGTATAGCTCCGGCGACCTGGTGATCAACGGCAAATCCACCAAAGACTTTACCGACGGCGACTGGGACACCTATCGGAACCATTCCATAGGCTTCGTATTTCAGTCATATAATTTGATTCCGCATCAGACGGTCCTTTCAAACGTGGAGCTCGCGCTGACTCTGTCGGGCGTTGGACCTGCGGAACGGCGCGCCAGGGCAAAAGACGCGCTGGAGAAGGTAGGTCTTGGCGACCAGCTCAGCAAAAAGCCAAACCAGATGTCCGGCGGTCAGATGCAGCGCGTGGCCATCGCACGTGCTCTTGTCAACGACCCTGATATCCTGCTGGCCGATGAACCCACAGGCGCACTGGACTCCGATACCTCGGTTCAGATCATGGAGCTGCTGAAAGATGTCGCCAAGGATAAGCTGGTGATCATGGTCACGCATAACCCTGACCTGGCCAATGATTATGCCAATCGGATCATCCGCTTGAAAGACGGCCTGATCGTAGGAGACAGCGATCCCTTTGATGCGGAGGATGTATCCAGTACTGCGCCCATCGGGAAACGGACTTCCATGAGCTTTTTCACCGCCCTGTCCCTGTCCATGAACAATCTGATGACCAAGAAGGCCAGGACCCTGTTGACCGCCTTTGCCGGCAGCATCGGCATCATCGGCATCGCCCTTATCATGTCGCTCTCCAACGGCATCCAGAACTATATCGATAAGGTTCAGGAGGATACGCTTTCCAGCTATCCGATCACAATCCAGGCCGAGAGCGTGGATATGACCACTATGATGGCATCTCTGATGGGCGCACAGGCCGAGGCGGCTGCCAATCGACATGAGAAGGACGCAGTCTACTCCAGTTCCGTGCTCTATGACATGGTCAATTCCTTCGTCTCCGCACAGGCGGACACCAACAATCTCCGCGCCTTTCGCGCCTTTATTGAAGACGAGGGGAACGAGCTCGCGCAGTATATCAGCTCCGTGCAGTACGCCTATGACGTGGACATGACTCCATACGCGGAGGACGCCAACGGGTATATCGGAAAAACCGATGCGACCCAGATCCTGCAGACGGCCATGTCTGCTTCCTTCGGCGGAGACTACAGCAATTATTTTTCCTCCTACGGACAGATGTTCACAACGCTCAATGTCTGGCAGGAGATGCTTCCCGGCGAAAACGGCGAGCTGATCCACCCTCTGCTCATGGATCAATATGATCTGCTTTACGGCCGCTGGCCGGAATCGAGCAGCGAGGTCGTGTTGATCGTCAACGAAAACAACGAGGTCTCCGACCTGGTCCTGTATTCTTTGGGACTGAAAACCAATGAGTCCATCTCCAATACCATGCAGTCTTTTGTCGCTGCAGAGACGCTTGACAACAGCGTTGAAAGCTGGAGCTACGAGGAGATCTGCAGCAAGTCCTTCCGATACGTCTTTCCGGCCGATCAATTCCAGTACAACGAGGAAACGGGGGAGTACGTCGATCTGACAGAGGAGGAACTGGGGCTTCGAACGCTCTACAACAACGGCCTTGAGATCCGCATCGTCGGGATCATCCGCCAAAACAGCGACGCCCTGGCCGGAATGCTGACCGGCTCTGTAGGCTATACCCACGCGCTTGTGGAATATCTCGCGGACGAGTGCGTCAAAAAAGATCTGATCATGCGCCAGCTGGAAGACCCGGAGCACGACGTGTTCAACGGCCTGCCGTATCTGGACAAGGATGACGAGGCGATGACCAAGAGCAAAAAAGCCGAGGCGGCGAAGGAGTATATCGAGAAAGCCAGCATTGAAGAGATCGCCGAGCTCTACATCACCTACATGTGTGAACCGGACGACGCCTATCTGCAGAAGATGCTCGACGAACAGATGGGCGATACGAGCAGGGAAGAGATCGAAAAGACGATCCTGGAATATTACCCGGAGTACGCCTCCATGCTGGATCAGATGGACGACGAAACCTTGTTCTCCTATATGCGGCAGATGGCGGCGGATCAGGTCCGTACCCAGTACGCCCAGCAGATGAAGGAGCTCTATTCTCAGCTCAGCGATGAGGAGCTGGCCGAGGACTTTTCCATGCTGTCTCTGGAGGAAGACGACTACATCTGGATCTACGATAACGCCATGCCGCCGGTTTACTCTACCAGCACGCTGAAGGAAACGCTCAAAAAGCTGGGATACGTGGACCTGGATAACCCCAGCGCGATCAATATCTACGCGTCCAGTTTTGAGAACAAGGACAGGATCGCGGAAGAGATCACCAAATATAACGAGAGCGTCCCGGAGGAGGATCAGATCCACTATACCGATATGGTTGCCCTCCTGATGAGTTCCATCACCACCATCATCAACGTGATCAGTTACGTGCTGATCGCCTTTGTCGCCATCTCCTTGGTCGTGTCCTCCATCATGATCGGCATCATTACCTATATCAGCGTTCTGGAACGGACCAAAGAGATCGGGATCCTGCGTGCGATCGGCGCGTCGAAACGGGACGTTTCCCGCGTGTTCAACGCGGAGACCTTTATTATCGGCCTGACCTCCGGCGTGATCGGAATCGTGATGACGCTGCTGCTGAATATCCCCATCAACATCATCGTCCATGATTTGACGAAAATACAGGCACTCAATTCCCAGCTTCCCCTGGCAGGCGCCGCGGGCCTTGTGGTGATCAGCGTTATCCTGACCTATATCGCCGGGCTTATCCCCTCGGGACTTGCCGCCAAGAAGGACCCGGTCGAAGCGTTGAGGACCGAATAAAAGACCAGCTATATAGCAAAAAAAGACGCCCCGGATCTCTCCGGGGCGTCTTCCGTTACATGGCTTCGATTTCTTTGATGTTGTATTCGTTCCCGGTTACCAGAAAGGTGTTTCCGCTCTGGCAATAGGGACAAGTCTTGCCGTACTGCATGGTGGGATATGTTTTGGCGCAGTCCTGACAGTAGGTGACGGCATCCAGCTTTTCAAGCTTGAGCTCAGTCTCCTTGAAGAATTCTGTTTTCGCTCTTGCCCAGACCCAGAAGTCCTGCAGATACTCGGGAATGATGCCGCTGACCTCGCCTACTTCCAGGGTGATGGAGGCAACCTTTGTCAGGTTGTTTTCCACCATCAGCTTTTCTACCGCGTCAATGAC
>JAEEGL016118780.1_pt1 | contig 10517 bp, 10 predicted proteins | sample 9134231 | NCBI WGS metagenome assembly JAEEGL01 (sample SAMN16246548, study PRJNA631951) | gut metagenome | biome: gut microbiome; feature: rumen; material: fiber-attached | host: Bos | place: Iran: Karaj | collected 2018-10
AGACGTGATCCTGGTTTTATTACTTCTCTTACTATATGTGTCATTCCTGCTTTAAAACCACAAAATGCTGTTAAATGGATTTTTTTCTTTGGATCGTCTTTTGGAAATTTACGTATGTGACCATGATGCTTACGTGTACGTTTACGAGGAAGAAAACCTAAGGAACCACAACGAGGATGTTCAAATTTACGATGAGACATTTTTTTGTATCTAAATGAATTAAAAAATTATTTTTTATTATTTAAATTATTTTTTTTTTAAATTATTTTTATTGTTTTATTTTTTTTTATTAAGGATTATATTTTTATATTTTAAATTAAATATATTTGATTTTGTAAATGATTGATTTTTATTAAATCCTTTTTTAATCATATTATTATAATTTTGATTTCTTTCAATAGAAAGATTTTTATCTCTTCTACCAAAATTTTGACATGTCCAATCATTTATAGCAGGATATGTTTCTTGAGTAAAACTTTTATTAAATTTAATTTTTTTTTCTTTAATTTCTAATCCATTTCTTTTTAAATTATTTTTAATTTGAATAAATTTTCCATTTTTTGTATCTTGTTCATTTATTTTAAAAGATATTTTATCTTTGTTAATTGGAGTTAAATTTGAAGTACAATTATTTATTTTATATATATTTAATCCATTTCTAAAAAATTTATTTTTTAAATCTTGAATATCAATTATTTTATTATCATTATTTGTTTTTATTAATTCATATGTTATTTGATTATTTTGTTTTAAATTTAATTTTATTTTTGGATTTATTTTTCCATTTGGTTTATTTATAAATTTATTATAATATTTCTCATTAAACATAAATGAAATATTATCTTTTTTTTTTAAATATTTTGATATTGGATTTTTATCTAATTTTTTTATTATTTTTTCTTTAAATTTTTGTTCACTATTATCAACTGAAAGATTTTTTTTATTATAATTTTGTCTTTTTAATAATATTGAATTATTTCTTGTTGAATTAATATTATTTTTATTTATTTTATTTGAATAAGATAAATTTGGAGTTTTTGGTTTTTGATTTATAAAAAATATATCACTTAAATTTTTATCAGGAAAAATTTTTTTACCTTTCATATTTTATTTTTTTTTACTTTAAATAAATTTGTTTTTAATTTAAAAAAATAATTGAATAATAAATTCTTTTATTTATATTCTAAACAAAAAAAAAATATATTAAAAATTCTGATATTAATAATAAACAAATTTCTTTATTTCAAGAAAAAAAATAATGGAACCTAATTTTATAGCAAATATTAATATATTGAATTTTCCATCATTAGAAAAAATAATAAATTTAATAGATGATTTTTTTAAAAACAAACACATAGAAAAAAAATATACTTATAAATTAAAAAGTCAAAATAATTTAATAATAATATTACAAGATTCTGATATTGGATTTTTACTCATAAAAAAATTAAAATTAGAACAATTAATAAATCCAATTTTTGAAAAAATGATATCAAATTTATCATTAGGTGTAATTAATCAAAATAATGATAATTCAATTATTCAAAATAAAAAGTCATTTTATAAAAGTAAACAATATTTAAAATTAAAAAAAAATACTTCTATGCCATTAATAATAACAAAAATAAATTTAAATAATAATAATTCAAATTCTGAAAGAATTATAAATAAAAAATTATTATTTAAAAAAAAAAATAATAATAATAATTCAATTTTTTTACCTAAAGGTCCTTATATTGATGAATATAAAATGAGAATTAATGATGAAAAAAAAAATAAATTGTTATGGTTAAATCAAAATGGTTTTAATCAATTTGCAGCAAAGGCAACTGGAATTAAAATAAGGAATTATATTAGTAATTATGTATCTAAAAGTCCAAGTGAATTTCCGTTACAACATAAATTTAGAGAAGAAAATAAAGAAAAATGGATTATTAAAAAAAATTTTTTTTTATAAAAAGATTTTTTTTTTCAGTCTTTATAATAATGAATTAAACTTTTATAAAATTTAATTATGATATAATTTTATTTTTATTTAATAAAGTTTTTTTCATTACATATTATTTTAAAATTCTAAAATTTATTACTTTTTTTATTATAAATATATATATAAAAAAAATATGAAAATTTTTTAAAATTTATATTTTTTATTTATCTTTACTTCTACTTCTTTCTTTTTTTTTCTTTTTTTTATTTTTTTTCTTTAAATTAATATTATTAACAGAATTATCAAAATTAATATTTTTCATCCAATTAGGAATATTAATATTATTTTTATTTAATAAAAGAATAATATCTTTTAAAACTAAATTATTTAAATCATCAATAAAACTAATAGACATTCCTATATTTCCCATTCTTCCACTTCTTCCAATTCTATGAATATAATCTTCTTTACTATTAGGAATATCATAATTAATTATTAAATCTACATTTGGAAAATCTATTCCTCTTCCTATAATATCAGTTGCAATTAAAATATTTATTTTATTATTATAAAAGTCTTCATAAGTTTTTTTTCTTTCATTTTGATTTTTATTTCCATTTATTAAATCAATATTAAAATTATTTTTATCATTTTTAATTAATTTATATAAATTTTCACTATTTAATTTAGTATTTGTAAAAATAATAATTTTACTATTAAAATATTTTTTTAAAAGTTCTAAAATTTTTTTTTCTTTTTCTTCTTTTTTAATATATAAAAACTCTTGTTTAATAAAATTAATTTCTTTATCACAAACTTGAATAAAATAATAATCATTCATATATTTTCTAATAATTTTAATAACACTTTCATTAAAAGTTGCACTAAATAAAAAATTATTTCTAAAACTTTTATCAATTAAATCATATTCAAATATAATAGAATTTAATTGTTTTTCAAATCCCATATCTAATAATTTATCAGCTTCATCTAAAATAAAAAAATTAACATATTTTAAACTAATAATTCCAATTTTTAAATAATCAATTAATCTTCCTGGTGTACAAATTAAAATATCACAACCTTGACTTAAAGATAATAATTGAATATCATAATTTATTCCTCCAGTAATTTTAATTGTGTTTATTCCAATTTTAAAACATAATTTTTTTGATTCTTTAAAAACTTGTTCTACTAATTCTCTTGTTGGTAAAATTATTAAAGTTAAAGGATAAACTTTTGTTATTTCATTTTCTTTTTGTTTTGGTGGACCATTTTTTATTAATGTATTTATTATTGGAATTAAATAAGAAATTGTTTTACCAGTTCCTGTTTCAGATGAAGCAATTATATCTTTATATATTTTTTTATATGAATTTTTATTATTTTTTTTATTTATTTCTTTATTTATTTCTTTTATTAATTCATTTTCTTTTTCATTTGCTAATGTTAATATTATATTTTGAATTGGTGTTAATGATATATATTTTAAAGTAGTTAAATTTGATAATAATTGATTTGATAAATTTGATATTTCTATAAATTTTTTTGGATTTTGATTTATATTTATTTCTGTTTTTGTATTTTGAGATTGAGAAATTAAAGTTATTTTGTATTTTTTTGAATTTAATTTTTCAAAATTTACTATTTTTTTTAATATTATTTTAATATTATTATGATTTATAAATGTTATTTTTTACTTTGTTTTTGTTTAATATTTTCTAAATGTTCTTTTATAATAATTTCTTCTTCTTTAATCATTTTTTCAATATCATATTTCCTATTTCCTCTAATTAACCAATTATTTTTATCCATAATAAATAAAAAGATAAATTAAAAAAAATTTAATAATAATAAATTTTAAATTTTAAAATAAATAAACTAAAAAAAAAACAATCAAAAAAACAAAAAAAAAAAGTAAAACCAAACAAAAAATAAAAAACAAATAAAAAAATATTAAAAAAATACTATATAATAAAAAACATATTATTTCTTTTTTTCCAACTCTTGAATTTTTTTTTGTAATTCCAAATTTCCTTTTTCAAAAACTGAAATTTGATTTTCTAAAAAATCTTTTCTTTTCAACAATTCTTCATATTCTTTATTAATAGAACTAATTTCATTTTTAACTAAATTTAATTCATGACTATCATTAATTGCATTCATTTTAGCTAAAGAAATAGAATTTTTATCATGTTTAACAATAAAATTATATAATCTATATAATAATTTTTCAATTGCTTTTGGTTTTGCATTTACAATTTCATTAACTTCATCTTCTGTTATAATAAAATTTATTTTCTTTAAAACTTTCATTTTTAAAGTATGCCAATTTGATAATTTTTGTCTTGTTGAACTTACATTTGGATAATTATGTAAATCTACATATTTTGGATAATAATGTTTTATTATTTCTGCTGTTAATACTCCGTCACAAAAATCTCTTGCCATATTTTTTTTTTCTCTTGTTAATGGAATTGTGTCTATCCATTCATACACTGTTAAAAGTTGTAAGTCGTTCATTTTTTTTTTTTTAATATTTTTTTTTAATTTGGTTTTTTAAAATTTATTTTATTTTTTTTTTTTTTTTGTTATAAAAAATTTTTTTTTAGAATAAAATCTTTATAAATAATTATTGTTGTTTTTTTTAGTAATAAATTTTATTTTTTTTCATTAGTTTGTTTAAATATAGAGGAGCAAGAATATCTCTTTTTATTTTATATATTCAAAATAAAAATATTAATTGTTATTTTATTGAATATTTATCTTTTATTTGATATTTAAAATAAAATGAATTATTTAAAATAAGAATAATAATTTACTTTGATTTTTAAACAAATTCATTTTTATTATTAATATTTAGAATAATTAGTAGTGCTTTTTAATAATAAAAATTAAATTCAAATTCTATTTTTGAAAAATAAAAAACAAAAAAAACAATATTACAAATAAATATAATTATAATAAAGTAAATCAAATAAATAGTTTTATATATCTTAAATAATATAAAGTTAATTAATATAAATGATATTTTTAACATATATAATTATTCATCATTTGAATAATCAATATCATCAAGTAATTCATTTGCTTTAATTCTTTTATTTTTCTTTAAAGCAAATTTCTTAATATAAAGAATTAAAATAATTATAACTATACCTAATAAGATTAATATTAAAATAGAAAAATTAATTTCTTTTTGATAAAAACCAATTAATTTTTTTTCTTGATCAAAAATAATTTGAAATTTTTTTAAAAATGGTCTTCCTAAAATCCAATAATTAATTTCATAATTAAAAAAAGCAATTATAAAATAATATTTATCATCTTCTTTAATAAATAAATCATTATAATTTAATTCAAAATAATATTTCATTTCAATATTATAAAATTTCAAATTAGGAAATTTTTTAATATTAATATTACTATTACAAACATAATAACAATATTTTTCACTTTCATTTTTTATATAAGAACAACTATTATCTTGTATTAAACTATTAAAAAAAGTTTCATTAATTTTATTTTTATAATTTTCATTACCAATAAAAACTCCAAATTCAATTTGAAAAATTCCATCAATTTTCTTATTTTCAAATAATTCATTATTAATAAAAGTTTTATCTAAATCAATACTCCAATATTCAATAAAAGTATCATGTGAAAATCTTGAAGTTAAAAATTCAGATTTTTTATAATTTTTATCATATTCATGCGGATATTCTCCAATAATTAATTCTCCTTCATTTTCATTTTTATTATTAAATTTAAAAGTATATGCAAAATTTTTAATAATATTATTACTTTTTAATTGATAAATAAAATCAGTTTCAAAATTATATTTATATTTCTCTAATTGTAAACCAAATACTGCACATTCAATTTTATTATTTTTTGATTGATTTGTTGCTAAAATAAAAGTTAAATTATTTGTTTCTATTTCTTTATCTTTTGAATTAAAAATAAATTTTTCTGAAGAAAAAATTGCTTTACTAAAATAATTATTATAATATGTTTTTTCTTCTGAAATATTTTTATATGTATTTGATTTTAATTCATCATAAATATGATTTATTATTTTATTTCCTGAAATATATGAAATTGTTTGATTTTGTCTTATATAAAAAGGAATTTTTTGAATTGGAGAACCTATTTGAAGTTCAGTTTTAATATTGTTTTTAAATCTTTTTTCAATATATGAATTTGATGTTATTTCTTCTAATTTAAAAATAAATTTAATATATTGATTTTGAATAAATTGGATTAAAATTAAAAGAAATATTATTTTGTTATTTAACATATTTTTTTATTATATTATTTTATTTTTTACAAACTATTTTTTTATTTAAATTATTAAATAAATTAAACAAAATTTAATACAAGAAAGCAAAGACAATGATTATGAAAATGATAATTTTTCATAAAGTGAGAATAATTCTTTAAATGTTAAAATAGCTATAATTAATTAAAATAAAAATTATTTATTTAGTGTAAATAAATTTATATTTATTTGAGAAAATAAATTAATCATACTTGAAAAAACTCCTATAAAATTTAACCAATTCCAATATCTCTTAAATAAGAATATTTTTCAATAAAAAATCCATATGTAATATAAATTCTATTATAAATATTATTGTAAATATATATTTAGAATATAATATTATTTTTTGGAAATATGCTATTGTTTCAAAAATTAGAAATATTCCATTTTACTATTATTATTCTGTTTATTGTAAAAATAAAGATTTCTGATGAAACTATATTCTTTTACTATTTGTGGTTTTGTTATTCCAACTTCTTTTAAATTAATCAGGTTCTTCATTTCTTAATTTTAATCAATTTTAAATTTTGCTATTTTCTTCCTTATTTCATGTAAAAATCATATTTATAATTCCAAATAAAATGATTAATTTGTTCCTTTCTAATACTCTATAATTTTTGTTGGATAATCCTTTTTTTCTTATTATTTTAAGATATATCCTTGATTTATTATATTTATTATCCTCTTTTTAATTTTATTTTACTATTTTTTATATTTCATCATATATTGTTTTTTTAATTATTTCTTTTAAATTTTATTTATTTAAGATTTTTTATAAATTATAAGTTTTATTATTTATATAATATTAATATATTAATCGCTATTTTTAATTTTATAAATTTTGAGAAAAAATATGTGCAAAAAGAATTAGAAATCTTATTTTTATTATTTTAAATTATTTATTATTGTTTTATAAAAATGTTATTTTTATGTATTTTTATGATATTTATTATTAATTATATATATTAAATTAATTTTTAAATTAATTGAAAAAACGGAGATATATACCAATACCCATTTTTATTTTTACAATTAATTCAACAAACTATTTAAAAAAAAAACTTTTATTAAATTTTTTTTTTGTATTTTTTTATATTTAACAAAAAATTTCAATTTAATTTTTCCATTATTGTGTTATATAATCTTTTAAAAAATAATTTCTAAAATAAATATGGCATTAAAATTGCAAATGTTGCTAATACAATCATAATATCGGCAATTAAATAACCCCATTTAATACCCTTTTCAAATTTTTCAGAATTCATATCCTTACAACAACAACAACAACAACATTTCTTTTCAAATGCATTAAATATAAATTGAATAAACATACATATACAAGAATAAAGACTTATCCAATAAAAAATTAAAGTATAAGTATCTTCTTTATTAGTAATTTTAGGATATCTATCATCAATTGAAGGATAAATTTTTGTTTTTAAAGTAGTAAAAATTTGTACTTGTTCAAAATCTAAATACCACATACAGAAATTAATAATTAAACATATTGTAGATAATAAATGAAAAAAAAAACCAGATAAACAATTTATACATTTATTATCACATTTTTTTAAATCAAGTAAAAAAATTATTCCTTCACAAAGAAAACTTACTATAGTCAAACAAAGATTAGGAATTTTTGAAGTAAAATAAGTAGGAGAATTGAAATATAAAGTTAAATCAGTTGTATTGAAATCAGAAAAATTATGTCCTTTTGAAATATTAATTCCAATCAATTCTCTTATTTTTAAATATACTTTATCTGTATTTTTATAAAATTGATTTTTTAAAGAATTTAAATTATTATCTTGAATAAAATTTCCTAAATTAATTTTATCTATTTTTTTATATTGATCTTCTAAATATGAATCTTCTATATTTATAAATTCATTTTTTGTGAAACAATTATCTAAAAATAAACATATATCATTTTTATAATTTTCATCATTTAATTTATTTTCACATTGTTTTTTTTCTCCTTTTATTGTAGTTTGAATATAAATTTTTCCATTTGTGTTTTCATTTGAAAAATGTAAATATTTACCATTATTTAAAGAAATTGTGTTTATATGAAAAGAATTTGAATTTTCATCAATTGAATTATCTGTTATTGAAATATAATTAATTGGACAATCCTCATTTTCAGGAAAATATAAATTATTTTCTTTTTAATCAATTCCACATTTTTTCCCAGTTCCATTTTGGTATAAAATTTCTGTTAAAAAACTCACATAATTATATTTATCATTACGATTTATTTTTAATTTATTTTCATTCCAATTTACAATATAATAATTTTTATCTGATTGTTTCTCTGAAATGTAAAATATTGAATTTTCCTTTTTATTAATCTCTTCATTATCATTTAATAATTCAAATGATTTAATTGGAGACATATCCCAATTTGTCATTAATTCATTGAAATATGGAGTAATAAAATCTACTTCAACATTATAATAAATGATAGATAATATTGTATTTGATAAAGAAACGATCATACAAAATGCATTTAATATGGTTTTTGCTAAACATTTTATTTCTTTATTTTCTTCTTCTTCTTTATTCATTTTTATAATTTTACTTTGGGTTTTTATTTTATATTAGTCAAAAGTAGATAATAATATATTATAATTATTTTTGTAATTTATATCATCAACTCAAAAAATCATTATAAATTCTAAATCTTTAAATAGAATTTATTAAATATTCTCTAGAAAAGTAGATGAAATTATTGTTTTTTGATTTAATTTCTATAATTTGAAATGAGAAAAAAAAAATACTTCAATATATTAATGTTAAAAAGAAAATATTAATTATTTACAAAATAATTAAATAAAAAATAAAAAATCTTGAAGAATATTTAAATTATATAGATGAGAGAATTAAAAATCTGAATAATTGGTAAATTATAAAAATGAAAAAATAAAAATATGAAAATAATTTATACATAAAAGATAAAACAATAACAAACCTTAAATAATACAATTGAAATTACAAATTTTTTAGTTATAAATAATGAAAATATAAAAAATGAAATTGATAATAAAATTATTAAATGAAAAGCAAATAAATTTTGAAAATTGAACAATTAACTTATACTATGAAAAAATTGAAAATAAATTAATATTATATAAAGATATAAATAATATTTTCAAACAATTAAATTTTAAATGGTAAAATTATAAAATTTAAAAGGATGAATTAGATATCAAAAAATGAAATATATAAATGAAAATTCAATAAATAATAATAATAATTCTTTTAATATAATATTTCAGATTTAATAATTTATAATGGAAATATATACAGTATTCATCCCCAAAAAAAAAGTAAACTTTTTTCAAAACTTGTGGGAACTTTATTTTGATGACATAAAAATCTGATATATAAATTATTAATATAATTTAAATAAAATTACTTATAAAAATTTTATTTATATTTATTATTCTATTTTGATATCAATTGAAATATTAATAACAGATTTAAAAATTTTTCTTTTTGATTCTCTTCTATTTTTTTTTTGTTTATTTGATTAATTTTTGTTATAAAGATATTTTATTTAAACTCATTTATAATTCTTTTTTTCTTGCTCTTTTAATAATAATTTATTTCCCATAATTTTTTTTTCTTCTTCATTATGAATATAGGAATTATTCAATTTTATTTTTGTTTCAACCATTTATTCTTATTTTTTGGTTATTTTATTATTCATCATTTTTATTTTTTTAAATATTCTTTATTGACATCTTTTGAATTACATAAAGAATAAAATAAAATTAAATTTCCTTGTTGTTTTTTAATAATAAATATTGGATTAATTTTATTAATATAATCATTTAAATTATCTTTAATATTAAAAATAACTTTTTGTTCTTTTAGAATATTTAAATAATTTTTATATTCATTTTCTAATTCAAAAATATCATTTTTTACAAAATCATTTTTATTATCTTCAAAAGTATTTAAAATATTATTTTTAATATCATCATTATCATCTCTTGAATAAGAAAAATTGTGATTTTTATTTAAAACATTTATTTGTAAAAATTTTTTTATTATTAATATTAGTTTTTTTAATAATAACTTTTTTTCCAATTTTTTTTCCTTGGATTATAATTATTAAAAATTAATTCATTAAATAAAGTAAAATAAGCCTCAAAATTTTTTTTTATTATCTTTTTTCTCTAAAAAATTCATTAATAAAGGATCAAATGGTGATTTTATTCCAAAAATTAAACCAATATAATTTTCTTTAATTATTTTTAA
>JAEEGL017123420.1_pt1 | contig 10517 bp, 6 predicted proteins | sample 9134231 | NCBI WGS metagenome assembly JAEEGL01 (sample SAMN16246548, study PRJNA631951) | gut metagenome | biome: gut microbiome; feature: rumen; material: fiber-attached | host: Bos | place: Iran: Karaj | collected 2018-10
GAACGCGAGTTGATATTAGCGGCACACGAACGAGAACTTCAACAGAGAATCAACGAGGCAAATGCCCCGATAAGACATAGCATACAATCATGAATCAGAACATCATTTTTACTAAACTCAATGCGGATTTATTTCCATTCTTGGCCAAGTCATTACCTGGCCGCACATCACGATTCTACGCTTTTTTGGATCTATACGAACAACAAATCAAGGACTTTAAAGTGTTCGGATATTATGCCCTTGAGATTCCCTTTTTCATAGCTTATCAAGATCTATCCGAACGTTGGAACTGGGACAGGAAGACAGTTATGATATTCTTGAAATCACTACAAAAGATGGGTGTCATTGAAGTCAAAAGGGAGTATCGAAGAGTCACTGTTCACATCCTCAATTTGGCAATTGCGCCACCTAATACCAACTCTGAAATCAACGAGGATTCCACTTAAAAAGGCTTGCCTTTGTGTGGACTAATTTTTTAGGGGCAGCCTAATACCCCAAAAATCCATTTTGGGAGAACAGGATAGCGAGAAATTGAGCAAGCTCAGCCATCCTTTATTGATAATCCATGATAATCCATGAGAAATATACCATATTGTTTGTTCCATTGCATATAATTTATTAAATTTGCACACGAAACGCCTAATGTTGGGCGATGGGTAACTAATAACGGTATGGATAGACAACATTATAATCGACTTAAGATCGTACTTGCCGAGAAAGAGAAGACTGGCACATGGCTCTCTGAGCAAATGGGTCGCAATATTGGTACTGTTTCACGCTGGATGACCAATAAGGTGCAGCCATCAGTGGAACAACTCTACGAAATTGCTAATCATCTTGATGTAGACGTAAGGGAGTTATTGGTAGCATCAAAATAAGAGTAGGTCTTATTTATGGAAGAGTATCATAATTATCGAGAAGAACTAAATTGGGATTCATTTGCAGAGGAATACAACATAAAATCTGATGCATATATTGATGGTGTAAATACCATCCTTAATTTGGAATGTACAAATACATATCCAATTATCTTATTTCCTGATTCATTTCGTCATAATATGGAACGTGAGTTCGCTATTTACGAAAAATACAAGAATCAAGACGACATTATTAGTATAGAAGATTTTTATGATGCAGCTAATAAGATTGATGAAAATAATCAAACTCTATAACACAAAATGAATGAAACAGCATATGGTAAACGATAACGATAAAAGCGAGGAGCCCCGGAATTCCGATACTGGCTTATATGATGAAATAACAGTGGATAATACAAAGGCGAAACAAATATATGAACAGGCAAAAAGTGTTTGTGAAGGGAGAGAAAATGTCGACAAAAGCCTAATAGACTCTCACAAAGCTTTTCTACTTTTTCAGGAAGCAGCCCAAATTGGAAATGTAGAAGCTCAATGTTGTTTGGGCTGTTGTTATCGTCAAGGGTATGGAACACAAGTTGACCATCAAATGGCGAGATTTTGGTATGATAAGTCATCGAGAAATGGTTGTTTAAGAGCATTAGTGCATATCGCTCAAACCTATAAGAATGGGCAAGGTGTACCTCAGAGTTATGAGAAGGCGGTGGAATGGTACACGAAGGCAGCTGAACAGGGAGACGAAACTGCTCAATATAAATTGGGATTTTGTTATTATAATGGTCAAGGAGTTTCCCAAAGTTACGAGAAAGCAGTAGAATGGTACACAAAGGCAGCAGAGCAAGGTAACACAAATGCTCAAAATAAATTAAAGGATTTAGGTGATCGTTATTATTATGGTAAAGGTGTTCCGCAGAATTATGAAAAAGCAGCAGGTTGCTATTTAAAAGCTGCTGAGCATGGGCTTATAGAGTCTCAAATGGCGTTAGGTGATTGTTATTTTTGGGGACATGGTGTATCTAGGAGCTATGAAAAAGCTAGGGAATGGTATACAAAGGCAGCAGAACTAGGTGATGCTTGGGCGCAATACAAATTAGGCCGTGATTATGAGATAGGGGTTGGGGTGCCTCAGAGTTATGAGAAAGCAGTAAAATGGTACACAAAGGCAGCTGAACAGGGACATGCGCAGGCTCAAGTATATTTAGGCTATTGTTATGAAAGTGGACATGGAGTTCTAATGAGTTACGAAAAAGCGGCGTATTGGTTTGAAGAAGCTGCTAACCAAGGATCGTATATAATTAGTCCATATATTTTAGGGGATCGTTATTATTGGGGAAGAGGTGTTCCGCAGAATTCTGAGAAAGCTGTAAAATGGTACACAAAAGCAGCTAAGCAAGGGGATGCAGTTGCTCAAAGAGCTTTAGGTAATTGTTATTATTCTGGTATAGGAGTAGCTCAGAATTACGAAAAAGCTTTGGAATGGTATACAAAAGCTGAAAAACAGGGACTAGGGTATGGAACATCTCAATATCGTTCGGGTTATCTTTGTTATTGGGGAAAAGATGTTCCGCAGAATTATAAGATGGCAGTCTTTTTTTATACACAAGCTGCCGAGCAAGGGAATGGAATTGCTCAATGTGATTTAGGCAGTTGTTATGAAAAAGGTCAAGGTGTTACCCAAAACTATGAAATAGCAGTGTGTTGGTATGCATTATCTGCATTACAGGGTATTGCTCGTGCTCAATATTTATTAGGCTCTTGTTTTGAAAATGGACAAGGTGTTCCCCAAAGCTATGATGGAGCGGTGTATTGGTATACAAAGGCTGCTGAACAAGGAAATGATATTGCTCAATTTTGTTTAGGAACATTATATTTTAAAGGTACTGGCGTGTCTCAAAGCTACGAAAAGGCCGCAGAATGGTATAAAAAAGCTGCAAATCAAGGACTTTCATATGCTAAAGAAATGTTAGATACATGTTATGCCAAAATTTTCGACAATTTAAAGAGAATGATGCATGAAAGTACTCAAAAAATGATAGATGAAAATCATGAAAAGGGTTATGGTGTTCCTCAATGTGTTAACAATGTTTTTAATCAAGACCAAAAGGATGTTATAAACCTAAACAAAGGCTATCACCTTGTTCTTGCCCCTCCAGGTTGCGGAAAGACCCGTGTGCTTGCAGAGCGTGTGATGCATGCTATAGATAATGGTATCACGGTTGAGGATATGCTTTGCCTCACATTTACTAATCGTGCAGCACGAGAAATGAAAGAGAGAATTGACAAACGTGTAGGAAATGACGTCGTAGAAAAATTGTTTGTGGGAAATGTGCATCATTTCTGTTCGACGATGCTTAGAGAGAACAAAGTGATAGTACAGAAAACAACTATTATTGATGATGAAGAGAAAAGTGTTATTATCGGTGATATCATTAGGCATTGTTTTGGACTTGATTTGGTTAATGTTGACGAATATTATAATTTCCAACACTTACTGCATCAAGTAGAGCATCATCACCCCGAAGAAATTATTGTTCGACCTGAATTGAAAAGACATTTTGAGGATGCCAAGTTTATGAGGATTGCAAGAGAATATACCTCATATAAAAAGAAATATGACTTGTTGGACTTTGAGGATTTGTTGCTTTATGGATATGATTATTTGATAGAACATCAAAACGAAGTTAAGCGCTACTCATGGATACAGGTTGATGAAGTGCAAGACTTGAACAGGTTGCAATTGGCTATTATTGAGCTGGTGACTGCTCCTAATAATCCATGCTTGGTATATCTTGGTGATGAGCAACAAGCTATTTATTCGTTTATGGGAGCCAAACTTTCGACCTTGTCATACTTGAAGGATCAATGCCAAGGGAACATTCATCACTTCCATGGAAACTATCGTTCTCCAAAGTATCTGCTTGATATTTTTAACCAATATGCAGAGATTTATCTTCATGTGGACAAGGATATATTGCCACAAGCACAGGGAGAGAATGCTGATTTACAACAACCACAAGATGCTCTACTAATGGAGTCTTGTGAACTGCGAGAAGGATTCAACGAAAATGATTTCTGTGCTTACGACATGGCCGCTGAAAGGGCATTGAGTTATAGTGATGGTAGAACGGCCATATTAACTTACTCTAATAAAGACTGTGATAAAATAAGTGAGCGACTGGCACGTAAAAACGTGGAACACTTTAAGATTTCAGGGACTGATTTCCTATGGACAAAAGAAGTGAAACTCATATTTTCACATCTGAATGTGTTCACCCAGCCAGAAAACATCATGTCGTGGACAAGAATATTGATGGGCATTGGGGTCTGCCAAAAGATGGAAACTGCCCATCAGTTGATAGATGAAGCAAATAAGGCTTGTTTAAGAGGAAATGATTTGTTGGATGATGCAAGACGGAACCTCATTAAGAACTTTATCCACGACTATCCGCATGAGTTTGTTATTTTTGATACAGAGACAACTGGACTTGATGTCAACAACGATGATATTGTCGAAATAGCAGCAATCCATATCAGTAACGGTATAGTTGTAGATGAACTGGATTTGATGCTTTATACTGATAAAACAATTCCTCTCATGTTGGGAGATATTGAGAATCCACTTCCTGATGAATATAAAAAACGAGAGAAAAAGGATAGGAAAGAAGGACTGCTTATGTTCCTCAATTGGGTCGGTGACACACCAGTTTTGGCTCATAATGCAAAATATGACTATCAGATATTAGACGCAAACCTTCAGCGTGATTGTAGAATTGATGATCTTGCCAAGCGTTGGATAAAAGTTCATGACTCCTTAGCAATAACGCGAGTTATTGAGCCCAACCTCAATTCCTATAAGTTAAAAGATCTGCTGGCAACATTTAATCTGCAAGGGAAAAACTCACATCTTGCCATTGATGACGTGAAAGCCACCAAGAGCCTTGTTGACTACTGCTACAAGAAAGCAAACCATGTCTTTATCCTTCAAAATGAATTCTACGCAAATCACAGAGATATTATAGCCAAGATTAAAGAACAATATGGTGAACTATATAGGCATACGGAATCACTATTGTCAAAAAAAGCTGAGGAAGGAGAAAGAAATCTACTTGCTACTGAGACGGAATATGCCTATCATTATTTTGCGGAAAGAGGCTTTATAGAAGAATTGGACAAGATGAAATACTTACTTCCGTTCTTGTCAGAAGACTTTATTCCTAAAGAAGCGAACCTTTCACTAAGGCAGCTTCTGGATAAATATATGATAGAGTTGAATACCTTGCGAGAATCTGATTTGTGTGAGAGCAAAAACTTGAAAGACAAAGTAAAAGTGTATATATCAACTGTACACAGAGCAAAAGGACTTGAGTTTGAGAATGTCGTAGTTTTCGATGTACGTGATGGATTCTATCCCTTCTATGAATGGAATAATATTCTCAGAGATTCATCTGATTCAAAAGAAAGGGAACGGGCAAAACTGGGGATACAAGAAGATGCCCGTAAACTCTACGTAGCCATTTCGCGTGCAAAGAAGAGGCTATGCATCCAATATCCAAGAAACAATACTGGCTATGGGAAATTTGGTTGGTATCAACATCCAGCAAATGTCTCACCATTTGTAACCTGTATAAATCCCATGTTCAAAATATTTTATTCTCACTGATAAATTGTAAAGAAACATAAAATTATAAAAACATATGAGCGAATTACAACTATTTTTCTGGGGGATAAATGCTGTAATAATCTTTGTGGTTTTATTCGTAGTATTAATAATTGCCCTATGGGTTGTCAACAAATGGATTTTGAAAGGAAAAATCAGGCTGCTGTATAGGATTCTGATTTCTATAGGCATCCCCCTGATGCTAATTGGCTGGGATTACTACAGTACTAATCGTTCGTTCTACAGTTCTTCCAATATGGACAAACTCTTGGATGGCATTGGGGCTGGAATAACTCTGCCACCTTATGAAATAACAAGCTACAAGAATGAGCATGTTATGGCTGATGACTTCAAGGACACTTATCAAATGGTATTTAAGGATGCCAACATAAAATCTATGATTTCTACTCTTGATAGTGTGTGTGTTGCCAATGAGAATTGGGAGAAAAGAGGTGACGAGTATATCTTTAATTCTTCAAACTATGAGAAAGAGTTTAATGATTCTCTTATTATCCGCCCAAACAAAGGTACAGCCACTTTTGTACGTTATATGTGGTAACATTTTATTGTTCGAAATAATTGATTAACTTTGCAAACGAAATATGAAGGAAGAAATTGAAGATAAGAAAAAGTTGATCACAACTGATGCTACAGCAAATGCTGTGCAGGTGATTAAGGCGGCCATATTGCAGAGCCAACAGAGGGCATTAAAGGCTATTAACCAAGAGCAACTAGCCCTCTATTATGGTATTGGACGATATGTTTCGGCCAACACTAGAAAGAAGAACTGGGGTAAAGGTGCTTTGGCTACCATCAGCGAACAATTGAGGAAAGAACTGCCGGGGTTAAAAGGTTTCTCAGCAACAAACCTAAAGAATATGCGTATCTTCTATGAAGAGTGGAGGATGCTGGAGAACTATAATTCGTCAGTCCAAACTGACGAATTTACAGAAATTAACACAGAATCGTCAGGTCGGACTGACGAAATGCCAACCAATCCGGCAGTTCAAACTGCCGAATTACAAGCGGATAACGAAATTCGCCAGTTGCAACTGACGTATTTACCTGATTTCCCAGTTGTGGCCTTTCTCAGTATCAGCTTCACTCACCACACAGCCATTCTTTCGCAAGTGAAATCGTATGAGGAACGTAAGTTCTACATCCAATTTGCGGCAGACTACAAAGTAAAGTCAGAGGATTTGGAGCAGTTGATGAAAGATGGTCTATACAATCATCAGGGACAGCTACCCAACAATTTCAAGAAGACCATACCTGACCAATTACTGGCATATCGGACTATAGCGATGTTCAAAGACGAGTATCTGTTGGACTATATCAACACGGAAGAGCTGTTCGTCAGGGACAAGGACAGGGATGAGAAATTGATAGAACAGGGTATTATCAACAATGTGAAGAACTTCATCATGACTTTTGGTAAGGACTTCACTTTTGTTGGCAACCAATACCATCTGGAGAAGTTTGGTGTAGAGCAATTCCCAGACTTACTGTTTTTCAACAGGGAGTTGTCAGCCCTCGTTTGCGTGGAACTCAAAGACGGGCCATTCAAGACTGCGTATTTGGGACAGTTGGCTGGTTATCTAAGAATATTGGATGACGAGGTACGCAAGCCCAATGAGAATCCATCAATTGGTATCGTGCTCTGTAAGAGTGCCAACAAGAAGTTTGTGGAGTATGTAATCCAAGACTATGACCGCCCGATGGGTGTAGCTACCTATAAAACCTCTGCTGATATGGATGACAGATTGAAAAAAGTCCTGCCATCAGTGGAAGATTTGGAAAAGCTTTTATAACCTCACAGAAATGGCAAAAATTGCTATCCAGAGATTGCAAAACGACCTTTCGCATCCAACAACCTACAATAAAATTGCATTCTTAGTTCATTTTTTTTATCGGACTCCAATAATTTTGAATAACAAAAGAAAAATAAAAAAATGCGTTTTTAGGATAGCATTTTTCCTCAAAAACGGTTGTAAGTGACTAAAAAGACGCGAGTTAACTCACCGCTTTTGCCGTCTGTATAAATTGACAGCAAAGCACCCGAGGCGACATCACGCAGGGCACCCTACTAACTTTTTGCTACGAAGCCTTCCAACACTTTTTACATCCCATCCTAAAAAGTGTTGGAAGGCTTCGTAAGGATCACTTAACAATAAACTTCTTACCGTCACGGATGTAGACACCATGCTTCGTAGGTTTGTCGGCAAGGCGACGGCCACTCATGTCGAACCACCGGGAAGCATTCTTTGCATTCTTGACGCTGCTGATAGCTGTAGACCCTCCACGACTCCAGTAATAGTTGACAACCTTTATTTCGCCTTGATTGTCCATAGTAACCTTCTTCAGATTGTCATTCGCATCATACTCATTGGCATAGGTCGTTGTCGTAACTGTGCCTGCCGCCGTTGTGGTTTCTTTGGTGACGTTTCCATGAGCATCGTACTCATAGTCAACCTCTGTCGAATACTCAAATCCCAGCATGCTTATCGTGGTGACCAGTTTAGTCATCAGGTCATTGGCATCGTAAGTGGCCCTTACTGATGAGCCATGGGTCCATGTCCCGCCAAGCCACATATAAACTTCTTCTTCCTCGAACTGATAGCCGTGCCACTTAGTAATCTCTGTCTTCGTCTTCACGTTCTCGCCCGTAGGATTCAATTCTTGAGGCCCGATTGACTCAATTACCCTTGGCATACCGTTAGACAGGTCATACTCTATAACTTCAGACTTCGACAAACTAGTCCACTCATTACCCATCTGCAGGAAGATTTCTTGCGTGGCGGTCACCCCCTGTTCGTTATAGGTATGGATAGACTTGGTGGTACTGATGCTGCCATTTTGCATCTCATGGCCATCGATTTCTTCCAAAAGGCCCTTGTCATTGTACTTACAGACCTCTTTTGAAAGAAACTTACCATCAGATGTTGTAGTGACGACGCTATCAACTTTCCATTCTCCTTTTGTGTAAACTTGTGCCTTGACTACAAGTACGAACATTGCTCCAAAGAGCAGCAAACTGATTTTTTTCATAATTTTTGATTGTTATTTAACCATGTGTACACATTAATTATTGCAAAGATAGCAATTATTCGCGAATCAAGCAAGGATTTAATACAAAATTGAAAGTTTATAGATGATTATTGCTGAAATTGGCAACTCATTTTATGATAAATTATGATTCTTTAAGCATTCACCATCTTTCTATGCTGCGGCAAAAGGTGAAATAGCGGCGACACTTTTCATTGAGCCACCAGGACTTTCTTGCCCTGACGGATGTAGATGCCTCGGCGCTGTGGAGCATCTTTCAGTTGTTTGCCGTCGATGGAGTAATAGGGAGTATTCTCAGCAGGAGTCTGCATCACTTGACGGATGCCAGTAGGCTCTGACTCGAGAATGTTGGCAAAATCCTTCCAACCTTGCTTGGCCTCGTAAAGGGCTTTGGTTCCCTTGGGCACATACAGCGTGTCGCAGGTTGAGAAGACATCGCTTTTGCTGCTTCCCAGATCGAATGGCTCTGTAATCAGCGATACGACAGATTTCAGCCCATCGCATTCAAAAGCACCCTTGGCGATAGAGGTTACCTCTGATGGAATCGTAACCGTACTCATGACACATCCGCAGAAGGCATCCTTTCCGATGTTTTTCAGCTGTTTGGGCAGTATGACTTCCGACAAAGACATACAGTAATTGAAGCACGCTTCTGGGAGCACAGTAATATTATCGGGCAGAACGACAGACTTCAAGTCGCCACAGTTCTCAAAGGCCTGCTTGCCGATGCTGTCGATGGTCTCTGGCAATTGGATACCCTGCAGCGAGCAGCCCATCAAAGCCTGATTGCCTATAGCTGTTATCTTGTAGCCGTTTACCTCTGCAGGAATGGTGAGTGTGCCACTCTGGCTTGCATCGATGGCTGGTTTGTGAGTATCGGCAGTCTGACTGACAGCAGCAATTTTCGCCATTTCATCGATAATATTGAAGTTTATCTGGATGCCATCACTATTTTTCCAATAGAACTCATCCGTGAGGAAATGGGCAAAGTTCTTCCAGGAGTCGTCACTTTGGAAATCGCTCAAGTATCTCCGCTGAACCCTGACAACGCATTGTTTGTAAAGCTGGTCGTCGAAGCATCCTGTGCCACACGTAAATGGTTTCGAGATTCTCCTCAAATCGAGGGTATCTACTTTGGCTCCCGCAAAGGTACTGGCACCTAATGCTTTGACGTTCTCCCAGAAGGTGAGTTTCTTGATACTTAAGTTCTCAAAGGCATGATCAGCAACGCCTTCGAGCGGATAGCCAGCTACGAGTTGTGGAATCATGAGGGAGTCAGTTTGCGAACTGCTGATACAGGCGTGCTGTCCATCGCCAATCACCACGCAATTATCGCCCACCTTATTAAAGGTCATATCCATCCCGTTGATTCTTCGAGTAAACACGCCACTGATAGGCTCCTGATACTGATAAGCCTGCATTATGTCGAGATGACTGCCTGCAGATTCGACCAAGGCACGGACCAGCTCTTCACGGTTCTTGAAATCACGGCACTGAAGCAGACGGGAGATGGCGCCTGCTGCGAGCGGACAAGCGAATGAAGTACCAGAGATGATGCGATAGCCACCACCTGTTTTAGCAGTCAGCACATTCTCACCAGGCACATAGAGCTCGTAATTATAGGGGTTGTCGTTGGCAGAATAGAAGGCACCATCGAGATCGTAATTCGAGAACTTGGCCAACTGCCCGAGGCGGTTTGTAGCCATCACGCCGATTACTTCAGGCCAGGCTGCTGGCGTACAGACAAAATCGTAGATATTCGTCGATTCATTGCCTGTCGCCGAAATCATGATGGCCTGCTGCGATGTTTTCTTCAGGGCATCGTGCAAGGCATCCGATTCCATCGGGTTTGCATAACTCATGGAGATAATGTCAGCCCCGTTACTGAGCGCGAAATCGTAAGCCTTGATTTCATTGGC
>JAEEGL010734775.1_pt1 | contig 10516 bp, 8 predicted proteins | sample 9134231 | NCBI WGS metagenome assembly JAEEGL01 (sample SAMN16246548, study PRJNA631951) | gut metagenome | biome: gut microbiome; feature: rumen; material: fiber-attached | host: Bos | place: Iran: Karaj | collected 2018-10
GAAAAATAATTTAACGATATAAACTAAAAGTTCTAGGAAACTAGAACTTTTAGCCAATATATGAAAGGAATAGCTATGCAAAAGTATAAGTCAAGAAAAGATGTTCCAGATAAATATAAATGGGATTTAACAGCATTCTTCAAAAGCAATGAAGAATTTGAAAAGAAATATAAAGACAGCGAAACTAAAATAGAGAAGATAAAAGACTATGTTGGTTGTACTAAAGATGCTAACAAACTATATGAGTTTCTAGAATTCAGTACCAAACTTGAAAGTGTAATAGAAAACCTATATGTCTATGCTTATTTAATAAACGATCAAGAATTGGGCATTTCTAAGAACATGGAAAGAAAAGCAAAAGCTGAAGACTTAATGAACAAATTAGCATTAAGCGTTAGTTTCTTTGATCCAGAGTTACTACAACTAACTCAAGAAGAATATGACAAATTATATATAACAAATCCTAAACTAAAAGAATATGAACCAACATTAAGTCGTACTTATCGTAACAAAGAACACGTTCTATCTGAAAGAGAAGAACAAATTATTACTGAACTATGTAGTGCTATGGATCATTTTGATGATATGTCATCTACAATGTTAAATAGTGAACACAATTATGGTTCTGTGTTGATTAACAAGGAAGAAGAAAAAATCACACCAACCAATCTTCGTGTCTTGCTTAAAAATGAAGATCAATCTATTCGTAAAGAAGTAAGAGAAAAATATAACGAAGTATTAGGTCAATACGGTGCAACTTCTGCTCAATTATTAAATAGTTTCGTTAAAGGTAATATTGCTAATGCTAAGATTCATAACTTTGCTAATTCATGGGAAGCCAAATTATTCTCTTACAATATTCCTAATGAAGTTTATGAATCATTAGTTAGTGTCGTAGAAAATAATGTTGATGTTCTACAAAAATATTATCGCTTATTTAAAAAAGAATTAGGTTTAAAAGAACTTCATCAATACGATGTTAATCTTGAACTTGCTAAGAGTAATAAAGAATATTCTATTGAAGAAGCTCAAGAATTAACTTTAAAAGCTGTTGAACCATTAGGTGAAGAATATGTTAAACATTTTAAGAAAATCTATGATAATCATTATATAGATTATGCTCAATATCCAAGTAAATGTAGTGGTGGTTATTCATTCTCAACGATGGATACTGATTCACGTATCTTAATGAGTTATAACTATGATTTAGAATCTGTTTCTACTATGATTCATGAAGGAGGACATAATGTTCATCATCAATTAGTATGTGAACATAATCCACTTCAAAATAGATATGTACCAAGCATTATGGCAGAAGTAGCTTCATTAACTAATGAATGCTTACTTTCAAATTATCTTGCTAATAACGGTTTAACAATAACTGAGAAGAAAGCAGGAATTGCCAATATCTTAGAAGTAATTATTTCTAATCTATTTGGTGCTGTTAGAGAAGGTAAAATAGAACAAGACTTCTATGAGCATGTTTTAAATGGAGATGCTATCACTAAAGATTACATGAATGATTTAACTTATAAGTCATTAGAAAAATATTATGGTAAAGAAGTAATCCTTGATGAATACTCAAAATACTCTTGGATGAGAAGAAGTCATTACTATATGACATTCTATCTATATAGTTATGCTATTTGTATAAGCGTTGCTTCATATATTGCTAGCGAAATAATAAAAGGAAATAAAGAAATATTAGATAAATATATTAAGTATTTAAGTACTGGTTATGATTCATGGCCAATTGATGCCTTCAAGATATTAGATGTTGATTTAACTAAAAAAGATGTTTATGAAAGCGCAATTAAATACTTTGATAGTTTGATAGATGAATATGAAAAACTAACTAAAGAAGGTGAAAAATAATGGCCACAAGCAAAAATTATTATGACATCCTTGGTGTTGATAAAAACGCCAGTGAAGACGAAATAAAAAGTGCCTTCAGAAAAATGGCAAAAAAATACCATCCAGACATTAATAAGACACCAGAAGCTGAAGCCAAGTTCAAAGAAGTGGGCGAAGCTTACTCAGTATTAGGAGATGCCGAAAAAAGACGTCAATATGATCAATTCGGACATGAAGCCTATACTCAAGGAGCTCAACAAGGCGGCTTCGGTGGTGGTAATCCATTCGGCGGTGGCTTTAGTGGTTTTAGCTCAGAAGACATTGACTTGTCTGGTATCTTTGATGATTTATTTGGTGGTGGTATGTTTGGTGGCGGATCTTCACGTCGACGCAACACAAACCGTCCAACTAAAGGAGAAGATACTTTAGTAAGAATAAAATTATCATTTGAAGAAGCAGTCTTTGGTTGTAAAAAAACCATTAATATTGATTTAGATACAGAATGTGAAAAATGTCATGGCAAGGGTGGCGAAGGCGAAGAAACATGTAGAACATGTGGAGGTCGTGGTAGAGTAGTCACTCAACAAAGAACAATGTTTGGTGTTTTCCAAACAGAATCCACTTGTCCAGATTGTAATGGAAAAGGTAAAACATATAAAACAGTATGTAATGAATGCCATGGAACAGGTCACGTCAATAAAAACAAAAGTATTGAAATCACTGTACCAGAAGGTGTCGATAACGGACATCAATTACGTATAACTGGTAAAGGTGGAGCAGGACGTAATGGTGGACCAAACGGTGATATCTATATTGAATTCACTGTTGAAAAACATCCATTATTTGATAGAAAAGGAAATGATATATATATTGATGTTCCTTTAACAATTACTGAAGCTGTTTTAGGTTGTAAAAAAGAAGTACCAACTTTAACAGGAACAGTTATTCTAGATGTTGATGCTGGTTCACAAGCTGGAGATCAATTAAGATTAAAAGGAAAAGGTATTAAAGATCCTGCTGGTTCTAAAAAAGGAGATATGTATGTAGTACTTGATGTAATCATTCCAAACAAACTAGATCGTAAGCAAAAAGACTTATTTAAACAACTTTCTGAAACCGATTTAGAAATAGGTAATGAATTCAAAAACTATAAAAAATATCTATAACAAGGTAATAACTTACCTTGTTTTTTTTGTCTAAAATTGATATACTTATTCATAGGAAAAAGGGTGATAAGATGGCTAAGTCAATTAAAACAAAAAACTCTAAAATAATCACTATAGTATTATTGATTTCTATCATCACACTTATAGCTTTAGGTATAACTATTTTTTCAATTAACAAACATAAAAATAAAACACAACCAATTGCTATTGTTACCAATTCAGGTAACATAACAGTTAATTATTTAGAAGGTAATAAAATAAAGTTAAAGAAAGCTTCTAAAGGAGATCACACTTATACTTTATCAATTACTAATAATGGTCAAAGTAAAAACTATTATTCTATTTATATTAAAGATTGTGTAATCAATAAAAATGATATAACAGTTCGTTTAGAAACTGAATCTGGAGAAAAAATCTATAATGATCAATTAATCGAAGGAGAAAACTTATTATTAACTATTAAGAGTTTAGATATTGGCGTAACCGAAAGATATAAAATAATCATCAACAATCGTTCAACTGCTAATATTGAAGGCGAAATATATGTTGAAAACGAATCACTAAACGAGCAAACATTTGCTGATCTAATACTAAACAATAATAACATATCTGTTGCGAAAACTAATGTTGGCGTTGATTCTAGTATTGGTGATGAAGGTTTGATATCTAGTATGGATAACGATGGACCAACATATTATTTTAGAGGTGCTGTTACAAACAACTACCTAAAAATAGGTGACCATATGTTTAGAATTGTTCGTATCAACGGTGATGAAACAGTTAGAATTGTTTTAGACGAAAGATTAGATATTAAAACATCTTATAATTTAAAAACTTCAGATGATCCAAAAACTCTTAGTGGCTTACAAGAATCAACCGCTAAAGAAGCTTTAAACAATTGGTATGAAGAAAATTTAAAAGAATATGACGAGTTCTTTGCTCAATCTACTTTCTGTAGCGATTCTAATTTCATTAACGAATCAGTAGATGGTAAAAGATCTAATACTTATCAAAGAATTTATTTAAATAATAATGTTTCCTTCAAATGTAATAATAATGTTCAAAAATTCAAAGTAGGTTTATTATCAGCTGATGAAATCCTATTTGCTGGAGCTTCAAAAGATGAAGCAAATAAGAATTATTACTTACACAATAGTGAAATAAATTATAGTACATGGACTACTAGTTCTTATGAATTAAAAAATGATGGTACAGTTACAATGATGGTATTAACTCAAGGTGGCGGTATAACAACTGGTGAAAATATCATTAGTACTAATGGTCTTCGTCCAGTATTAAATGTTGGCAAGAATGCTCATATTCGTGGACAAGGAACAAAAGAAAACCCATACGTACTAGTAATGTAATTAAAAATTTAAAGAGCTTTTAAACAAGCTCTTTTATTTTTTCTTTATAAATGATAATATATACTTGAAGGTGATTAAAATGATATTAGTATTTGAAAATGTTGCTAACTCAGACGTCCTTGTATACATATTTGTTATCTTTTTAATCATTGTTTCAATGATGATGATTTATCTTGTTTATAGTCAAAATAAACAATTAACACAAGAATTAATGTTACGTGATAAAAAACATCGTGAAGAAAAAAAGAATCAAGATTTAGATTTAAAATCATTAACAAAAGAATTAGAAGCTGCTCCTAAAGAAAAAAATATTGAATTAACTAAATATGAAGCAGAACAAGAAGAAAAAGCAATTATTAGTTATGAAGAACTAGTTAATGCTAATAAGAACTTAAGTATCAATTATAGTGATACTGATGAACTTGATAATATAGTTGTTAAAAAAGTTGATTTAGAAAATACAGGAAAGATTAATATAAATGAAATAAATGCAGCAATGGAAGCTGAGAAAAAATCTGAACCAAGCGAACCAGTTAAAGTAGAAGAATCAACTCCGATTAGCGTTCCAATTGCTACTTACGATCATGAAGAAGAATTCTTAAAAGACTTAAAACAATTACAATCTTCAATAAACTAGGTGATTAAAATGAAAAAAGAAGAAAAGAAATATTATTTATTTAAATATAATGTAGCTTTCATGAATCTTTTTTCTTTTTTGTTGTTAATAATACTTGCTGTTGCAACTTATTTCTTATATAACAAAACAGATTATATATTCGATGCTAAAACAATGGATATTAAAGACTTGAAATTTATATTATTTATTATAGGTTTAGTACTATGGTTATTTGTTCATGAAGTGATTCATGCTTTAAGTTATGTCATTAATGGTGCAAAACCAAGTAGTATCGAAACCGGTGTCTATATCGAAAAAGGAGTATTTTATTGTTCGTGTAAACAATATATTTCTAGAAGAAATATCATGATTTCTTCATTAGCACCATTTACTATAATTGGTATTATTACTTATATAATTGGTTTTATAATTAACAACCCATATCTAATCCTTTATTCATTATTTAATATCTCAGGTAGTGCAGGGGATTTAGTATTATTTAACTTCCTTCGTAAATTACCTAAAGATATTGAATATCGTGAATATGATGATGTCTTAGGATTCTGTATATCCTCTAAAAGTGATTTATCTAAGATTAAAAGTATTGGTGTTAGTTTAGAAGAAACTCTTGATAACGATGAGAGAATAACAAAATGCCGTAACAAACATTTTTACATTACAAAAACAAGTTTAGTTTTTCTAATAATTATTATAGCAATGCTAATTCTTTCAGCATTCTATGCCATAAAATAAAGAAGCTTATTAAGCTTCTTTTATTATGTCTTCAGGATCTAATTCAACATCTCTTCTAGTTAATATTTCATAACCATCTTGAGTAACTAATACAGTATGTTCAAAGTGAGCACTATTTTCATGATCAAGTGTTTTAATTGTCCATCCATCATTTAATTGATAAATATCTTTAGCACCTAAATTTAGCATTGGTTCCACAGCTATTACATTACCAGCATGTAATACAGGACCTTTTCTTTCTTTACCATAGTTAGGTACATCAGGTTCCATATGAACTTTATCACCAACACCATGACCAACTAATTCTCTTACAATTCCTAAATTATATTTATTAGCATGTTTTTGAACTGCATGACCAATATCTCCAGTAGTACAACCATCATGTATTGCTCCAAGACCACACATTAATGCTTCTTCAGTTTCTCTTAAAAGTCTTACATCTCTTTCAGATTTTGGTTCACCAACAATATAACTCCAAGCTGAATCTCCATGGTAGCCTTCATAACAAGCACCGATATCTAATTTTAAGATATCTCCTTCATGTAATACACGATTACCTGGAATTCCGTGAACGACTTCATCATTAACACTTATACAAATACTTCCAGGGAATCCATACAAACCTTCAAAAGAACAAGTGCATCCCTTACTTTCAATAAACTTTTTAGCAAGTACATCTAATTCTTTAGTAGTAATACCTGGTTTAATAAATTGTTGTAAGTATTTATGAGTTAAACCAACCAACTTTCCAGCTTCTCTTAATTTATTAATTTCGTCTTCATTTCTAACTATAATAGCCATTTTTTTCACTTCCGAAAATAATTATAACACATATTTGAAATTATGATACAATTAGAATAGGTGATTGTATGATAACACAATGGGTAGAAGATAATAAAAGATTAATAGCAGGAATAGTAATGCTAGCAACAATTATATGGGGAATAATATATATTTGCGTATCTTTAGGAGCCTTTGCTCCAGATGTTGAGGCATATAATGATACGAAAGAATTATTTGAAGCAGCAAGATCATATGCATCTTTCGTATTGAAAGTAGAAGCCTTTAAAATACCATTATTAATTTGTTGTTTAACATTAATTCCTTTGTATAATGATGATGACAAGATAATATCAGTGATCTCCTTGGGAATGGCTATTATTTGTTTAATAATCACATTATTTACTGATAGTTCAATAAATGCATTCTTTTCTAACTTATTAACACTAGATTTAATATTATCATTACTTTATGTGGTTAGAACAAGTAGTTCTGTCCATCGAGTGTTTAAAATAATTGTCTTTGCCATTGCAGCAGTATATGTATTTATGGCAAATCCAATAAGTGGAAAGAATAAATCTTTTGACATAAACGACATGGATACATGGGATTACTATGAAGAATATAGTAAAATGTCAGAAAAAGAAAAAGAAGCCGAAAAGGCTAAACAAAACTTTATTGAAGCATTATTCATAATCGTTGAATTAGGAATAATAATAAACCCAGGCATAGCAGTTATACTAGATGATGGTACTGGATATTTAGGTGGTGGAACACCTGATTATGATCGAAAGGAATCTCCTTTAGAAATGTATAATAGGTTAGTTAGTCAAGGCCAATCTCCTGTTCCAGCAGGAACGCCAGGAGCACCAGTACCAGTTGCACCAACACCAGCGCCACAAGCAGTCCCAGGGCCTCAAGTAGGACCAAATTCTGGAGCAGTTGTAAATCCATTGGTTCCACCGGCACCAGCTCAACCAGCACCACAACCGGCACCAGCAGCACCAGAACAAAGTGCAGAGCAATTTGAAGTGCCTCAAGCAATGGCTTTCTTATTTGATGAGAATACTAATCAAGATAATAGTAATAAATAATAACTATTATCTTTTTTTATGTTATAATAAACTATGATAATAAAAGGAGTGATTATATGTTAGAATTAAAAAACATTTCTAAGATATATGAGGTTGCTGGTCAAAAGCAAAAAGCCTTAAATAAAATAAATATTAAATTTAGGGAAAATGAATTCGTATCAATACTAGGACCAAGTGGTAGTGGTAAAACAACTATGTTAAATATCATAGGTGGATTAGATCATTATACTAATGGTGATTTATTAATAAGTGATATATCTACAAAGAAATATACTGATCGTGATTGGGATACTTATCGTAATCATCGTGTAGGATTCGTTTTCCAAACATATAATCTAATACCACATCAAACTGCTATTCAAAATGTAGAATTAGCATTAACATTATCAGGTGTTTCAAAAAACGAAAGACATAGAAGAGCAGTTAAAGTATTAAAACAAGTAGGTTTAGGCGACCATATGAACAAAAGACCAAATCAAATGTCTGGTGGTCAAATGCAAAGAGTAGCAATAGCCAGAGCCTTAATTAATGATCCTGATATTCTTTTGGCAGACGAACCAACTGGAGCATTAGATTCAGAAACAAGCTTACAAGTATTAGATTTGCTAAAAGAAATAGCTAAAGATAAATTAGTTATCATGGTAACTCACAATCCAGAACTAGCTGTTAATTATTCTACAAGAATAGTTCAATTATTAGATGGTGAAATAACTGATGATACAAATCCATTTGATGGAGTAGAGGATAGCCAAGCCAAAGCAGCTACTAGTAAAAAGACATCAATGAGTTTCTTAACAGCTTTATCATTATCTTTAAATAACTTAATGACTAAAAAAGGACGTACTATTCTAACTGCATTTGCTGGTTCAATAGGTATTATTGGTATAGCTTTAATTCTTTCACTAGCTCATGGTATTAATAAATATATTGATAGAACAGAAGCAGAAACTTTAAGCTTATACCCACTAGTAATTGAAAAAGAATCAGTAGATATGTCTACAATTCTAAAAACAATGACAGGTACTCAAGAACGTGGAGAACCATATGATGATGATAAAATTCACTCAGTTAATATAATGGGTGATATGTTTAAAACAATGTCTCAAGAAGTAAAAAGAAATGATATGAAAAACTTCAAGAAATTTGTAGAAAACAATAAAGAATTAGAAAGCTATGTTACAGAAATCAGTTACGGCTATAAAGTAACAATGAATCTATATAAAAATGATCCAAACAATGTTGTAAGAGTTAATCCAACAACAGTATTAGATACTATCGGTTTTGGTGCTTCATCAGTATCTTCACTATATAGTGACTTCATGACAGGATATGATGTCTTCTATGAATTATTTGAAAATGAAGACATGATTCATCGCCAATATTCAGTTGTAGCTGGTCACTGGCCTAAAAAATACAACGAAGTAGTACTAGAAATTGGTAAAAACAACGAAATATCTGATTATACTTTATATAGTTTAGGAATCTTAGATCAAGATGATTTAAAACAACAATTTAACAATATGATAAGCGGTAGAAAAGTGGAATTTGAAGATCACACTTATGATATTAATGATTTCTTAGGCTTATCATTTAAACTAGTACTTAATACAGATTTTTATGCTAAAGAAAATGGCGTATGGATTGATAAATCAAATGATGAACAATTCATGAAAAAAGTAATTGCCAATGCAGAAGAAATCAAGATAGTAGGTATTATTAAAAGAAATGAAGAAGCTGTAGGTGGAGATGCTTCATATGGTTTAGTTGGATATCGTAGTGATTTAATGGCACATTTAATAGATAAAATAAATGCTTCAGAAATCGCCAAAGAACAACTTGCTAATAAAGATATAAATGTCTTCACAGGTCAACCATTCTCAACAAGTACTAAAATAGATATTAAGAGTCTAACTCCAGAACAACAAGCTGCAATGGCTTCTATGTCTCAAGCAGAACTTGCTTCATACATGCAAAGTTATTCAGCTAATATGTCTGCATCATACGAAGAAAACATAAGTAAGTTAGGAATATCTGATCAGAATAATCCAGATACTATTGAAATCTATCCAAAAGACTTTGATTCTAAAGAAGAGATAATTAAAATTATAGATGAATATAACGAGGGTAAATCAGAAGAAGATAAAATTGAATATGTAGATGTCGTAGGTATCATGATGAAATCAGTTTCTTCTATAGTAAATGTAATAAGTAGTGTCTTAATTGCATTTGTAGCTATTAGTTTAATAGTATCTTCAATTATGATAGCAATCATTACTTATATTTCAGTAATTGAAAGAACTAAAGAAATCGGTATCTTACGTGCTATAGGTGCAAGTAAGAAAGATATATCTCGTGTCTTCAATGCTGAGACTTTAATCGAAGGCTTTGTAGCAGGTATTTTTGGAATTGGTGTAACTATATTATTAAATATTCCAATTAATATAATTATTAAGAAAGTAGTTAATATCAGTAATATCTCAATATTACCAATAGATGGAGCTATAATATTAATAATTATAAGTATTATATTAACTTTAATAGCTGGCTTAATACCATCTAAGATAGCATCTAAAAAAGACCCAGTAGAAGCTTTAAGAACAGAATAATTATTTATTCTGTTTTTTTCATGCCTTGACTATAAAAAATATATTGATTATAATAATACTATGATAGAGAGTGATGCACATGAAAAAAGGTTATATTATTTCATTGTTGGTCATTGGTTTGTTAATAGTTTTATCAGTTGGTCTTTTGATGAAAGATTTAACTAATAGAGATTTAAGTGAAAATCTAAAACCAAATGATAACGTTTCTACAAAAAAAGAAGAAAAGAAAACTGAAGAAAAGAAGGAAGAAACTCCTTCGGTAGAACCAGTTCAATTAGAA
>JAEEGL010821938.1_pt1 | contig 10516 bp, 8 predicted proteins | sample 9134231 | NCBI WGS metagenome assembly JAEEGL01 (sample SAMN16246548, study PRJNA631951) | gut metagenome | biome: gut microbiome; feature: rumen; material: fiber-attached | host: Bos | place: Iran: Karaj | collected 2018-10
AATGAAAGTGGAAGTGTGTTGCAGACATTGCACTCAGTCTTGATTCTCTTCCTGTAAATGCTGCCTATTTTGAACAGTCAGAAGATGATGAATTAAAAAGACTTCTTGTTCACGGTGTTTTGCATTTAAATGGCTATGATCACGAGCCTGAACATATAGAAAAAGGTGTTCCTCCTGTTTGCGAAATGCTTGTTAAACAGGAAAATTTATTAAAAGAATTAAAAACAGAGAGTGTGCTAAAATGAGTTTTTTTAAGAAAAAGAAAAAGGCTTCCCACACAGAAGAATTATCTGCTGCGCAAAAGGAAATATTAAAAGAAGAAAAAGAAGATATGATTGAAGGCGTGGAAGGTCTTTCTGAAACTGCCGTTAAGGAAGTTATGATTCCACGCATCGATGTAGATTTTATTGCTGCAGACACTCCACGTGATGAGCTTCTTCATAAGCTTATTGCCAGCGGACATTCCCGCTTTCCTGTTTATCAGGATTCTATTGATAACGTAACTGGTATTCTTTACGTAAAAGACCTTCTTAAACTTTTTCTGGAAGATTCAGAAATTGATCTTAAAAAAATTATTCGCCGTGCATATTTTGTTCCGGAAAGCAAACGCATTGACTCTCTTCTTCGCGAATTCAAACGCCAGCACCTTCATATTGCCGTTGTAATTGACGAATACGGTGGAATCTCTGGTCTTGTTACAATGGAAGATATTATTGAAGAAATCGTTGGCGACATTCAGGACGAATTTGATAACGAAAAAGAGGACATTATTCAGGCTGGAGAAAATATCTGGCTTTGTGATGCCCGCGTAAATCTTGATGATTTGAACGAAGCAATCGGTTCAGACTTCCCAAAAGAAGATTTTGATTCTCTTGGCGGTTTTGTATTTGATTTGTTTGGCAAAGTACCTGTAAAATATGAAAAGACTTCATGGAATGGATTTGATTTTATAGTTCAGAACATGGAAGGTCACAGAATAAATGTAATAAAGGTAATAAAAAATAGTGACAATGATGAAAAACTTGAAGAATAAGTCTGCTGTTTTATTTTTAGTTTTTAGCCTGGGCGGTTTTAATCTTTTTGCCGCAGATAATCCTCTTACGCTTTTTAATCAGGGGCTTTCTTACGAAGCTCAGGAAAACTGGTTTGATGCAGGACAGAGTTTTTTTCAGGTTGTAAACTTAAATCCTTCTTATTCTGATGCATGGTTTCATCTTGCAAGCTGTTCTTACCGGATGGGTGAGTTTGAACTTGCCCTAACTTATCTTGAAAAAGCCGAAAATTTAGAAAAACATAATAGCCGTATTGAAAATTTAAAAGGCATGCTTTATCTGGCACTTGGAAAATCAGAGGAAGCAAAGGCAATTTTTAATAAAATCTTAAAAGTTTATCCAAATGATGTTGATGCACATTTTGGCCTTGCAGAGCTGGAACTTTATGACGGAAAATTTTCTGGTGCTGAACAGCAGTATTCAGAAGCCTTGCGCCGCGAAGCTGGTAACCGAAAAGCCCTTCTTTCTATGGCTTTGATTTGTGCAGAAACAGGACGCTTTAAACAGTCAGAAAAATTCTTAAATCAGGCAATGCAGTTGTATTCAGGGGAAAGTGAAGTTCACTATCTTACAGCCCTCATATATTTTATGAAAGGCGAAATTTCTGATGCCGAAAAGCATGTTCGCATTGCCGTTGAATTGAATAAAAATTTTGAACTTGGCTATCAGCTTTTGTCTGCAATTTTATATTCAGAAGGGCGCTATAGCGACGTAATTGATATCAGCGAGTTTTTAATTAACCGCAACCGCAATAACGGCAAGGCATGGTATTTAAAAGGAATTGCACAGAATAAACTGGGCCTTAGTGCAGAAGCCATAGAAACCTGGGATGCAGGTCTTTCTGTTTCTCCTCAGGACGAGATGATGCGAACCCAGCTGGAACTTACGGCAAGAACAACACTCCCTTTGGATGATGAGCGTCGTAAAGAGTGGGCTGATTATCATCTTATTAATGCAAGTCAGTACGAAAGCCGTTTTGACAAGCTTGGAGCAGTTTACGAATATCAGAGGGCACTTTTGCTTGATCCTGCAAACGTAAAAGCACGTCTTAAGTATGCAGACATCCTTGAAATGAATGGAATGCATGAGCTTTATCTGGAACAGCTTGCTTTTATTCAAAAAAATACGCCGGATGCAATCAATCAGAATTTACGGGATACAATTGAAGGTTATAAATCTCTTTTGGGAACTACACTTGCAAAAAAATGGGATGTAGAACCTTTTTATCTTGATAAAATCCGCTGGAATATTGCTGTATTTTATGTAGATCAGAATACAAGTTTTAATCATGCTGATTCAGAATGTCTTACAGCCTTTGCTGCAGGAGATGTTTTTTCTGGTGTTGCAATAACTTCTGTAAAAACTCAGGTTACACCTGTAAGTGGTTACAGCGAGGCATTTAAAAAAGCCCGCGCAGGCAATTTTGACTATTTTATTCTTGTTAATTCAAGTGAGTCAGAAGAAGATATTACTTTAAAGGCTTCTATGTATACTGGCCGCTCAGGAACTCCTGTTATGGAAGAACGCTGGTTTGCAACTGGAAATAACAGATTTTCTACAGTTTTGCGCCGCTTCCGAAATTCAGTTTTAGAAAAACTTGTAGTCCGCGGAAAAATCCTTAAGCGCAACGGAAAAGTTGTTCTTGTTGACCTTGGAAAATCAGAAAATGTTGTAAACGATTCTGAGTTTAAAATCATAAAAAGAGGAAGTCTTAAAGTTTCTGATAACGGAGTGGGGCTTTCTTATAAAGATACTGACGTTGTAGGAACAATAAAAATCACCAGCGCAAGTGAAGAAGTTTCTGAAGCAGATATTGTTCAGCACGGATTTTATGACCGCGTAAATGTTGACGATGAAATTATTCTTGTTAGTGTACCAAATCAGAATAAAACAGAAGGCATTGATACTGTTCCAAACTCTGATGAAAGCGGAAAGCCTGTCGTAAAGAACACAGAAGGTTCAAGCATTCTTGCAGAAATTAAAAAGGCTGTAGAAAAGCCTGCAATTGTAGAAATCCTTCGTTCTATTTATTAGGCATCGGCTTAAAGCTGATCAAGAGAATTATCAATCCACTGCTTGCAAAGGGCCGGGTAAACGCTTTCTATTTTTACAAAGGTTTTAATGGCGCGCGGATACTGGGCTAACATGTAATACGATTCGCCAAGGTAAAAGTATGCGCGGTTACGGGTCTGCTGACTGATATTTGTGCCTGTTAATTTTTCAAGTTCTTTTATTGCTTCTTTATATTTTTTCTGGATAAAAGTTGTCTTTAGAACTTCAAAAAGTAAAAAATCATCGCCGCCGTCGGGAGAAATTAAATCTTCTTCAAAAATGTGAATGCTAAGACGCGGAAGTTCTTTTTTTGCAGTAATTCCAAGCGGCTTTACGCTTGCTGCAACTTCTTCTGAAACTTTATATTCTTTTTCTATTCCGTCAACGTAATCAAGATAGGGAAGAGGAATCTCTCGCAGTGAACCTTTTGGATAAAGTCGTTCAGTTTTTTCTTCTTTTTTGGGAAGTGGATTTTTGGCAACTACAGAAACATGACAGCCGGTTACTGTAGAGTTTATAGACATCATAATAATGTCATAAGGCTCATCTGTTACTGCAATTACGGCGTAAAAATAATCTTTTGAATCGTTTACTGTGTCTGTGTAACTTGTAAGAATCGGAACAAGTTTTGCAATTGGTTCAAGTTTTGCAAGTTGTGCGTATGAAGAAATAGGAGAAACATCGCGGTAAACTAAAAGCTGAGTAAGTTCTTTATCTGGATTTTGCGGAAGATTCCATACTAAGTTTATGCGGTTTGAACTCCCCGCAAAGGCCTGAATATCCTGAATAATCGGGCGTTCTGCAAAAATTTTTGTGCAAAAAGATAAAACTGCTACAGCCAAAAAACAAAACTTCTTCATATATATATTATCGGTATTTAATTGATGATTCTTGAAAAAAAGGTTATCCTATAAATTATGTTAGAAGAAGTTAAAATTCAGATTGAAGAATTAAAAGAAGAAATTAACAATGTCTGGGGGCGTCTTTGACTCGGACGCAATTGATAAATCAATAAAAGAAAAAGAAAAATTAACAGAAGCACCTGGCTTTTGGGATGATCCTAAGGCTGCAGAAAAAGTAATGTCTCAAATCAGAAAATTAAGAAACCGCGTAGAACCATGGCGCAAACTTAAGGCTGATTTTGATGATCTTGAAGCAATGTACGAACTTGCCGTAGAAAGCGGAGATTCTGCAGACGAAGATGAAGTTAATACAATGTATGCTTCATGTAAGGAAACTTTTGAAAAATTAAACGTTTTGAACCTGCTTTCGGGCGAGGTTGATCAGAACGATGCATATCTTACCGTTCATGCGGGAGCTGGTGGAACAGAAGCCTGCGACTGGGCATTTATGCTTAGCCGTATGTATCTTCGCTGGGCAGAACGACACGGCTATAAAACAGAAGTTGTTGATGAACTGGAAGCAGAAGGCGGAATTAAATCTATTACAATTCAGATTTCCGGCGATTATGTTTACGGTTATCTTAAGGGTGAAGGTGGAATTCACCGTCTTGTTCGTATTTCTCCGTTTGACGCAAACGCACGCCGCCACACAAGTTTTGCCTCTGTTTATGTTTATCCGGTTCTGGATGACACAATTGAAGTTGAAGTGCGTCCTGAAGACCTTCGCGTAGATACTTACCGCGCGGGAGGAAAGGGAGGTCAGCACGTAAACAAAACCGACTCCGCAGTTCGCTTTACTCATATTCCAACAGGAATTGTTGTTGCCTGCCAGACAGAGCGCAGCCAGATTTTTAACCGTCAGGCTTGTATGAGCATGCTTAAGGCACGTCTTTACGAATACTACCGCGAGCAGAAAGAAAAGGAAAATTCAAAGTTTGCCGCAGAAAAAAAAGACATTTCTTTTGGAAGCCAGATCCGCTCATACGTTTTCCAGCCGTATACAATGGTAAAAGACCACCGCACTAAGTTTTCTTCGGGAAACATTCAGAGTGTAATGGATGGCGAAATAGACGAATTTATGAATGCATACCTTGTTGCAAAATGGAAGGGACTTCCAATGGACGGCGGGGATGATGACGAAGAAGTATAGGACTTTTGTCATACTTTTTAGTTTACTCACTTTTTGCGCTGCAACTCATCTTTTTGGAGATGATACTTCAAAATGGGTTGTGGGCGCTGAACGTTTTAAATACGTTTCTCCGGCCTCGGAAGATCCTGCAGTTGCAAATGGCATTGCAGAAATGTTTCCAAACCGCATTTTAGCACAATTAAACGAAGATTTAGTTCATATTGTTTATCCAGATGAAAAACGCGAGCAGGCACTTTATGATTTAAGAAAGACCCGCCTTTCACTTTTTTTGCAGCTTTCTGCAGAATATAAAAAACGCGATTCTTTAATGCTGAATGCCTACTCCAAAAGAAAGCTTGCTTCTAAAATCAAACAGGAAGAAAAAACAATTAAAGAAATTCAGGATAAAATTGCCGCAAATTTAAAAGAAGCTGACGAAGTAATGCAAAAATCAGTTCACGAAGAATTACTTGTTCAGCGCGGACTTTTTAATGAAAATGAAAATGCAGGCAATGCAGAAAACTTAAAGCGAATGGTCAGAAATATGTTTAACCGCGATGCTGACCTTGTAACTTCAAGAAATATTGCTTTTTACAAAGATGACCCTATAGCCATTTTTGAACCCAGCGAAGAAGCCAAAAAATACGGCTATTCAAGCTATGAATACGAAAGAGATGTTGTAACTGCTGGAATTAATACGCTTCTAACTGGAACCATTACAAATTACGGACAATACTTTTTTGTTAGCGTAGAAGTTTACGAGTTCCCTGGCGGAAAATTAAATCAGACCGTTTCGGAAGTTGGCCTTATTGATAATGCTGATATGATTAGTACTTCTATTTCTCATCAGCTTATCAAAACAATTTCTAATGGGCTTCCAGTAGACCTTGAAATTGCTATAGAGCCTTTATATTTAAAAGACCAGGTTCGTATTTACCTTGATGATGACCTGCAGCCGCCAAAAATGACTAATATCAAAACGCTTTCTGGTGTTCATGCCATCCGTTTTGTTTGCGACGGTTACCGCGAAATGGGAACTTCTTATTTTTTTGAAGGAAACCGTAAGTATAAGATTGAAGTTACAATGCAAAGCGAAACAGAATTGTTTATTGATGCTGTAAACCTTGCGCCATTCCCGGGACGCTTTTATGCGGCTGGGGTTCCTGCACAAAAACTACCGTCATCTGAAGACGATGGCTTTGAGCAGGCAAAAATTCGCATAGATGACACTCAGATTCTTGGGCAGTTTATTACGGAAGACGGATATTCTACAAATTATTATATTCCTGCAAATCTGTTTAATAACAGTACCGTAGCGATTAAGTCTAATAATTATGATATAAATGACTATATTGATAAGCGTCGCAGAATTATGTACGGCTCTTATACGCTTTTTATAATCAGTATGATTCCGTATTTTTACACTTACGGAAATTACTACAATTCGGTAAGTGCATATAATGCAGGAGTTGGCAGTTATGAAGATGCACTTACCTGGCAGACAAGAAATCAGATTTGCGGTGGAGTTGCAATCGGCTGCGGCTCACTTTGCATATTTGAACTTATTCGTTATTTAAAAGCTGTAAATTCTGTTCTTCCACAAAAGGCAAAGCCTGTAACGGCTTCTGAATTGGAAAAGAAGAAACGGAAAGCGCTAAAAAAACTTGAAAAACAGAACAAAACGAAACAAAAAGAGGAAAAATAAATGAAAAAATCGTTTGGTGAAAAATTAAAAAATCTTTTTTCTAAAAAAATTGATGAAGAATTTTTTGAAGAACTTACAGACAGTCTTGTAGAAGGTGATATCGGCGCAAAAACTGCTTTTGAAATTACTGACGAACTTGAGCAGATTTGCCGTCAGAAAAAAATCAGCGACCAAAAAGATATTCTTGCAGAACTTAAACAGCTTTTATTAAAAGATATTCGCGAAGTTTCTCTTGAACCTGATATGACAAAACAGAATGTATGGATGGTGCTTGGCGTAAATGGTGTTGGAAAAACTACAACTGTTGCAAAACTTGCAAATCTTTTTAAGTCCCGCGGTGTAGAAAATCTTGTACTTGCCAGTGCAGATACCTTCCGTGCTGCTGCTATTGAACAGCTTGATACTCACGGAGAAAAAATCGGGGTTCGCGTAGTAAGCCATCAGCACGGAAGCGACCCTAGTGCTGTTGTTTTTGATGCTGCAGAAGCCGTAAAGTCTAAGGGGCCGGGCCTTGTAATTGCAGATACTGCTGGACGCCTTCACAATAAAGAAAATCTTGTTCGCGAGCTTCAGAAAATTGACCGCACATGTTCGTTAAAGGCAGATGAAGGCTGTTACAAAAAAATTATTGTAATTGATTCTACAACAGGCCAGAATGCGCTGCGTCAGGCAGAAGTTTTTAACGATGCTGTTAAAGTTGATGCTATAATTATGACTAAATACGATTCAACTGCAAAAGGCGGTGTTGCTGTAAGCATTGGACGCGAACTTGGCATTCCTGTTGCGTTTGTGTGCACCGGCGAAAAATACGGCGATATTGCACCTTTTAATGCGGAGAAATATATTGACGAGTTTTTGGGAGTCCTTTAAAAAGGCTTTTATTTTAAGTTTGCTTATTTCTCTGACGGTGTGTGCCCCGTCCTGTAAAAAACGCTCGGCCGAAGCGCCGCTTTCAACTGTGGAAGCTGCTGATGCGTCTGGTGAAGAGACTATGTCTGGTGTAGAAACTGCCATTGTAGAAGAGGCTTTTGATAATCAGCCGGCTGCAGGTGGTGAAGAGGCTCTGGTCACAAGCTCTGATATTGACGAAATTATTGGTTTTGAAGATGAAGAGCGTAGAATTGCCTCTGCGATTGAAGAACTTGAAGAAGCTGGCGAAGAAGCAGTTGAGCCGGAAGATCAGGAAAAACTTTCTACAGATTTTACAGAGAAGAATGCTCTTTTAAGTTTTAGCGAGTTTGATAACGAGGTGATTCAGCCCGAAACTGTTGACGGAAAGCGTGTGATGATTTATTCGATTGCTAACCGTACGAACAGAAGGTTTTATGATGAAATGTACCGGCTTGAAAAATCTGAATTCTGGGAAATTGCCGGGCCTGCGGATTCTAAAATTGTAAAGCTGGAAATTTATAAATACCGTGGCGACGAAAAACGTCCTTTTAATAAGATTGTGGAAGAAGAAAAAGACGGAAAGAGTTTTTTTTACCGAACGGATAATCTTGTAGAAAAAGTTGAAAGTTTTAAGAAGGTTGACGGCAAGCCTTATGTTACAGAGATTAAGCGCTGGAAATACGACGGTGAAAATCGAGTAACGGAAATTACAACCCGTGTTTTTACTTATAACAGTGAAGAAGATACTAAACGCCGCAATGTGTTTGTAAAATTGCTTAAATACAAATATAATCCAAAAAATGAGGCGGGAGAAGAAATTCCTGCTGATGTAACTTATTACGAAAATGGTGTGGTTAAGTCGGAAGAAAAATATTTTCAGAAGGCTGGAAGCTATACTTTTCAGTATTTTTTTGACGGCGGCATAAGCGTAAAGACCTGGTATGTTGATTATAAGCCTGAGCGCGAAGTGATTTATCAGAATAATAATGTTTTTAGGGTACGAAAGTTTGATGAAGAAAAGCCTGTTTTCTAATTTTAAGCTCATATTTGGAATTTCACGCAGGTTTGCGTCTGCTGACCGTACAAGCCGTAGTTCTGTAACTTCGCGGCTTAGTGTGATTGGACTCTGTTTTGGCGTTATGACTTTGATTGTGGTTCTTAGCGTAATGAATGGTTTTCAGATGAGTTTTATTGATGCAATTCTGGAAACACAGTCTTACCATATTCAAGTTGAAGATTTAGCGGAAGACGATGATAAACTTATTGCGCACTGTATGGAATCTAAACTGGTACGTGCTTTTACGCCTTTTTACCAGGCGCAGACTCTTATGTGCTCGGTGCCTGAATCTGCTGCGGGGCTTTCAAAATCTGCGGTTTTTGAAAGTCCTGCTGTTATTCGCGGGATTTCGCCAGAGGTCTGGTATGATGATGAAGGCTTTAGAAAAGAAATAATGGTTGTTTCTGGTCGTTTTGATTTATCTGACGATGGCGGAATTATTCTTGGAAATCAGCTGGCGCACAATCTTAAGGTGCGTGTTGGCGATAAGGTAAATCTATTTGTTTTAAGCGGCTCTAGTGATGTTGAGCTGTTTTCTGCACAGCGTATTTTTACGGTAAAAGGCATTTTCGCAACAGGATATCAGGAAATCAATTCAAGTCTTTGTTTTATAAATATGGATGATGCCGGCGTTTACTTTGGTAAAGATGCAAAAAGAACCTGGGGAATTAAACTTTCTAATACTTCTTATGTTGACCGCGAAATCAGGGAGCTTAAGGAACTGCTTGCAGAAAGTGGTGCAAAAATCAGCTCATGGAAAGAATACAATAAGAGTTTTTACGGGGCGCTTCGCATAGAAAAGAATATTCTTTTGCTTGTGGTGTGCCTTATTTTTGTTGTTGTGGCAATTAATATTTATAATGCTATGCGCCGTCTTGTATATGAACGTCAGAGAGAAATTGCAATTTTAACGGCGCTTGGAGCACGTACAAAGTCCATTCAAGGTATTTTTATTACACGCGGCTTTTATACAGGCCTTCTGGGCTCGTGCGCCGGCCTTCTGCTTGGCATTTTAATCAGTTTGAATACAAATGCAGTGTTTAACGGTGCGTCTAAAATCGTGTATTTTTTGCAGTATATTTTTACGGCAATTTTTGACCATCAGAATCTGATGTATATTTCTGAAAATTCAACTTACAGCATTTATGCAAATATTCCTGCCCGCATTTTTAAGGGAGAAGTTTTTATGGTGTTTATGTTTGGCGTAATTTCTCCGCTGGCGGCATGTTATTTTGCAAGTAAAAATGTTTTAAAATCTACTTTGGCAGAGGTTCTTCATAATGAGTAGTATTGTTTCTATCAAAAATCTGGAAAAAACTTTTGTTTCTGCAAGCGAAAATCTTACTGTGCTTTCTGATTTGAATCTGGAAGTTGAACAGGGAAAAAAAATTGTAATTCTTGGCGAAAGCGGAAGCGGAAAATCCACTCTTTTGAATATAATCGGTGGAATTGACAGCCTAACCGCTGGAAGTGTTGTTGCCGGGACCGATGCCACAGGAAAATGGAATGTTTCTGAATTGCGAGAAAAGGAACTTAGCGAATACCGTTCTAAGTTTTTAGGCCTTGTGTTTCAGTTCCATTATCTTTTAAAAGATTTTACAGCTCTTGAAAATGTATGTATGCCTGCTTTAATTGCCGGTGTACCTAAAAAACAGGCGGTAGAAAAAGCTGAACAGCTTTTGCGAGATACTGGCGTTTTTGAACGTAAAGATCATCTTCCTTCTCAGC
>JAEEGL011037816.1_pt1 | contig 10516 bp, 13 predicted proteins | sample 9134231 | NCBI WGS metagenome assembly JAEEGL01 (sample SAMN16246548, study PRJNA631951) | gut metagenome | biome: gut microbiome; feature: rumen; material: fiber-attached | host: Bos | place: Iran: Karaj | collected 2018-10
TCACTTCGATTATTACGCCCGGGATTTGCAGTCAGCACAGAGAGCAGAACGGCTGCATCTGTGCTGACCGCCATAAACAAGGTACGCATCCTGTTTTCATGATTCAGAAGACAGCTGCTGTTCGTACCTTTCCACGGTGCTTCCTGCGGGATGCAGGAGCATTTTTCATGAAGATCATTGCTGTATGCACCGTATTTCATGTTTTCATTTCGATTATTACGCCCGGAATTTGCAGTCAGCACAGATTGCAGAACGGCTGCCTCTGTGCTGACCGCCATAAACAAGGTACGCGTTCTGTTTTCATGATCAGAAGACAGCTGCTGTTCGTACCTTTCCACGGTGCCTCCTGCGGAATGCAGGAGTTTTTTCATGAAGAAAACTGCTGTATGCACCGTATTTTGCCTTGTCTAAAATGATTATAGCATACTAAAAACGTCAAAATTGAGGTTTTCAACCGCTTGTACCTATTCACGATGCCTCCTGCTGTTTGCAGGACCTTATTTTCATGAAGTTCATTGCTGTAAGCACCGTATCTCGCCTTGTCTGAAATGATTATAGCACATCAAAAGCCTCAAAATTGAGGATTTCAATGTGCTATAATACAAAGTTATGTTTTCATTTGTCCGAGTAAAGCATTACAATCTTTTGTCAGACTTCTTTGCTGTATTTTTCATACGCTTTTGTGATATCTTCCCTTAACCTCTGACGCAGGGAATCCGGCGACAGTATCTCAACAAAATCGAAGAACCGCCTCGCCCAGATCAGCATATTATTCCATGTGCTCTCTACTTCGACAATTAACATGGGTTCTGAATCACTGTCTGCTATTTCGGTTGAAAGAACCTTATATGCATCACCGAAGTAATCCACGATTTCCGTGATTGCCCACCTGGGACATCTGAACCGGACTTTTTCCGGTGTTCCGCTCCACATCATTCTGTGGGTGCTGATATATTTTTTCGTGTCTATATTTCTCGGAGCGCCTGCAATGCTTGTTTCCGGAAAAATGTGTTTGCCCTCCAAAACCTGAATCTCACTCATCCTGTCTATTCTGTAATTGCTGATTTTGGTCGGCTCAGAACCGTCTGCGGGTACTTTGCTGCATATAAGATAGTAAAAGCCGTCACTAAATATTGTTCGGTACGGATTTACGGTATAAATAAGATCATTCCCATCATCATCACGATCATACCAAAGTGTTCCATCGTTTTGTCGATTCACACGATAAAACTGTATCTGCGAATTGTGAGCAATGGCTCGATGGATTTCTTTCAGATTCCCGAAAAAATCAGTTTGCATCGGTTTTGCTGCGGGCGTTTTTTTGTAAAGATAAGGTCTGTAATCTGATAAGATACATTCAGATGCAAGTGAAAGAAGTTTTTCAATCAGTTTCTGGCGTTCTTTGAGCGTGATGTATTCGCAGGAACTTACCATGTCGATCAGATACCGCACCTCATAATTCCTGAAAAGATGTTCTATCCGAACATTGACCATCCGACGTTCATTTTTATCGGTCCCGTTTTTGAATTCACCAAAAAGATCACTTTTTTCCTCGAGGAAAGTCTTAACGGCGGTAAGACTTCTGTCAAGGGCACCCTTTGAAATACTGCCACGATATAAATACTCTACATTCACTTTTTCCAGAATTTGGTCTTTTGTCAGAAAATGATCTTCATCAGAATATTTCAGCAGAACATATAAAACCATCAGCTTGGAGTCGGTCACATAATCTTTTCTGGATTCCTCAGGCATAGCTTTTTACTCCTTGGCCTTCTTAAACAAATTAGTGGGTGCTCTTGTTATGAAAGAAACTGCTGTTACATGTCATTGATATCAAATTGCAGCATTTCACCGTACAAGAAATGCTCCCACTCTTCGTAATTCGGATAACGATGCTCCTTTTCTCTGAAGGTCGCATCGTGATGACGATTGTCACGGTGAAGCATTTCATGATAAATCACAAATTTGACAGCTTCTTTTGGGATGTCCTTACTGTTCAGGATCGAATTGATTTTAATACTTGAAGAATCCGGATAATAGACACCAAAATACGTTTTATAAGGTTTGTTTGTCCAGTTTATGGAGCTGATTCCTTCAAATTCTCCGTTCCACTGCTCCTGCTTCACCTCTTCATAAAGCTCGTCGAGATCATAAAAAGGAGTGGTGTCAAATGGAATCTGTTCAAAGGGGAGTTCTTCGATTTTGGTTCTGAGCGGGCGTTCCTTCCCGAACTGCTGCATTCTTATTAACGCTTCAAGATACTCTTCCTCAGACGAATAGAGATCACGAATTATCTCATGCGTCTCATACAGTTCCCGCCCTACTTCAATCATATCTCTGTGTTCGGTTCCTGCCAGTTCCAAAGCATAACACGGATCCGCATATTTTCTGTTTTTCAGAATATGCAGCGTCGGAGGGTCTTCCTGCGTCCGGAAATTATCAATCAGGAGCGCAAGCTCCCGCTCCTCCGGCGGATAGACGAAGCTGGAAAAATATCGTTCCAGTGCAGTTTTGGCATCGAATGACGGATCGTTTTTCCATTTTTTCGTGTCAGCCCGCATCGCTTTCAAGCCGGTTATCTGATCCTCAAAAACCAGCATTCTGACAAGTTCACCGTCTTCATCCACCAGAGTGTACCACCCTGATGGAATCGCTGCGGTACAGTTCAGTTCAGCGGCCTTGACTTTCATCGCACGATACAGTGCTATGCACGCCTTCCAGTCATACGACTTGTATATCTGCTTCTTCTGAGCAGCGGCAGATTGCGTTTCTTCGTCAAGTTCCTCCTCAATAATCCACTGCGGGTCAAGCCATCTATTGAAGATATTCCATGTATCATGGAAATCCACAATGTTCACGATCTCGGTTCCCTTGGCACTCGGGCCGCGCATACCTCTTCCGATCATTTGCATCAGAAGCCCTTCACTTGAGGTAGGGCGAGTCAGGAAGACCGTCTGGATATCCGGAACATCAGAGCCTTCTGTCAGAATATTGACATTTACAAGGACATCAAGTTTATTCTCCTTAAAATCGCTGATGACCTTGGCATTGTCTTCCTTCCCGGAATATACAAGGCCGCAGCGAATATGCTTCTTTTGCAGTTCCTCATGCAACAGACGACAATGAACCACGTTCAATGCGAATATGAGCGTTTTTCCGTATTTCTCTGCGTTCGACAGATATTGCTGTAAAATGACTTTGTTACGTGCTTTGGAAACGGCAATCTTATGTATAAGGGTATTGGGCAGTTCACCGAAGCGATTGATAAACTTTGCTTCATCGAAAGAAACTTCCGGCTCAAAATCCGAATGCGTTTCAACGCGGATGAAATGCGGATCTGCAAGGATTTTCTTGGCAATCAGATGCGACATGGAGATTTCGTAAACGATGCTGTTTCCGAACATTTGATACAGATGTGATGTTTCATTTTCATTTGCACGAATCGGCGTTGCGGTCAAGCCAAGAAGCTTCATGCCTGATCTGCATTTTCGGATGAATTTGAGCGTATCCTGATAGGTTGGCGCAGCAGTATGATGACATTCGTCGATGACGACCATGACTTTTCCGCGCTTCAGGATGCGGCGAAGATGTTCCTTTTGCCGGCAGATGGACTGGATACTCGCAACAATGACCTCTACTTTATCAACCTGCCTGATACTCATGTGCTCGCCGGAAATACAGCTGATTCTGTAATCTCTGATATTGGGATTGTTGATTTTGCTCAGCCCCGCAAAGCGATAAAAGCAATCTGCAGCCTGATCAATCAGCATATGACGATGTGCAATCCAGAGAATCTGATAGCCGCGGGAAACCATTTCTTTAATCAGGAAATAGGTTGCTGTACGGCTTTTTCCGCTGCCAGTCGGCATTACCAGAATGCCCGCGTTCTGATCCTGAGAAATGAAATGCTCTGTCAGTTGGGATACTGCCTTTTCTTGAAAAGGCTACAGCGGCACATCTTCTGCATATGTCTCAGACATACGAAGCGAGATGGTTGTCTTGAATTTACTGTATTCATTGAGCGGCGTTTCAATTCCGCTGATATGATTCAACGCGATGATATAGGCGTTTATCAAACTGGTCGAAGTCGGCTTTTTCATCAGCGTCTTCCACTTGAACTCAAAAGATCTGCCGGTAATGCCGAGTGCTTTACAAATTTGAAGAACCTCTTCCGGATATTGCTTGAGCAACGAGTTTTCAATGATCGTGCGATACTGCTTCACAAATGCAATATTCGGTTCCTTGTGAACGGAGCATAGAATGCTGATCAGGTAATCCTTGTCGTTGTTTTTGAGCGCATAATCCATATCTGCACGCTGCTGCACATCCAGCTTCGATGCTTCCAGAATTTCTCTGATAAAGGCCGTGTCAAAATTCAACCATGTAAAAGGCATATTGATCCTTCCTTTCAGATCATATTCTCGCCGCTGTAATTCTCAATGCTTTCAATCATCTTATTCACATAACGGATCTCAGCCTGGTCATCGGTATTGCTGCCTGCAAACCAGATGTTGGAGTGGCCGTATCCGAAGGAACTGCCCATCTTTCCGCTCGTCGGGACAAACCAGGAACCGCTTGTAAAGCGCTTTCCGTAAGGAAGCAGGACGCAATCCTTCTTTTCTGCGATAAAGCAGTAGTACTGTACATCTTCTTTTCCGTCATCATTTGGAAACGTACACCTCTGATAATCGCGGTAGACAATTGCGTGTTTGTAGAATCCGACGACTCTCATGGATTTGCTGTTCTGTGCCTTGGAACAGAATACAACAAAACATCGTATACTTCCGGTTCGTTCTTCATGGCTTCACAACCGACAATACGCTCGATATGAAGCTGCGGATTCTGACCGCCTAGCAGCTGCGTGAATCCAAGACAGTACTCATGCTCGTCATCTCCCTCCAGCTGAACCGGAAGAAAATTGCAGCACTCATGGGCATAATTGGTTTCCTTGACATAAGCTCCGCCGTTTACGGGTCGATCATCCTCCGTAATGCCTTTATAAAGCTTCATGTCAGCCACTCTTGCAAAAATAATCGGTTTCATATGGATTACCTCCTGTGTTGTATTTTATGATTTCATCATAACACACAAAGTCAGAAAAATCCAGAGAAAAGTTTGCACCCTTGTTATCGAGTCAGCTTTTTTTCAACATACTTCTCATATTGCTCATAAAACAAGTTGATGTCATCATGCGTTTTAAGATAATTGATGCAGATATAATCTGCAATATCCGTTTCGCGTAGCGGTCCGCCGCAAAGAGCAAATAATTCATTGGCTTCATCGAGAGACATCTGCAGTCCGATCGTAAATTTATACAAAAAAGTTCGTGTGACACGGGTAGAGCCATTGATCGTTTTTTTCATGCTGGTCTCGCTGATCCTGCACTTTTCTTCAATCAATCCATAGCCTGCTGTAGCTGAAACGCCATGTTTGTCATCATGTTCACGTTTCTTGTTTGCGATCAGATACGGCAGCTTGGCGTTTTCCTTGAAACGCTGCATTTCTTCCGGCGTGACGCTGTAAACGGGCTTTGCCTGTTCCGATTTCGCATTGGCAATCACTTTCTTCATTTCTTCTTCTGTTACCATATCATACACCTCCGTTCAAATAAATGCCAAAAGGGACTAACATTTGATGCGATTATTATACCATATTTCCGGTTCCTATTCAAGTGCATTTTATGAACTTTTTACGAAACACTGCTCAGACTTCAGGATATTCGCGAAACGAAACAGCTGAGCCGGCGAAATGACCGACTCAGCTTCGTTGATCATAACGGTCACACCGGGAATCGAACCCAGACACCGCGGAATACACGGCTACTGGCTGTTTAGCAAACAGCTGCCTTTCCAGTTAGGCTTATGCGACCAAAAATATTTGTGTGAATGGCTCCTTACGGGGAGGTACAAGTTTTAAGTAACAAGTAACCTCTCCGGAGATCTTTAGATCAATGGAGCCACGCACTGCGTGGTGGGCAAGGTAGGACTCGAACCTACGGTGTATCTGACGTCACGGATTTACAGTCCGCTGCAATCGCCGCTATGCTTACTTGACCATATTTGCGGATAATCTCCGCGATGACGGATACGGGGCTCGAACCCATATTTAGAGATTGAAAGCCTCTTGTCCTGACCGATTAGACGAATCCGCCATTGGTATCCGTGGAGGGAGTCGAACCCTCAGTGTGCCGGTTCTTAGCCGGGTGTGTCTGCCATTCCACCACACGGACATTGATAACCGCAACGGGATTTGAACCCGTATCGCCGGCTTGAGAAGCCAGCATCCTGACCATTAGACGATGCGGCCCTGTGACTGCTTAAAGCAGTCAGATTCTTTTGATTATAACGATCTGATCAATCGTCACGCCAAACATATCTGCGATGATGATCATGTTGTCAATGGTCGGCACAGCATCTCCGCGCATCCATTTGAAGATCGCCTGCGGGGTATTGAAACCGCACCTTGCCTGAACATCAGCCACCTTAAAGCCTTTCGTGCGCATCATGGACTTGATATTCGCACCGGTCGCAGCAACATCAATCACTGGCATTGAAAACATCTCCTTTCTTGTATGATCCCTGATGCTCCTGATGAGGGTCGAACTCATACTTCGCGGGGTTTAAATCCGCTGCCTCTTCCATTGGGCTACAAGAGCATATGCAGGATAAGGGATTTGAACCCTTAAAATACAGCTTTTGAGGCTGTCATGTATTCCGTTCCATCAATCCTGCAAAGTGTCCGTGGGGAGATTCGAACTCCCAAAACCATGTGTCTGAGACATGTATGTATGCCGGATTCCATCACACGGACATAATAAAAACACCGCCTGTATCTGTACATACAGACGGTGTTTCGTTTCAGGGATCATATAAAAAGGCTATCCTGAAATACCTATGCCGATAGTTCCGACACATTCACTACGATCTGTATGCAGCACAATTAGAGTCTCTTCCAGATAGAGGCTCAACAGGTAATATTCACTGTGGCTGTACAGATTGTTCATAGCGAAACGTGTCATGATCGGCAACTCCTTTCAAATAAGATCTCAGCGCAGCAGCCGGTTTCCGGCTGTTCCATGTCTGATGTTGTTTGCATTATAGCATACCCAAACGAAAATGTCAAGTAAACCGGTGGTATATTTTCCGGCGATTGTCATGGGTTCTGCCATAACGATTCGTTCGGGCAGCTTATCCTGAGCAAAGGTATGAACGCGACGTTCATACCTTTATGTGCTGTAATGGGTGTAACAATTCGTTACAGCCTCGAAGCACTCTTGTCAGATTCGTGGCACACTGTGCCGCGAATTGAACGATCCTGATGAAAAATGGCACACAGTGTGTGCCGTTTTCCAACCTGTAACCAGCTACACCTTATATTTGCGATGACAGCAATCACAAACACGGGAACAGCCCGCGAACTGCTCCCATGTTATGTTTATTCCGCCTTTCGCTTTGCTTCCTCACTGGCCTTATGCTGCGTAATGAGCAGATTTTGCAGTGCATTGACCGATTCCTCATCGGCGTCTTTGATCGCGTGCAGATAACGTTGCGTTGTGGCGATATTGCCATGACCGAGGCGCGTCTGAACCTGCTTGATATTCACTCCGGAATACAGGAGCAGGGTTGCCGAAGTATGCCGCAGGGCATGGAATTTTCGCACTTTCAGTCCATGCTTTTTCAGGAACTTCCGGAATTTCGCTGACGGTGTTTGCAGGTGCATGATCGAGCCGTCCCATTGTGTGTGCAGCCAATCACCCTCGTGCCATGCAGTGCCGAGCTTTTCCGCATCCTGCCGCTTTTCCTCTTGCAGCATGGCAATCAGCGCGGTACACTCCGGAGTAATCGCAACCGTTCGCACATCGTAGTCTTTCGGCGGTTTGAGTGCCATCGGCTGTCCGCGCAGCTTATATGCCGAGCGTTCAATCTTGATCTTGTTGTTCTCAAAGTCCACATCCGAGAACTTCAGTCCGACCAGCTCTCCCAGACGCGCGCCGGTCAGGATCGCAAGCTGAATGCAGACCTGGAATTGCAGCGGTTCATCTGCCAGTGCGTCGAGAATTGCCGAAGCCTCCTGCTTTGTGAAGATCTCAACCTCCGGCGTCGTGATCTTCGGCATCGTCAGCTTTTTGGCGTCCGCTGGGTTGGAAGCAATAATGCCGAGCTTGACCGCCTGCCGCATAATACTTTGCAGACAGACCACCTTGCGCCGGACCGTTGAAGCTGCCGGCAACTGTCCGTTCGGTTTCTTGATGTTTTGCACCTGTTTCACAAACCGCTGTACATGAACCGGCTTGATCTCCGAGAGTTTCATGTGACCGAGCGCCGGAATAATCAGCTTGTCGATATAGTCTGCATACTGCTCCTTGGTACGCGGTGCAAGCGAATCCGACACCAGATCAAGATACAGCGGGCAGAACTGTGCGAGCTTCATGTCCTGCTCTGAGCTGACTTCTCCGTTGCGGCATTTCAGCTCAAATTCCACAGCAATGCGGTTCAGCTCTTTTTCGAGTTTTTTGTCCGAGATTCCTTCTGGGGGAGTCTAGTTCATCTGATACGGTTTCAGTTTTCGTCCGGCCGCATCGTACCCTCTGGAAACTCTGATTCTGTACGAATCTCCGCGCTTATCAATGCTTGCCATACGATTCCTCCTCTCAGCTCACGGTTCACTCTGTAGCATCCTTCATGGTGTCATTTTCTGGTTTTCTAAAAATTACCCAGTTCTCAAACAGTTCCTTTTTCACTGTGCGCAAGAATTCACGAACATCCTGCATAGCCGCGTCCCACAGATTATCAGCATAATACATCTGATATTCTGCGTATTCCCGGCATTTCCGTTCATATTCCTTTGCGGTTTCGACAGTGATCTTTTCGGGCTTGGTTAGTTGTTCCTGGCAGCGATCCAGTACGACTTTTTCATAGTAGGCATTAAACTTTAACAGGTCCGCTTTCATGCCTTGCCTTTCTGCTGCTGAATAGTCGTTCAAATCGTTTGATAATATGGACTTCGGAAGAGCCGTTCCGTTCTCCTGATTATACTGTTCAAGCAGTCTGATGCGATCGCAATGACGCGCCATGAGCTGATTTTGTGCTCTCATGACGCTGTGCATAAGATCAGCCGGAATTGCCCCCAAGACATAATCAAGAAGCTCTTCAAAGCCGTAAATCGTATCATCCGACCGCAATTCGAGCAAATGCTCAACAGATATCGGCGTCAGCCCCAGAACATCCGCTGCAATGTGAAGATCATAATGCGGGGACGGCTGATTGTTCAATCCCAGAAGATAATCAGAGGATACCTGAAAATAGCGTGCCAAGGATTCGACAATCTCCAGATCCGGTTTGCGGGTACCATTTTCGTAGCGCCCGAGACTCTGCTGCGTGGTGCCGATCGCGCTGGCAACCTCCCTCTGTGATCTGGTTCCACGCAGGTCCCGAATGCGCTCTGAGAATAGTTTTAAGTCCATATGCTGTTTCTCCTCTCTTGAAAAATCTTTCCATATTTGGAAATTATTTTCTGAATCCGGAAAATAAACCGTTTGTTTAAGACGTTTTTTTCAAACGCTTGACAAATCAAGAAAAATGTGGTACAATTGGTTATAAGAACCGGTCGTCATCATCAAGACAATTATAACACGTTTCGATCGGTTTGTCAAGGGGTGATGCAAATATTTATCAGAAGTATTGTGGAACCATAGGAAGGGGGAACGAAAATGAGAAGAGCAAACCAGGACATTCGTGACTATGCAGCGCAGAAAGGAGTATATCTTTGGGAGATTGCAAAGGAACTCGGCATTTCCGAACCGACCATGACCCGTATGATGCATACCGAGCTTCCGGAGGGGAAACGCCGGGAGATCGAGTGGATCATCAACGACATTGCAATCACCAAGTCGCTCAGTCACTGATCCGCCGGAAAGGAAGCAGATAGTTCAGACCGAATGGTGTCGGGCATTGTCTGACGCCGGAACAGAAAGAGAGGTATAAATGAACATGATGCAGATGAATGTCCCCGTTATGAAAGGTGTTGCCGAGTGTGCCGAGCTGTTCGGGATCAGCCAGCACTACTGCCGCCAGCTCGCCAAGACCGGCGCGGTGAAAGCAGTGTTTGTCGGGCGCGGCAAAATCCTCATCAATGTGCAGAGCATGGCAGATTACTTCAACCAGACCACCATTCCCGATGATGATGCCCCGAAGCAGGGCGGCATCGAGCGGATCCCGGTCAGAATGTGAGGTGCGCATGGCAAGCAAGAGAATGTTTGCGAATGCGATTGTCGGCTCAGCACGGTTCCTCCGAATGGGGCAGTCTGCGCGTCTGCTGTACTATGATCTGGGTATGCGGGCGGATGATGACGGAATTGTGGAAGCGTTCACGGTCATGCGGGAAACCGGTGCGAGCGAGGATGATCTGAAGCTGCTCGCCGCAAAGGGCTTTGTTGTGGTGCTGAATGAGGATCTGGTGTCGTATATCTGCGACTGGCACACCAACAATTATATCCGCGGCGACCGCAGGCAGCCGA
>JAEEGL011167791.1_pt1 | contig 10516 bp, 8 predicted proteins | sample 9134231 | NCBI WGS metagenome assembly JAEEGL01 (sample SAMN16246548, study PRJNA631951) | gut metagenome | biome: gut microbiome; feature: rumen; material: fiber-attached | host: Bos | place: Iran: Karaj | collected 2018-10
AACCCCGAGCTGCTCCAGCACGAGGGCATGTGCCTCATCAACTCCGTCCTCACGGTCTCTTACCTCTGCGCCTGCAAGAAGATGAAGTTCCTCCACTTCGGCTCGCAGATCAAGGGACAGTTCGACAACGACTTCCCGCCGCTCGTGGGCCCCGAGGGCCTCAAGGAGACGGTGTGGATGTTCAAGGCGCTCTCCGACTGCGGATGGAAGGGCGTCGTCGAGTTCGACTGCCACATGCTGCGCTCCGAAGGCTCCCCCGAGGACGCCGCCGACGCGCAGTGGCGCTTCATCCAGAGCTGCTCCAAGGCCGTTGACGTGTGCGTGGCCCTCGCCGCCCGCCTCAAGCCAGCCAAGAAGGGCGCCAACGACACAGAGGCCGAGCTGGACGCCATTGCGCAGATGTGCAGGATTTGAAGCGTTGAAGGTTGGAAGGTTTAAGGTTAGAAGGTTTAAGGTTGGAAGGTTTAAGGTTGGAAGGTTGAAGGTTGGAATGTTGGAAGGTTGAAGGTTCTTTGACCTTCGAACTCACGACGAAAGGAAAAAGATAAAAACATGAAAATGACACTCTCGATTCTCGCTGCGGCGGTTGCCGCAATCGCATTCGGCGAAACCTGCACCGTCTGCAAGGCCGAACCCGTCGGCGCCGTCGGCCGCTGGGCCATTCAAAAGCCCGGCGCGTTCTGGCTCGGCGTATGCGACAAGGGCGGCAAGCCCGCAGCCAGCCTCCTCTGGGGCGGTGGCTCGCCCGTGGGGCAGTACGACATCAAGATCGACGGCGCCACCGCCACCATGAAGCAGCGCACCGGCAAGGACCGCTATCGCCTCACGACCGTGAAGGCGAAGGGCGACGAGGCGGAGATCACCTTCCAGACCTACAACTCCAAGAACGAGCCCCAGGGCCGCCCCGAGGTCGTCAAGGCCAGGCGCATTCCCGCCATCCCGCCCGCCCCAGACGTCTCCAAGGCAGTCCTCGGCAAGCCGATCGACCTCCTTGCCGACGGCATCGACGGCTGGGAGTCGATGAACAAGGGCAACTACTTCGGCTGGTCCATGAAGGACGGCGTGCTCTCAAACCGCATCAAGCGCAAGCCCAACGGCAAGCCCGACGGCAGCAGCGCCAACATCGTCACGAAGAGGCGCGACTTCTTCGACTTCAAGTTCTCCTACGACGTGCGCGTGCTGCCCGGCTGCAACTCCGGCGTGTATCTGCGCGGCATCTACGAGATCCAGGTGCTCGACAGCTACGGCAGGCGCGTGAACTGCCACAACATGGCCGCGCTCTACGGACGCATCACCCCGCGCGTCGCCGCCGAGAAGCCGGCAAACGAGTGGCAGCACGTTGACGTGACGCTATACAAGCGCCATCTCACCGTCGTGCTCAACGGCGTTAACATCATCGACAACGCTCCCGTTCTCGGCTGCACCGGCGGCGCCATCACGAGCGACGAGTTCGTGAAGGGCCCGATCTACCTGCAGGGCGACCATTCGGACGCCGACTTCCGCAACATGGTGCTAACCCCCATCGAGAAGTAAGCTGGAAGAGATCGACACAATCGCGGCGGTGGCTACAGCCCCCGGCCGCGGCGGCGTGGCGGTGGTGCGCGTGAGCGGCCCCGCCGCGTTCCGCATCGCCTCCGAAGTGACCGGACGCAAAGTGGATGCGTCCATGGCCGGCCGCTTCTTTCATTCGCCCTTCCATCCGGCGGGGCAGCGCGATCCCGTGCGGACGCAGCCCATTGACGACGGACTCGTCCTTGTCTTCGCCGCGCCGCGCAGCTACACGGGCGAGGACGTCGTGGAGCTTCAGGGCCACGGCGGCACCGTCGCCCCGCGACGCGTGCTTGAGGCGTGCATCGCCGCCGGCGCCCGCCTTGCGAGGCGCGGCGAGTTCACCGAACGCGCCTTTCTCAACGGACGGCTCGACCTTGGAATGGCGGAGGCGGTGATAGACCTTGTCGATGCGCGCACGGATCGGGCGGCGGACGACGCGGCGGCGCGTCTGCTGGGTGCCGCGTCGCGTCCGTTCGAGCAGATGTACGCCGCCGCGATAGACTTGTCGTCGCGCGTCGAGCACGCGCTCGACTTCAGCGAGGACGAGCTCCCCGAAGACTTCATCGACGGTCTGCTCCGCGACGCAGGCGCTCTTCTCGGACGGGTCGAGGGCCGCCTCTCCACGGCGCGAGAGGGACGCATCCTGCGCGAAGGCGCCCTCGTCGTGCTGGCCGGCCGTCCCAACGCCGGCAAGAGCTCGCTCATGAACGCGCTTCTCGGCGAGGGGCGCGCGATCGTCTCCGGCGAGGCCGGCACCACCCGCGATTCGATCGAGGAGGGCGTCGAGATCTGCGGCTGGCCGGTGAGGCTCGTTGACACCGCCGGCATCCGCGAGGCGGACGGCGAGGTGGAGCGCGAGGGCGTCCGGCGCGCGGAGGCTCTGATGGCGGAGGCTGACGTCGTTCTGCTCGTCGCCGAGCCGGGGGACGACGCGCCGCCGAACGCCCGGCCAGACGCCGTCCGCGTGCTCTCGAAATGCGACCTTTGCGACGCGGGAGGGCCGAGCCCTGCCGCGGACGCCGCGGTCGTGACGTCGGCGCGCACGGGCGAGGGCGTCGACGCCCTCAGGGCCGCCATTGCCGTGCGCCTTGAGCGCCTTGCCGCGAAGAGCGCGGAGGAGACGGGGGCGGACGTCACGACCCGTCAAAAGGAGGCGCTGTCCCTCGCGCGCGCATCGCTTGACGCCGCGCGCGAGGCGCTGTCCATTCCGGATCTGGTGCTTGCCGCGAACGAAATGCGCTCCGCCGCCGAGGCATTGGGGCGAATTCTCGGCAAGGTGTATTCGGAAGATCTGCTCGACGCCCTCTTCAGCCGGTTCTGCGTCGGGAAGTGAGCGTCGAGCGATCGGGGCGCGCCTTCGCGCGCCTCACTTCGCCAGACGCGAGAAGTCCCACTCGCCGCGCTTCGGCGCCTTGAGGAACCTGTCTGCGTCCGGCCTGCCGACGAAGCGCATCGCCCTTGGATCGAACGCGAGCTCCTCTCCGGGGAACCTGAGCGCGATGCAGCCGATGAGCAGCGCCTCGGTGAGCGGTGCCGCGTATGAGAGCTTTGAGCCGCACCTCTCGAGGTCGTTGGCGAGGCAAGCCTCCACGAACTCGCGGTAGTGGCTGTACTTCGCGCGGGATTCGCCCTTGGCGAGGGCGGCCTGGACGGCGGCCTTGTCGCCGGCGATGCAGACTGGCTTCTTCGCGTGGGACTCGCCTATCGTCGTGGCCCTGGTGCCAACGATGATGAGGCCGTTGCCCGGAATGATCGGGGCGATCTTCGCCGGGGCGGTGTACGCCTTGCCGTCCTTTTTGGCCTTGGCGGCCTTCTTCTCCTCGGCCTTCACGCCAAGTTCGGCGGCGAACTCGGCGAGGCCGGGAACCGCGGCAGGATCGGGCTTCACGCCGCCGTCGGTCCAGACGAGGTCGATTCCGCCGGGAGTCCACTTGTTCGGCGCGAACGTCATCCTGATGCAGGACTTCTTCGGATAGGCGACGTCGACCGCTCCGCTGCCGAAGGTGTCCGCCTTCACCTTGACGGGAAGCCCCAGCTCGAAGGTCCAGAACGCCGGGTCCGCGTTGTGCACGGCCATGTCGCCGATCGCGCCGCAGCCGTAGTCCCACCAGCCGCGCCACTTGAACCTGTGGTACGCCGGCGAGAATCCGTGGTCGGCGCTAGGCCCGCACCAGCAGTCCCATGCGTTCTTCGCGAACTTCGCGGGAAGAGGCTCGCTCTTGGCGTAGGACTTCATGCCCTGCGGCCAGATCGGGCGGTCGCTCCAGCTGTAGATGGCCTTGATCTCGCCCCATGCCCCGGCGTCGCGCAGCGCCTTGTAGCGCCACACTCCGGGATGGCCCTGGTTGCCCATCTGCACGACGCGCCTCGTGCGGAGGGATGTCTTCAGCATGAGCTCGCATTCCTCGACGGTGCGGGCGAGGGGCTTCTGCACATAGACGTGCTTGCCGGCGTTCATGCAGTCGATTGAGATGTAGGCGTGCGTGTGGTCGGGCGTGCCCACCTGCACCACCTCGAACTTGTCGCCCATCACCCTGAGCATTTCGCGGTAGTCGGTGAACTTCGGAATGCCGGGGCGCTTCTTCTCCCAGTAGTCGAACATCGAGGGGTCGATGTCGCACACGGCGACGAGCTCGCAGCCGGCGCTGATGAGGCTCTCGGTCGCGCCGCGCCCCATGCCGCCGCAGCCGATGGAAGCCATCTTGAGTCTGCGGCCGCTGAGCTTGCCCTTGTAGGTGTCCCTCGGCGCGAGATCGACGCCGGCCGAGCCGAGGGCAAGGCCGAACGCGCCCAGGCCGAACATGAATTCGCGGCGTCCGAACGTCGCGGATGCATTGTCTTTTATGTCCATGTTTTTCCTTTCTTGAAGTTGATTCTTCTGCGGTTCGTATTATAGCAAATCTGCACTGCAAGGTGCGAACAATTATGCGGGAGAATGGCCGCGTCGTCAAGATGGTGGCGTTCCCGGCTAGCCCGCGTTCGTCAGGCGAAGAAGTCGTGGAAGTGGTGCCATTCGGCGGGATGCGCGCGGGTTTCCTCTTCGAGGAACGCGGCATACTGGCGCAGCATGTCCGCCGCCTTCGTGCCTTTGCCTTCGTCGAATTTCCTGAAATGCGCCTCGTAGGCGTTCCACCCCGTGCGAACGCAAGTGACGAAGAATATGGGCGCCTCCATGAGACGCGCGAACGCGAACACGCCCTTCGGCCAGCGGCACGGACGCCCGAGGAATTCGCATTCAAGCGTCTTGGCGGATCCCGCCGACACCCTGTCGCCTGCCATCAGCACAAGTTCCCCGCGTCCTAACGCAGTCTGCATCTCCACCGCAGTCTCGACGCCTATCGCCTCCACGGCGTGAAGGCACATCGCAGAAGAATCGAAATGGCGCATGAACATCCTCGTGAACACGGCGTCGTGGCCCATCTGCTGGAAGGCGTGAACGAAGGGGACGCGTCTGCCGCCGCCGCGGTCTCGCGCTCCCAGGGCGCACAGCATCTCCGCCGTGCCGAGATGCGAAGTGACGACGAATGCGCCCTTGCCTGAATCGACGAGCGCGCGGAAAGCGCGCAGAGCTGCATCGTCGCGCGCGGAGACGGAGGGAAGGCTCTTCTTGAGAGTGCAGGCGTCCGTCTTGTCCGCAAGCGCCCACGCAAATCCCAGCAGATGGCGGAACAGCCTGCACGTCCCCGCTTTGACGCCCAGCACTCCGTAGAACTTTTGCAACGACCTGCGCGCGCCTCCGGCGAACGGATAGATGAACGCCATCACAGGCACGCACATAGCTTTGAGTGCGCTCTTCCCTAGCCATCTGTACACAAGCCACATGAACCGCATGCGCCATTCGCCGGCGCTCTGCTCCTCCTGTTCATGCCATTCGGCCTCTTGCCGCCGTGCATGCGTTTTGTCTTTTAACGCAGAGTCGCAGAGTCGCAGAGTCGCAGACTTCTGCCTTCGCCTCTTCTCCCCTTGCCACTCGATCTTAGAAAGGATGTACGCGAAGAAGAGCCCCAGCGCAAGCGTTGAGCCCATCGAGCGCGTGACGGGAAACTCCGTGAACGCGAGCAGTCCAAACCCCGCGAGCGACGAGAGAAACGAGAAGAGAACCGTGCGCCGCGTCTCCTGCACGGGATTGGAACGGTGGAATATCACGTAGTCGAGCCCAAGCCCCGCCATCACGAAGAAGCAGAGCAGCGTGAAGCACGTAATCGGAATGCGCAGCCAGCCCAACATCCCCATCGTGCAGAGGACCGCCGCGCCGACGGCCCCCGCGTAGTCGAAGAACCGTCTGCGGAAGAACGCGACAAGAAGCACCGCAAGCGCCGCAGACGAGATGCAGAGCAGTTTCCCGGCGGAAAGGAAAAGCCGCGCGAACATCCCCGTAGCGGCCTTGCGCGGATCAAGCACAACCACGCGCGGATCGGCGCTCGTGAACCCGTCGGGACACGGCATCACGATCTCGTCGCCGCGGGGTGCGAACGTTCGCACGATCTTCTTCAGCGACTCGTCCTCCACGCTGTCTGCGTCAAGAAAGCCTCTCTTCTCCTCCTGCGGCATCTTCAGCCCAGTAAGCTCCGTATAAGACTTCCCTTCGCTTTTCTTGAGCTTTTCGACGAGCGCGGCGTTCTCGCGCTGACGCCTCAGCGACGGAATCACGGCGGAAAGTCCCCTCAGCCCCACGGCCTCCTCGACCTCGAGGGACTCCTGCAGCGTCTTCCCCTTGATGCACACGAACTTCCCGCCGCCCATCGGATTCAGCTCGAAGAGCCGCTTCTCGCCTTCCGCCAGGAACTTGCCCGGACGGTAGAACGCCGATGGGTCGAACGAGATCTTCGTGCGGCATATTCCGCACATCGCCGCAATCACCAAAAGCCCCGTGCCAATTGCGAAGATGTTTCCGGCAGGGGCACGCGTCCCGCGTGCCAGCGGTCGCGCGGGACGCGCGACCCTGCCAATCTCACCGCCGTTGGGCCGCCACGCGAGCGCGCAAAGATACGCCGCGACAAGCCCCGCCATCGTGAAGAGCGCCATCTGGCGCAAGGCTGCGATGTCCGCGAAGAGGAGCGGCGCGAAGCAGACGAGCGACGTGGCGAGGGACTGCGTGAGCGGCCTGAGCACCTTCCCCGCCCCGCCTGCCGCGCGCGAATGGTACACGTAGTCCACTGCAAGGCCTATGAGCGTCACGCCGAAGACGAAAGTGATCACGTGCGGACGCGGAAAGAACGCGAAGAGCGCGCCCGCGGCCACGAAGAACGCCACGCCCACCGTGACCAGCAGCTGCGGCGCGAATCGCCACGAGCGGAAGAGCATCCATCCAAGCAGCGCCACCAGCACGATGGAGATCGAGGAAAGGACGTTTATTTCACGTTTCGCGCTGGAGGTTGAGCGCGCGGTGTGGAACACTGGCCCGCAGCACCAGATCTTCGCGGCGCCGGCGGCGAAGGAGCCGTTGACGCGTTCCGCGCCCTGCATGATTTCTTCCGCCTTCTCAAGCGAGAGGTCGCCGCACTGCATCAGCAGGAAGTGAATGCCGCCACGTTCGCAGGCCGGATGGCCGTCCTTGAGCGACCAGCCGGGGGCGAGGTTCGACTGCATCGACATTGCGTAGTCCGTGGCGAGCAGGAACGGATCCTCCTTCACGGAGAAGAGCGGCGGCGCGGGGCCGAAGAGGCGAGCGGCGGAGGCGTTGGCGACTTCCTTGAACTTGCCTGCGCGAAGCAGCTCGCGCGTTTCGGCGGAGACGAGTCCGCGCGTGTGCGTAGCGAGGTGGCGCAGTGTCTTCTGAAAATCGACTGCTGAGCCTAGCCCGAATCGCTTGCCCAAGTCGTTTGCCGCCTTGACGAGCTGTTCCTCGTCGCCGCCTTCGAGGAGCAGCTGGCCCTGCCTGGCGCGCCCTGCCGCCAGTTCCATCAGGGAACCGCTGTTCTCCGTGGAGACAAGCGCGAGCACGTCCGGCACGACGCGCAGGCCATCATGCGCGCGCCATGCGAGGGCTGCCGCCGCAAGCGCGACCAGGGTCGCAATGGCTGTCCGCGCCGCCTTCACCGCTTCATCTCGATGTCGAGACGGTCGCCGTTCTTGAACTCCACCGTAACCTTGTCGGGGAAGCCCTTCTCCGGATCGCTTTTCACGCGCTTCACGAAGTCCTTGACCTCCCTGATCTCGAATATCTTCGCGATCTTGTCAACGTTGCTCCTGAGGCTGCGCGTGGTGGTCTTGCCGTTCACGGTGATCGCGTAGTTCGTGGGAGTGGCGGTGAAGGTGGAGGGAAGTGGCTCGACGGTGCGCCACTCGAAGAGGCGTCCCTTCTCGAAGCGGAAGGTGCCGCGCGAGACGATCGTCACGTCAACGTCTGCGAGCGTCTTCCGCTGAACGAACGTACCCTGTGCGCGCTGCGGCATGGAGTCGTCCTCGTCGGCGGCGCGGCAAGGCAAGGCGGCGCACATTGCCGCCGTCAGAAGCAGAGCACTCCGCTTGAGCATGTGTCTTCTCCCTTCGTGTATCTGTAGGCCACCTCGCCGTCGCCGGACTTCTCCAGCGTGAGGCGGATGCGTTCGCCGGGCGAGACCGCGCGCGTGAACTTCATCTTCTTCACCGAGCGCAGGGCGATCTCGCGGCGTAGGAACTGCTCGGCGAAGTGGTGCGCGGTTCCGAGCTGCACGACGCCCGGCAGCAGCGGGAAGCCGGGGAAGTGTCCCTCGAAGTATCGGGCGTCGCGGTCGAACACCACGTCCGCCCGCCACGTCGCTTCGCTCTCCGCGACGTCGAGCACGAACGGCTCCGGGAGGCCGCCCTCCAGAATTTCCGAGATGCGCGCGGTGAGGACCTTCCCCTGCGCGTTGCGCGGGAGCTCCGACACGAAGCGGTATCGCCGGGGGACAGTCCCCGCCGGAAAGATCGGCAGCAGCCTGCGGCGCAGTTCGAGGGCGAGCGCCTTCTTCCCCGCTCCGACGTCGATCGCCTTGGCGTCCAGGGCCACCACCGCGCCGAGGAACGGCCCGCGCCGCCCGTCCAGCGCCGCGAGGGCGGCCTCCTTCACGCCGGGAAGCGCCGCCATCTTCGCCTCCATCTCCGGCAGCGACACGCGCTGCTCCGCGATCTTCACCATGCGGTCCATTCGCCCGAGCAGGCGGAACCGCCGTCCGTCCGGCGACAGCTCCGCGCCGTCGCCCATCACGAACCACCGCCTGAACGAAAAAGGCGAGCGCACTGCGAGCCTGCCGTCCTCGGCGAGCCTCACCCTCGCCGGCGCGAACACCGTCCAGTCGAGGCCGTCGGCCGGCGCGTCGGCTCCGCCCTGCCTGCGCCACGCCACGCCGCCGGTCTCGGTGCTGCCGAACACCTCCCTCGGCGCCACTCCGAACACCCTCTTCGCCGCGGCGCTCGTCTCCGCCGTCAGAAGCGCCCCCGAGGTCACGATCTCGACGCAGCTGCGCGGCACGTCGTACTGCTCCGCGTAGGCGCAGAAGCGTTCGAGGAAGCTCGGCGTCGTAACGAGCACGACCTTCTCGGCCTCCCGCATCTTCGCCAGCAGCGTCTCCGGCGCGAGGATCGTCTCGGGCTCGACGGCGCATCCGGCGGCGGACGGCAGCAGCACGCGCCACAGGGCGCCGTACATGTGGCTCTTCTCGATGGTGCAGAGGAATCTCGGCCGCTCGCCCTCCGGCGCGTTCTTGGGCGGCAGCACGCCGTCCTTCCTCAGGCAGGCGACGTGGTAGGCCACCTCCCTCGCGAGCGCGCGGAACGGCTTGACGATGCGCTTGGGCTCGGCGGTGGACCCCGACGTGTGGAACACGGCGGCGAAGCGTCTGCGCCGCACGAGCGTCTCGACCAGCACGATCAGCCCGGTCATGCAGTACGACAGGCAGCAGTTCCACGCCACCCAGACGCACGGCACGTCGATGCCGGCCGCCTCGAGGCGCCAGACCGGCCCTGGCGCGTATATCGTCGCCGTCGCGATGAGTCCGTTGACGGCGAGCCATGCCGCCCACAGCTGCGTGTAGCGGCGGCAGTAGCCCTCCGCGCCGGGCGGCAGCACGTGCGGCGGAATGCGCCTCGCGAGCGCGAGGCACAGCGGCTCCCTCCCGAGAAGCGACAGCGCGAACGAGCTGCACATCAGGGCGCTCATCGCGACGGGATACCACGCCACGAACACGAAGCGCTTGAAGGCGATTGCCGCGGCCACGCAGACCGCCAGCGCAATCAGGGACCCGTACCGGCGCGCCCTCATCCGTTGACTAGCTTGGCGACGGCCTTCGTCACGTCCGCCAGCGTGCGTATCTGCCGGAAGTCGTCTGGGTTCACCCGCTTCTTCGTCTCCTGCTGGAGGCGCACCACGAGGTCCACAGCGTCGATGGAGTCGAGGTCCATCTCCGTGAAGAGGTTGGTCTCGGGCTTGAGCTTCTCGGCGTCGCACTCGAACTCGGACACCAGGATGTCTTTTATCTTCTGCTCTATCTCTGCTTCAGTCATTGGCTTCACCATTTGCTTTTCCCGTCGTCGGCGCTGCGCCCAGGACGAAGTCGGCGAGCGTCTTCACTGAGTGGAAGATGCGCTTGTTCTCCGCCGGATCGGAGGAGAACGTCACGCCGAACGCCTTCTTGACCGCCATGCCCAGCTCCAGGGCGTCGATGGAGTCCAGCCCCAGCCCCTCTCCGAAGAGCGGCGCGTCCGTCTCGATGTCGCCGGGCGCAAGGTCTTCGAGGTCGAGGGCCGAGACTATCGTCTCCTTGATTCTTGTCTCTGCTTCTTCGTGTGTCATCGCGCCCCATATTCTACCATAATCGACCGTGCCGCCGCAAGGGCGCGAGCGCGGTGCGATATCCGGTTCTTCTCTTCCTCGCCGAGGTCGGCGAACGACTTTTCGAAGCCGTCAGGCACGAAAAGCGGGTCGTAGCCGAACCCGCCGGCGCCGGACGGCGCGGCGGCGATGCGGCCAGGGCACTCGCCGCGCACCACGTGCTCGCGCCCC
>JAEEGL011416399.1_pt1 | contig 10516 bp, 7 predicted proteins | sample 9134231 | NCBI WGS metagenome assembly JAEEGL01 (sample SAMN16246548, study PRJNA631951) | gut metagenome | biome: gut microbiome; feature: rumen; material: fiber-attached | host: Bos | place: Iran: Karaj | collected 2018-10
ATCCTGCACGGAGGCTGGGACGGAATCAACGTCACCATCCCCTATAAAAAGACCGTGCTGCCGTACTGCGCCGAGCTCTCGGAACGCGCAAGGCAGATCGGCAGCGTGAACACCCTTGTGCGCCGCAGCGACGGCAGCATTTACGGCGATAATACCGACGCCGCCGGTTTCGAGATGCTCCTGCGCCACAGCGGGATCGATCCGCGGGGCAGAATGTGCCTCGTGCTCGGCAGTGGCGGCGCTTCCGTCATGGCCTGCTGTGTGCTTCGCAGCCTCGGCGCGAGGAGCGTTACCGTCATCTCCCGTCACGGAGAGGACAACTATGAGAACATCGCCCGTCACGTCGACGCGGAGATCATCGTGAACACCACTCCGGTCGGCATGTACCCGAGAAACGGTGAGGCCGCCGTCGATCTGAGCCTGTTTACGGCCTGCCGCGGCGTGGTGGACGTTGTGTACAATCCCGCCCGCACGGCGCTGATGCTGCAGGCGGAAAAGCGCGGCATCCCGCACGCGGGCGGACTCTACATGCTCGTCGGCCAGGCTAAATGCAGCTCCGAGCAGTTTGCCGGCCGCGCGATCCCCGACAGCGAAATCGGCCGCATCGCGCTCTTGCTCGAAAAGCAGACGCGCAATATCATTCTCGTCGGCATGCCGGGCTCCGGCAAGACGAAGATCGCCCTGCGCCTCGGAGATGCGCTCTCCCGCCCGGTTTACGAGGCGGACGAGCTGGTTGCGCAGGTGGCGGGCTGCAGCATTCCGGAAATCTTCGCCGCGGAAGGGGAGGAAGGCTTCCGTCGCCGCGAGACAGCCGTTCTGCGCGAGCTCGGCAAGCTCTCCGGCGCGGTCAGCTCCACGGGCGGCGGCTGCGTGACGCGGGAGGAAAACTACGATCTTCTGCACCAGAACGGGATCATCGTCTGGCGCAAGCGTGACATTTCGAAGCTGGCGAAGAAGGGGAGACCCATCTCCCTCAGCCGCGATCTCAACGAGCTCTACGCCGAGCGCAAGCCGATGTACGAGCGTTTTGCGGACGTGGTGATCGAAGAGACGGACACGGTCGACGAGGCCGTGGAACGCATCCTGGAGGCGCTTAAATGAAATTGCTGATCCTGAACGGGCCGAATCTCAATCTGCTCGGCCTGCGCGAGCCGGACATCTACGGCAAGCAGGACTATGCCGCGCTGTGCCGCTTTATCGAGCATGCGGGGGAAGAGGCCGGCGTTGAGACGGAGATCTTCCAGTCCAATCACGAGGGCGCTCTGGTCGATCGCATCCAACAGGCCTTCGGCGTTTTCGACGGCATCATCATCAATCCCGCGGCCTACACGCACACGAGCGTCGCCATTCTTGACGCGCTCAAAGCGGTGCAGATCCCCGCCGTCGAGGTGCATCTGAGCGATGTCAGCAAACGCGAGCCTTTCCGACAGGTCTCTTACGCGGGAATGGCCTGCTGCAAGACCTTCATGGGCCTGGGCTTTGAGGGCTACCGCCGCGCGATATTCTTTCTGCGGGATCTTATAAAAGGGGTGCTCGGCGTATGATCGCGGTATTTGTCAATATGGCGACTGTGCTCGTCGGCAGTCTCCTCGGCATCCTCCTCAAGAATCGCCTGAAGGTCTCCCTCCAGGAGGCGGTGATGAAGGTGCTGGGGCTCTGCACAGTCGTGATCGGCGTTTCCAGCGCGATCCAGACGCAGGATCTGCTCTGTCTGATCGTCTGCTTGGTGCTCGGTACGCTGCTCGGCGAGATCATCCGCATCGACGACGGCGTGGAGCACGCCGGGGATTTCATTAAGGAGAAGGTGCTGCGCGGAAAACTCGCCGGAAGCCGCTTCACGGAGGGCTTCGTCTCGGCCTGCATCCTCTTCTGCATCGGTTCCATGACCGTTGTGGGTTCGCTCCAGGCGGGCATCCGCCATGACTACAGCATCATCTACGCCAAGAGCACGCTGGACTTCGTGTCCTCCATGGCTTTCGGAGCGGCGATGGGCTTCGGCGTGACCTGCTCGGTGCTCTTTATCCTGGTCTTCCAGGGCGGTCTGACGCTGCTTGCCGGTCTGGTCGGCCCCTATCTCTCCACGGCAGTCGTGACGGAAATGTCCGCCGTCGGGGGCACGATCCTCGTCGGAATGGCCATCAACATTCTCGCGCTCGGCAAGGAGCGCATCAAGGTTGCCAACATGCTCCCGGCCATCTTCCTGCCGGTCGTGTATATCCCCCTCGCCGCCTGGATCGCCTCGCTGTTCTGATCACTCTCGGATAGAGAGTCAAAACCGCCGCCTTAAAAGAGGCGGCGGTTTTGCTATATACAAGCGGATTCAGAGCTTTTTCATATGCAGCGCGGCGGCGCGGAGCATAAGCTTTTTGGTTCCGACGCGGTCAAAGGCGATCTCTACGAGATGATCCCCGCCCATCGGGGTCATTTTGCTGATCGTCCCGGGCCCGAAGGCCTTGTGCGCCACCCGGTCGCCGAGCGAGAAGCTGGGCGCGGGGGCGGCGGCTTTCGCCTTAGGTGCGGGCGCGGCGGAGGGAGGCGGCGCGGAATAGCTGCTGCGCGGCGCGCTTGGGCACTTATGGTAGGTCTCCTCACGGCTGCGGTCATGGTAGCCGTAGCCCTTGGGGATGTTCTTCTTGATATGCTCGTCCGGGATCTCGTCCACGAAGCGTGAGACGCGGTTGGCCGTCGTGCGGCCGTAGAGCATGCGCTGGCGGGCACAGACGAGATGCAGTTCTTTCTTCGCGCGCGTGATCGCAACATAGCAGAGCCGCCGTTCCTCCTCCATCTCCTCCGGCTCGCCGATCACGCGCTGGCCGGGGAAGATTCCCTCCTCCATGCCGACGATGAAGACGCAGGGAAATTCCAGCCCCTTTGCGGAGTGCATGGTCATGAGCACCACACAGTCCGCATCCTTGTCGTAGTTGTCGAGGTCGGTGTAGAGAGCGATGTTCGCGAGGTAGCCGCTGAGGCTCAGGTCTCCGGAGTCCTTCATGAAGCCGATGATGCTGCTCTTGAGCTCCTTGACGTTCTCGGCGCGCGTGACGTCCTTCTCGTCGTCCGATTCCTCGAGCATCCGGAGGTACCCGGTCTTGTCGAGCACTTCGTCATAGAGCTCATCCGGCGTGTGCGCGGCGGAGAAGGCGCGCAGCTCTTCGATCATATTGGCGAAAAGCCGCATTTTGACAGCCGAACGGCTGAGCTCGGGATAGCTGTCCGACTTGCGCACGACTTCATAGAGGCTCAGCCCCTCATCTGCTGCGATCGTTCGCGCGCTCTCGATACTGCGCTCGCCGATGCCGCGCGCCGGGACGTTCAGGATGCGCGAAAGGCGCAGATCGTCGCTCGGACTGGAGATCACGGAGAGATAGGCCAGCAGATCCTTGACCTCGGCGCGGTCGAAGAAGCGCGTGCCGCCGAAAATCCGGTAGGGGATGCCGGCGCGGGTAAAGGCTTTTTCAATACGCTCCGACTGGGCGTTGATGCGGTAGAGCACGGCGTGGTCGCTCCAGCTCGCGCCGCGTCCGTAGGCGGAGACGATGGTGTTGGCGACAAACTGCGCCTCCTCATAGTCGTTGTCCGCGACCGTGAGCGCGATCGGAAGACCGGGTCCCTTCGCCGTCCAGAGCTCCTTGCCCTTGCGCCCCTGATTATTGCGGATGACGGCGTTGGCCGCGTCGAGAATATGACCGGTGCTGCGGTAATTCTGTTCAAGACGGATCGTGCGGCAGTTTTTGTACTGCTCCTCAAAGGAGAGAATGTTCTCGATCGTCGCGCCGCGGAACTTGTAGATGCTCTGGTCGTCGTCACCGACGACACAGATGTTCCCGCTGCCGGAGGCGAGCAGGGAGGCAAGGAGATACTGCAGATGGTTCGTGTCCTGATACTCGTCGACCAGCACGTACTGGAAGCGCTTCGACCAGTAGCCGCGCGCCTCGTCGTTGTCCTGCAGGAGCTTGACGGTATGATAGATCAGATCGTCGAAATCCATCGCGTTGGCGGCAAAGCAGCGCCGTGAATACTCGGCATAGACCTGCGCGTACTTCGTTTTGCGGAAGTCGCGCGAATAGCGCATCTGCTGTGCATACTCCGCAGGGCCGACAAGCGCGTCCTTCGCGCGGCTGATGTCCGCGAGGATCGAACGGACCGGGAAGGACTTCTCGTCCAGCTCCAAATCCTTGAGGATGCGCTTGACGAGCGACACGGAGTCCGCAGTGTCGTAGATCGTGAAATCGGAGTTGAAGCCGAGCTTTTCCGCGTCCCGCCTCAGGATGCGTACGCAGGCGGAATGGAAGGTGCAGGCCCAGATGTCGTTCGCGTCCTCGCCGAGCATGCGGCTGAGGCGCTCCTTCAGCTCGCCAGCGGCTTTGTTCGTAAAGGTGATGGCGAGGATGCGCCAGGGCTTGACCGCGTCAAGAACGGCAAAGCGCTCGTCACCCTCCTGCATCAGACGAAGGCTCTCCTCATCCGCGCCCGCGGGGAGCTCCTCGGAATCGGAACCGCGGCCGAAGCGCAGGATATTGGCGATACGGTTGATCAGCACCGTCGTTTTTCCGCTGCCCGCACCGGCGAGAATCAGCAGCGGTCCCTCGGTCGCGAGGACGGCCTCCTGCTGCATGGGATTGAGCGCGGCAAAGCGGGCGCGGATGCACCCTCTCCGCGCCGCGATATATCTTTTTTCAAAATCAGTCATCATGGCTTGGATTCTACCACAGATCCCGACGGAGCTCAAGGCTGTGGAAGAAAAAAGAAATTACAAAATAGTTGCAAATAGTTGAAAAATAGTGTATGATACAACCATCTATGACCCTATGCTTTGTTGCCTTTTTCGATGAAACGGAGGTTTCAACATGGATTCGATCCGTGCTTTCTTTAAAAAAGTCTGGGAGACGATGAGCGATCCGCGCTATGAAAAGCCGCTGCTGATTGCGCTGCCCTGCCTCTCGCTGATTCTTGCTGCGCTGATCCTGATCCCGGGATTCCGCAATTATTCCCAGCGTACCGTCGTCAACGAGACGCCCGCGCCGATCGTAGAGGTCACCGCCGCGCCTACTTCACCGCCCAAGCCTACCACCACGCCGAAGCCGGACGCGAAGAACGTTCAGATCAAGGCCAACTCCGTCGACCGCGATATCCGCATCCAGGTCTGCGACGGAGCGGGCACCGCGATCAACGGAGAGATCTTCCGCATCGACGTGCAGTTCCCGGACGGGGGCATCTACAGCTACGATACGGAGACGGACGGCAGCATTTACCTGGTCAAGCTCAAATCCGGCGACTATCTGATCGACATGCGCGAGAAGGCGGGCTACGACAAGCCCGACACCGTCAAGTGCACCGTCTCGGAAGAGGCCAATTACTATCCCATCGAGAATATTGCCGAAGTCGTCGATATCTATGACGTGACGCAGATCTCGCAGAGCGAGGTCAAGCCCGACACCTACGGCGAAGCCCCGGGCGACACCGTAGCGGAGGTGATCACCACGCCGGAGGAAGCCAAGGAGACCGGCGAGATCGTGATCGACACCAAGCCCGCCGTGGACGCCAACGGCAACCCGCTCTATACCTATGAATACAAGGTCGGACCGAACGGCTACCTCCTGTACCGCGATACCGAGACCGAGAGCGACGTGCTGCCCATCGACGAGGACGGGGACGGCTACTGTGAATACGGCCTGCGCTTCGTGACCGAGATCCCGGAACCGACAGAAGCGCCCGCTCCCAGCCCGGAGGATCCGGCTCCGACGGAGCCCGGGGAAGGGGAGACCCCCGCCGATCCTGAGCCGACTGCCGCGCCGGAGCCGGTCACCTATTCCGTGACGGTCGAGCTTTACAAAGCCGACAACAGCCCTGTCGACGAGTATGAGATCATCGCCACGCCGATGATGGAGGACGTCACGCAGAAGGTCGGCTGGCAGCAGATCGACGGCAGGATGTACTATTATTATGAGGACGGCTCGCACGCGGTCGGCCTCAAGAAGATCGACGGCAAGGTCTACTACTTCAATGCCTACGGCGTCAAGGCCTCGAGTGTCGGCATCGACGTCTCGTATTACAACAAGGACATCAACTGGTCCGCCGTGCGCGCGCAGGGCATCGATTTTGCGATCGTACGCCTCGGCGGCCGCGGCTGGAGCAGCGGAAAGCTCTATGACGATATCCGCACGCAGGAGTACCTGCGCGGCGCGAGGGCGGCCGGACTAAAGATCGGCGCGTATTTCTACTCGACCGCCATCAATGCCTACGAGGCCGTGGAGGAGGCCAGCGTCGCGCTCAACACGCTCGGAGGCATCGGCCTCGATATGCCGATCTTTATCGACATGGAGTGGTCGGGCGATTACCCCGCGGGACGTTCGGACAACATGAGTCCCTCCGAGGCAGCTACGGTCGCGGTTGCTTTCTGTGAGACCATCCGTCACGGCGGCCACGCGGCCGGCGTCTACGCGAGCCAGAACTACTTCCTGTACAATATCGATTACACGAAGGTCATGCCCTACTCGATCTGGCTGGCGAGCTATACCTGGAACAATCAGCTGCCTGCCTTCGGCTGGCGCTACGACATGTGGCAGTTCACCGACCGCGGCCTGCTCAACGGAATCAACGGCTACGTCGACCTGGACGTTATCTTCTGATCACAGCGCAGCATAAACACCCTCTTCTGTCAGAGAGGGTGTTTTTCTTTATGCTCCCGACTGCGTGAACGCTGAGATATGCATCCGAAGGAGCTTCTCTGTCTGGAAAGTGAGACCGATCTTGCGTGAGGGAACATCCCATGCGCCGCGAAACGGTATCAAACTGCAATGCATTAATATTCAATTATCTTCCTTGAACGGAAAGCCACCTGCAGGCAGAGCGGTAGCCGAATTGTTGGTATGGTTCGCCCGGGAGGCTCTTGAGTATTGATCTACATTTTTGCCTTGATATCTTGCGTGTCATTGAATGTCGTGTTAATATAATTATGAAATGATAAATACTTGGTAGACGATCCGGATGGATCTTGAATTACGCTGCTTTTCTGCGTTCGAGTACCCGATTGGGCTGTATGCTTAGTTTCGCCTTTTGGTCTGTGAGGTGAAGGAATGAAAGAATTTGATGATCACGGCGCAGAATTCTTCAAGCTCTATGAGAAGATCAGGGGCGTAAAGCATCGCAAGGCTCTTTCCGGTCAGGAGGCCAGCTTGCTCAGACGCGCACGCGCCGTTGAGCATATGAAGCAAATTTCCTCCTCCAGCGCAGCAGTGCTTATTGTGATCTTGATCCTCCTCGTTGTTATTCCGGAGGATCCCGTGACGCCGCCTCCTATACTTCCGATCGAGGTCTCGAGCACACCTGCGCCAAGCGTTGAGCCCCTGCAGACGCCTTCTCCCGTGCCGGAGCCGTCGGAAATTCCTCCTACCGCGCCAACGCCGACCCCGACTCCCGCGCCCTCCCCGACGCTGGCGCCCACGCCGACACCAACGCCCGCGCCCACACCGACACCTGCACCTACACCGACACCAACGCCCGCGCCTACACCGAAACCAACTCCTGCGCCGACACCGACACCCGTGCCGACTCCGACACCCGTGCCGACCCCTGCGCCCACACCGACGCCTCCTGCGGCTGCTCCTTCTTTCACCAGCGTGAGCCAGACGCATTCCGTGCCGGGGATCCACGAGGAAGGAACATATAACGATTTCTACTACACGTATAAGATTGCCCTCCGCGACGCCGACCGATCCAAGCCTATCACGTCCCGGCTGCAGCTTCGCGATGTAAAGGGCGGAGGATGGCAGGATGTGAGCGGCAGTACACAGGTCTTCAGCGGGTCTTCCGGAGAGTGGACCGGGACGATCCGCTACGACATGACTGCGGTGGAGCTGGGCGGCGAAGACGGCATCTTGCGGGAAATGCGCATCGTCTGCAGCTACAAAATGGCCGACGGAAGCGACGGGACGATCTACAGCTCTTCCTGCGGCAGGCTCTGGTCTTACAAGGGCAGCTATCTCAGTCCCATTTCCGCCGAACTGCGGGATGACGTCATCACGGCACGGTTCCAGGTGGACACGGACCTTATCTCTCATCCGGAACTGCTGAAACCCGTTGAAGTTACTCTTTCAAGCGGAACTTCGAGCTGGGATATTCTCGGAAGCGCTGTCATCTCCGGCCCGGAATCGAACGGCACGCTTACCTTGACCTATACGCTGAATGGAGAATCCCTGGATACTTCGACCCAAAGCAAAGTTTTCCTGGTACTGAACTACACGGACGAGGAGGGAGCCATCTCATGGGATGACGCTTCTGCGGCGCAGTTCCTCGCGCACGATGCACCCGTGCTGGAACTGACCCTCGGCATGTTCTCAGAGGGTTACGCGCCGGGCTACGGCGTGAGCTGCCTGGTCAGGCTCAACGGCCTGCTGGGCGGACAGGCAAAGATCACTCTGCAGAAGCTGGGACCGGACGGCTTCAAACCCATTGAAGAGTTTGGGACCCTGACCTATTCCGCTGGGGATGAAGACGAGCATGGAACGCTCGAATTCGCCTTCTATGATTCCGAACTCGACGCTCTTTGGGGCGTAGATGACGAGGGGCGCAGATACAAAGCCAAGTTCGTGATCGATTATGTCTATCCCGATGGGACTACGGGCGTGCTGGAGAGCCCGGTGTTCGAACAGTACGGAGGAGGCTTCGGGCATTACGCCAACAGTCCTGCGATCGTCTACGATGCGGAAAACCATCTCCTTGTCGCGGAGGTGGAACTGGATCTTTCCCTGGTAGAGCCGGAATACGTCAGCGTCATCGCTTCAAGTTCGTACTTTGACGTATGGACCTCGCTTCCCCAGCCGACCCTGCGATCGTCCGGCTATGCCCCGGACGGCAGCTACCGAATGGTCTTTGCTCTCCCCTTGGAGACTCTGACGGCAGGGGAATACTCGTATGATATCGCGCTGCGGTTCTCCAACGGCGTCGGGCCGGTCTGGGAACAGGAACTCTATGTTTACTGCAATCTGGGATGAGATACGCTTTTGTTGAGGAGGATCGATATGAAAAATAAGAAAAACAACGTCAATTACGGTAAGAGCGCACTGGGCATCATCCTGGCTGTCGCGCTGGTTCTGCTTCTGTCCCATCCGGAGTGGCTGCCCCTGTCTCAGAAAACGAAGCAGTCTGTCAGTGAATTGCAGAACGCGACCCTCGCCGTCGGCGCGAATAACGGCGGGATTCTCCCGCGATTGATCACACTTGCTCTTGTCCTGGCTATTATCTGGCTCGCATACCAGGTAGTAAAGCTGATCCTTCAGCTGCTTGGCAAACACGGCAGACGTTCCCAAACTGTCACCGATCTGCTGGCGGGGCTGCTCAAGTACATTGCCGTTATCGTTGCCATCGTATGGGGCTTGAATGTTCTCGGTGTGAACACCACCGCAGTTCTGGCCGGTCTCGGGATCATCGGCCTGGTTCTGGGCTTCGGCGCACAGAGCCTGATCGAGGACATCATCACGGGTGCATTCATCATCTTTGAAAACCAGTACGCCATCGGAGATATCATCGTGCTCGACGACTTCCGCGGCACTGTTCGCAGCATCGGTGTTCGCACCACGGTCATCGAAGATGCCGGCGGAAACCTGAAGGTTGTCAACAACTCGGATATCCGCAATTTCCAGAATCGCTCCAAAAAGAATTCCATTGCGCTGGTCGAGGTTTCTGTGGATTACAGCACCGACCTGCGCAAGCTGGAAAAGCTGCTGGAAGATAAGCTTCCCGATCTGCTGGAGCAGCACAAAGACCTCTATCTGGCCGTGCCGCGCTATTTGGGGGTAGATGCCCTGGCAGACAGCGGCGTGAATCTGAAATTCGTTGTGGACACCAAGGAAGAAAATGTCTTCAGCTCGCAGCGGATGCTTGCGAGAGATCTGAAGATCCTCTTCGACGACAACGGGATCGATATTCCCTTCCCGCAGGTGGTCGTTCATAAGGGAGACTGAGATCCGCGGTTTTCCCGACTCTCGTGTGATAAGAAAGCGCCTGTACGCGCACGGTTGATCTGTGCGGTACAGGCGTTTCTTTGCTCAGCGGGTCTCCGGCGCTGCCGAATAAACCGAAATATCAATTTGCCGAAGGTAAATGGGAAACGGAACGGCAGCTGTGCCGGATGAAACATGCGCTTCCCTCTGAGATGCGCTCCTGTAAACGATCTGCAGACAGGAAAGAGAAGTGTTTGCATTTATCAAGTTGATGTGATAAAATAAATCGCTTATTTCGATTTGAGGTTATATGTATGTCTGAATTACGGGAACAGATCCGGCGCCGCCGGACTTTTGCGATCATCTCCCACCCGGACGCCGGCAAAACGACGCTGACGGAAAAGCTCCTGCTCTACGGCGGAGCGATCCAGCTGGCCGGCTCCGTCAAGGGCAAGGCCACCGCGCGTCACGCGGTCTCCGACTGGATGGAGCTGGAGAAGCAGCGCGGTATCTCCATCACGTCCTCGGTCATGCAGTTTGAGTATGAGGGCTATTGCATCAACATTCTGGACACC
>JAEEGL011586213.1_pt1 | contig 10516 bp, 9 predicted proteins | sample 9134231 | NCBI WGS metagenome assembly JAEEGL01 (sample SAMN16246548, study PRJNA631951) | gut metagenome | biome: gut microbiome; feature: rumen; material: fiber-attached | host: Bos | place: Iran: Karaj | collected 2018-10
CTTCTCCATGTCAAGGCTGGCGGAGCGAGAGGGATTCGAACCCCCGGTACCTTTCGGTATCACTGGTTTTCAAGACCAGCGCCTTCAACCGCTCGGCCATCGCTCCAGAGCAACCAGCCCGATTATATTATCATGAGTTGAATCAAGCGTCAAGAGTTATTTCTTCTGTTTGTACCGTTTTGCGTTCAGGCAGCCTCCTTCCCTTCCCTGAAAACATCCGCAGATCCTGCAGCTCCGCACGGCGAAAAGTCCGTGGAAATCTTATTTCCCTTTCAGAACCGACCACGCCTCAATCAGCCTTTCCAGCGAAAACTGTGCGTTTGCGGGACTGGTGGACGGAAGGCAGGCTGCTTCCCTCCCAATCGTGTTCAGGATGTATTTCCGGTACATTTCAAAGGATTTCTGCCCGTTGCAGTAGATTCTTTCGATCGGACTGTGGTCCAGGATTACCCGCAGGTCGTTGGCACGGACGTTCCGGATGCTGGCGTCCGATGACCCGGTGATCTCACAGCTGGCGATGGAGTCCCACAGGGCCAGGCCGTTTTCCAGGATCAGCTGCCGCTTTTCCGGAATGGTCCCGGGTATTTTCTGCCCATACAGCGCAGCGATCACCTTCCAGAACCGGTTCTGCGGATGGCCGTAGAAAAAGTTCTGCTCCCTGGATTTCACGGACGGAAACGAGCCGAGAATCAGGACCCGGCTGTGTTCGCTGAAAAGAGGCCCGAAGGGATGGTCGATGCGGGAACTGTTCATTCGCAACTCCTTTCTGATATCCTTACCCGTTCTGAATTCCGGAGATATAAATTCGGGAAGAGTTCCCCGCGGAAGGTCGCCGCGTATCCTGTTTTCATATCCGCAGAGGCTTCCTGCTGATTGGGTTACCAGATCAGTCCGGACAGGAAAACCATCAGCGGAATTGTCAGAATACAGAATAGCGTGGACATAATCACCGTTTCGACCGCGTAGGGGTAATCCTTTCCGTGCAGCTGGGCGTAGACTGCCACATTGGAGCCTGTCGGGCAGGCGGCGGCAATCAGGAGAACTGTTTTCATATGGTGCATCGATGCGGGAAGCAGCGCCAGAAGCAAAACCGAAATGAAGGGAATCAGGAGAAGCCGGGCCGCGCAAACCAGGTAAAGCGTTTTCCGCCTGAGCATCTTCAGAATATCCGTCTGCGCGAAGCAGATTCCGACGGTAAACATCGCCAGGGGGGTGTTCAGGCCGGCCATGCTGGAGATGCAGCTGCGAATGATGTCCGGAAGCCGGATCTGCGTCACAAACAGGAACAGTCCTGTCAGAATCGCAATCACAAAAGGCGCCAGGATCAGTTTTTTCAGTTTGAATCCCTGCGCCAGCGGCTGGCCTGTCAGCCTGGAAACGCCGTACGTCCACTGGCCAATATTCAGGAACGCCACGAAGCTGGCAGCGTAGAAAACGGCGTCCTTCCCGAGCGATGCGACCACCAGGGGGATTCCGAAGAACCCGGGATTGGAAAACGCGCTCGCAAAGGTGGCGATCGGGTCTTTCCGGAACAGGAAATGGGAACCAGCCACGGAGATCCCAAGCAGGACCACTGCGCCCGCGGTGCTCCACAGGATGCCTGAAACATGCTCCGGTGTTTTCTCCACCAGGAACCCGTTGATGATTACAGCGGGAAGCGACGCGTAGACCAGAATATTGCCCAGCATTTTGCTGCCTTCCAGGCTGATCTTCCCGCTTTTGTAGAGCAGGAATCCAATTCCGGCCAGCAAAAACATCTGAAGAATCTGTTTTACAAGAATGAGTGACATGGTTTACCTCTTTTCGTCCGCGGATGCGTTTTCCTCCTTACGAATCGAAAAACCGGCTTCCGTCTTCCGTGACAGGCCGCTCCGCCTTCGGATATTCGAAAATCGCTGGATTGCCTGCGTTCTGCGCCAGATACCCCGCATATTTCCGGGCATGCCACTTCGCGATTCCCAGGTTATGCATCAGGCAGTTTCCACAGTTTTCCGGAGAAGTTCCTGGAACGTTTTCCGCGTTTTCGACAGACTGAAAAGCCCTGAGGATCAGGCTGTAGATTTCCTTCGGTTCCCGGTTTCCTTTCAGAATCAGGTAAAAACCGGTCAGGCATCCCATAGGCCCCCAGTAAATGATCTGGTCCTTCCAGTCCGGATCGTTTCGCAGGAACGTGGCGATCAGGTGCTCCAGGGAATGCATTGCGGCCGGATCCACAGCCGGCTCCGTATTGGGTACGGTCACGCGCACGTCATAGGTCGTTACAGTCTGGTCACCCAGGGTATCTGTCCTGCTGGTAAAGATTCCCGGAACAATCCGGGTATGGTCTACCGAAAAGCTTGGAATTAAATCCATGTCTGCCGCTCCTTTCAAAAACGGATCGATGTTACAAGTATATTCGTTTCCGGCGCACCGTCAACATGCTCCGCGTATTCAGCAGCACGGTTTCCCGGAAAGATTCTGTCCTGCCGGTATATTTCCGACGGGCGGTCATTCGTCTGAAAAATGCTCCCTGGCATGGAACGTTTTGCAGATGGTCTGATAGTCCCCGAACACGGTCAGCTTGTCGCCCGGCTCAAACACAGTATCCGCTCCCGCCGGCACCGGCTTGGCGCCGTTCCGCTCAACCAGCATCACCAGGATGCCGGTCTCAGCGCGGAGCCGGGTTCCGGCAAGGGTAACCCCCAGGTATTCTTCAGGTATATGGCGAAGCGTCACCTGCGCGATGGATTCCGAGCTGATATTGTCCACCAGCATCACGGCGTTGAAGGTCTCCTTCCGGTTGAAAATGCGGTCCGCAACGCGGCGGAGAAGGTTCTCCCCCCAGGCGTGAACCTTCGGCACACGTATAAAAATGAAGATCAGGGCCGCCGTCCCCAGGGGAATCAGAAAACCGGTAAACTGATCTGCCGCCTGAATGGACTTCACGGAAATAAACACGTTGATGAACGTGGATACGATGGTCACGTTGAACACGTATCCGAAAAGCATGGTTATTCTCGCAAGCCTGCGGCGCCGCCGCGAAGACAGGATAATCTCGCTTTCCTTCGTGGTAAAGCCCGTACCGGTCAGCAGGGAAATTACCTGAAAACGAGCCTTTTCCGCCGGCAGTCCCGTCAACTGGAAGAAAAAGGTGAACAGCTCCGTAATCACCCAGTACAGAAGGATGATAATGGAAAAGAGCAGCATAGCCAGATCAATGTTCATACGTTTTGTTCCCCTCGCCTGTGTTTCTCCCCGCTGCCGGATTCCCGCGGAAATGAGGACCGCGGCAATCCATGATGATTTCGCCGTTTCCTGTAAAAGAACAGCATTCAGCAATGGCAGCCTGCCGTATACACCTCAAAAGCAGATGGTTTATATTACCATATACAAAAATCGCTGTCCATACGCGCCATGCGGGGATTCCCGGCAGCTTCCGCAGAAGAAAAGGATCCCCGCGTCCGGCAGGGATCCTTTCCGTGATCTCTTGTTCTCCGTCAGTCTTTCAGTATGCCTGCTTCATGCAGTACATGGCAGATCATCTCTGTGCGGTGCATAATCATGTTCGCAAGCACTTCCGCCGCTGTTGCGGGATCGTCAGGATACATAATGGCCAGCGCTTCCCGGCGCGCGTCAATCAGTTTGCCAAAGGAAATCCTGTCCGCGGCAATCACCGGTTTCTGATCTGCCGGCGCAGAGAGATACCACAGATCGTACATGGCGTCCAGTTCCATCAGCCAGTTGCTCTGCGTCCGCAGCCAGACGTTCGTGCGGTCTTCGTCATCCTCCGCGCTCTCCAGCAGCACCTGTGTCAGCTGCGCGGTCGTCGCATGGCTTTCGCACCGGTCGTCTTCCAGATGCACAGGGCCTGCCGCGGCATAACTGACAGCGCGGCTGCACAGGATGTCGTTCTTTCCCTTCGGGGCTTCCTTGTGCTTTCCATGGATGCTGTCAGGCCGGTCTTCCGGCGCGGCATGCCGCTCGTAGCACATCTCGATACACTTCTCCATGCGCTCTTCCGCCGCGATCGCCTGTGCTTCTTCCGGACTGCAGACCAGGGCCAGGGACGCGTCGAGCGCTTCCGCCTGGTGATCGTACGCAGCGTGCTCGTTTTCCGCGATTCTCCTGGCTTCGCCTTCAGAGGAGCCTTCCCACTCTGTGTACATCTCACGGATTTCACCGTCCCACAGTGCGGCCGCTCCTGTATAGTTACCGGCGTCGATCATCTGTCCGGCTTCCTTCGCGGTTTCCGTGTGCTCCTCGCACTCGGTCAGGTCACGCTGCGCGACGTCTTCGCCCATCGCGGTCAGCGTGGGCACACAGGCTTCGCCTTCCAGCGGTTTCATCTTCGGCTTCTTGTCCAGCATAACTTCCGTGGTCGGAACAACGACCGGCTCGGAGTAGGTCTCGAAGAACTCGCCCGCCTTCACAGACCACCACACGCTGGCGATATTGGTAACCTTGGTGTTCTCCACGTCCGCCGCCGTAACGACGTAGCTGAAGTGGATCGTATAAGTATCCCCTGCCGCCAGCGTTTCTCCGGCCTGGATGGTGCGGTATCCGTTAATATCCATATCCGCCAGCGAGTCGCGCAGGTCCATGGTCAGGATATCCTTCACCGTGTTGTTGGTCACGACAATCTCGTAACGGATTTCCTCACCTTCAACGTAATGGTTTCCGTTGGCCGGGGTGCTGATAACCTTTTTGGTGATCAGCAGTCCCTTCTCGTCCTCAAAGCCGCACGGTACCGTGCATTCATTGGACTCGGAAAGCCTTCCCTTCTTCTTCGGATCCTTGTAGGTAACCTTTACAATGTTGGTCAGCTTGTGGTTCTTGGCCTGCAGTTCGGTCACCGTGGTCTTGAAGGTATAGATCACCGTCTGGTAAGGCACAAGCTGAGGCAGCTTCCTGTAGGGATGCGTTGTGCTGTACATCAGGTCGTAGATCCGAAGGTTCTTGAAGGTCATCTTGGTCGTTGGGTTGAAGACCTTGATCGCAAAGTATACCGTTTCGCCCGGCACGAAGAACAGGCCGTTCTTCGGCGTGTTCGTACAGGTCTTGTAGATATGCACGCCGTCCCACTTCATGCCAACCTGCGCCTTTTCGGAATCCTTGGACATCTTGGTTTTTCCGTCCGCCGTATAGGAGACCACCGCAGTGTTTTCCACCTCGCCGGGAGTGATGTCCTTGCCCTGGACCTTGTATTCCCCGTAGAACACCTTTGTTTCAGCCGGAGCCATGGTTCCGACGGTCTTCTTCCAGCCGCTGCCCAGCAGCTCATCTGTCACGATAACATCGTCCACCGTGCCGGCGCTCTTGTTTTTAATCGAAATCTTCCACCGGACGGTTTCACCCTTGACGAAATAAAAACCGTTGTCCGGATAGTTGTCCACCGTTTTGATAATGGTCAGCGCTTCTTCTGACGGAGGTGTCCAGCCGGAGTTTCCGCCTCCGCCCGCGCTGCCGGCATGCACGAAGAGCGCCCAGTTGGAATCCCGTACCGCGCCGCCGAGGTTGGCCCTGGCGATAAATCCATTTCGGAACTTTCCGTGCACCACATCGCTCGAGGTTACCTTATAGGTATAAATACCGGAAATGGACTCGCCGGGCTTCAGGTCCGCGGGCGTTTCGATCACTTCATCCGTCTTCTTGTCGGGCTTGTCTCCGGTATAATGGTAAACCTTGATATTCTTGGCCGTATTCTTTTTTGTTGACGCATTCTTCAGCGTCCACTCATAGGTAATTTCGTCCCCGATGACATAGTATTCCTTCTTCGGGGAGATCCGCTTCGCGGTCAGCTGCAGTTTGTATTTGCTGATGTCCGGGGTAATGGCGTCATCCTCGTCCTGCCAGCCGGTGCCGCCTTTTCCGTCCGGCGTCGTGGGCTTCAGTCCCAGCATCTTCTGGAGGCCGGGCCAGCCGATCCCGTCCGCCGTCAGGCCGACGCTCTTCTCAAAAGCGGATACAGCGGACTCGGTCGCCTTGTCGAATTCCCCCGTAATCTTTCCCTTGTAAAGCTTCCGGGCCGCCAGTTCGGTCTGCAGGTTCTTTACAGCGTCCGGATTGTTTTCCAGCTTTCGTCCCAGCGTTCCGTCCGGATAGAAATCCTCTTTCTTTTCCTTGTGGCAGAAACGGCACTCCGCCGAACGCGTGCCCTTGGAGAAATCCGTGGGTTCGATTTCAATTATCCATTCCGGATAGTCGTGGTCCACCTTGGGAAGCTTTTCAGTCAGCTCCTTCCCGCAGCGCACGCACAGGCCGGTCCGTACCCCGCCTTTTTTGCAGTCCGGTTCTGTTGTCACGGTCCATTCCTTCGCTTCATGACCCAGCGCCTTCATATTCAGGCTCTGCGTCTCGCCGCAGACCGGACAGCGGCGCGTCTGCTTTCCCTTCGCGGTGCACGTCGGCGCGACAGTTACTTTCCAGTCGCCCCATTTGTGTTCACCCTTCGGAATCGCTTCGCTCTCGGTTTTTCCGCAGACGCTGCAGGTGTGGGTACGGGCTCCTGTCTCAGCACAGGTTGCCTCTTTTGTCACGGTCCACGCGCCCCAGGTGTGGGTGCTGGTTTTGGCCACGGTGCGCGTTTCTTCCTTTTGGCAGGCAGCGCAGATCCGTTTTTCCAATCCTTCCTCTTTGCAGGTTGCGGCCTTCACGGTCTGCCAGCTGCCCCACTGGTGTCCGGTAGCCGGGATCTCTTCTGTTTTGGTTCCGTTGCATCCGGGCGTTTCACAGCCGTAATAGTTCACCCCGGGCTCGGTACAGGTGGCCGGTGTGCTTCTCCGAAGCACCCACTTGTGCTGGTGGTTTGCCTCCGCCGGCGAACCCTCGTTCGGGTCATTCGTAAAGTTCGTCGGGAAAGTTGTCCCGTCGTTGTTGGTTACATAGTAATAGTTCGCTCCGGCATCCTCCGCGACCGCTGCGGGCAGGATCATGCAGGCGATCAGCAGCCAGATGAGTATCGAAAGAATCCCTCTTTTCATCTTTTTCACTCCTTGGTCTGTTCTGTAGTTGTGAAGGCAATCTTCCATCCAATAATAGATATAACACGGATTTGGTGTCAAAGTTCATCCATGGATGTTTTTTTATTGTATTTGTTCACTGTGACGCCAGGTTGTATGATATACTCCTGCCAAATTGACGCAAATCCTGTCAGCGGTTATAATAAACTGACAAATGAATAGCCGGCGCATCTGCGCGGAAACGCGCGGCGTCGCGGAGCAATCCGCGCGCCATGGGAACCGGGTGGGATTCCCGGACTTTCCCGGAAACCGTGAAGCGGACGACGGAGCACGGGACAAAACGTCTCAGCCATTGCGGCACTGCCGTGAGAAGGAGCTCCAGGTAGGATGAGGCCAAGTCGGGAGACCTGTTTGCGCTGTGATCACAGGATCCTCTGGGGTTAGGATCAGCTGGCGGTACCGGCATTCCCGGTCTGTTTAGTGTTCCTCAGAGAGGAACGCTTTTTGTTCCTCCCGCTGTTTCATTTGATCTTCTTTTAGGAGGGGTGTCAAATGACACGAAAAACCGTATCCCTGTTCCTGGCATTGTTGCTCCTGTGCGCATGCCTCCCCGTTCACGCCGAAGGTGGACTGTCCTTCACCGACATGACCGGCCGTGAGATCACGCTGGAACGTCCGGCGCAGCGGATTGTCGCGCTGACTGCTTCAGATGTGGAAATTATCTACGCGCTTGGCGCCGGCGACCTGCTGGTCGGCCGCGGGGAATACTGCGACTGGCCCGCCGAAGTGTTGGAAAAACCCGTGGTGAAATCCGGCGCGGAAACCAACCTGGAAGAAATCCTGGCCCTGGAACCGGATGTGGTCATCATGGCTACCATGGCCCAGACCGAAGACCAGGTCAATGCTCTGGAAGCTGCCGGTGTAAAGGTGATCGTTTCCGACGCTCAGAATCTGGACGGCGTATACACCGCCATCCGGATGATCGGCACCGTTGTCGGAAAAGAAGCTGAAGCGGATTCGCTGGTAAAGGAAATGCAGGATACTTTCGCCGGTGTGAAAGCCAAATCCCAGGCTTCCGGCAAAACAGTGTACTTCGAGGTTTCCCCGCTGGAGTGGGGCCTGTGGGCAGCCGGTAAGGGCACCTTCATGAACGAACTGGCGGAAATCTGCGGCCTGACCAACGCTTTTGAGGAAGCGGACGGCTGGGTTGAAGTTTCTGAGGAACAGGTGCTCGCGAAAGACCCGGACTATATTGTAACCACCTCCATGTACTGGGGCGAAGGCCCGACGCCGGTGGAAGAAATCATGTCCCGCCCGGGCTGGGAAGGCCTGAAGGCCGTTCAGAACAAGCAGGTATTCAACGCTGATTCCAACGCGATCACCCGCCCCGGCCCCCGTCTGATGGAGGCGGTGCAGGACCTGTATAACTTTGTGTACGGTACGGAAGAGGAAGCCCCCGCTGCCTGATTCCGTCGGGAAAGGAATCCTGTTTGAAACGTTCCACTTTGAAAAAAGGAGGCGGCCTCTCCCTGTGGGAGGCCGTCCTCTGGTCCCTTCTGGCGCTGCTGGTCTTTGTGCTGTGCGTCTGCCTGGGCAGTGTGAGCATCCCCATACGGGATGTTTGCGGCGCTGTCTTCGGCGGTGAGGTCAGCCGGGAATCCTTCCGTTCCATCCTGCTGTGGACGCGTCTCCCGCGGGTGCTCTGCGCAGGCCTGATGGGAGCGGCGCTGAGCCTGTGCGGTGCCTCAATGCAGGGCCTGCTGCGCAACCCGCTGGCGGACGGTTCGACGCTGGGCGTCTCTTCCGGCGCAGCGCTGGGCGCCGCGCTGTCCATTGTCCTGGGCATCCGGATTCCCGGCCTGGAAAGCGCCGGCCCCGCGGCAATGGCCATGCTGTTTTCTTTCGGCAGCCTGGTGCTGATCCTGGCGCTGGCATTCGGAATTGACCGCAGCTTTGCCACGCAGAACATTATCCTGATTGGTGTGGTTTTTACCATGCTGGTCTCAAGCCTGCTGAGCATCCTGATCACCTTTTCCGGTGAAAAGCTCCGGTCCATCACCTACTGGACCATGGGCTCCCTCAGCGGGAAAAGCTATGAGCAGGCCGCTGTGCTGCTGGGCGCCCTGGTGCTCTTCGGCACCGTGCTTCTGCTGCAGAGCCGGGAGCTGAACGCCTTTGCTGTCGGGGAAGAAAACGCCCTGCATGTCGGCGTCTCTGTCCGCCGGGTCAAGCTCACCGTGATGATCTGCGCCTCGGCGCTGATCGGCGTATGCGTGTCCATCGGGGGCAGCGTGGCGTTCGTAGGCCTGATCGTTCCCCATATGGTCCGCCTGGCGTCCGGCCCGAACCACCGGAAACTGCTCCCGCTGTCGATGCTGGCGGGTTCTGTTTTCCTGATGCTGGCGGATCTGGCTGCCCGCAGCCTGCTCAGCCCGGTGGAACTGCCCATCGGGGTCGTCACGTCGCTGATCGGGGCCGTTCTGTTTATCGTAATCTTTTACCGAAGCCGGAAGGAGGGGGCCAGCAGATGCTGACAGCAGAACACCTTTCCGTCCGGTACGGGGAGAAAACCGCCCTGCGGGATTTATCATTCCGGGTCAGGGAAGGAGAATGGTGGAGCGTTGTCGGCCCCAACGGCGCCGGAAAATCGACGCTGGCCGCCGCGCTGAGCCGTTCGGTTCCCTATGAAGGAAGCATCTCCCTGCACGGCAGGGACGCACGTTCCTTCTCCGCGTCCGCGTATGCCCGTGCCGTCGGTCTTCTGAGCCAGCAGCACGCTCCTGCTTACGGTTTTACCGTGGAAGAGGTGGTCAGTCTGGGGCGTTACGCGTATCGCAGCGGTTTCCTGGGCCGGGAAAACCCGGAAGACCGGCGGAAGGTAGACGAGGCGCTGGAGCAGGCCGGGCTCACCCCGATGCGGAACCGCAGGGTGTTTTCGCTCTCCGGCGGAGAGCTGCAGCGCGTATTCCTGGCCCAGGTGCTTTGCCAGGATCCGGAGCTTCTGATCCTCGACGAGCCGGCAAACCACCTGGATCTTCCTTTTCAGAAAGAGCTTTTCGCCCTGATCGACGCCTGGCGGGCTGTTCCCGGCCGCGCCGTGATTACTGTCCTGCATGATCTCGGGCTTGCCCGCCGCTTCAGCTCCCAGGCGCTGCTGCTCTGCGGCGGTGAGTGCGTCGCGCAGGGGCGTACGGAGGAAGTCCTTTCGCCGGATCACCTGCGCCGGGTCTACGGCATGGATGTGTCCGCCTGGATGCGGGATCTTCTCTCCCTCTGGCAGGAATAAACAGCGCGGCGGGGCATTTCCCGCCGCTATGAAGGAGCAGCCTATGGACATGGACCAGACTGTATTGCGGCATTTGCTGGATCTTCTCCGGCGAAGCGAAAAAACCGGTTCCTGGCAGTATTCCGGTTTCCTGTCCCCGGCGGAACAGGAGGACCTGGCAGTCTCTCCGGAAGCGGCCGGTTTTCCCTTTTTCTTTACCGGCGGCCACGAAGAAGCGGAACGTAAGATTCTTGCCGCCGGCAGTGAAGCGGCGTTCGGACCGGCGGATCCGCCGGTCCGGGCCTAGGCCGTC
>JAEEGL012290978.1_pt1 | contig 10516 bp, 9 predicted proteins | sample 9134231 | NCBI WGS metagenome assembly JAEEGL01 (sample SAMN16246548, study PRJNA631951) | gut metagenome | biome: gut microbiome; feature: rumen; material: fiber-attached | host: Bos | place: Iran: Karaj | collected 2018-10
ATTTCGATTGCGACGTTCAAGGCGCAGACAACGCGTCATCGTATCATGGGTATTGTCAATACCGATGATATGCAGATTGTGTTCTCTGACACCCCAGGTGTGCTGAAGCCCAACTACAAGCTTCAGGAGTCAATGCTGGCCTTCTCGGTGTCAGCCTTGCAGGATGCCGACGTGCTGCTGTATGTAACCGACGTGGTGGAGAATCCGGAGAAGAACTTGGACTTCCTGGAGAAGGTGCAGAAGATGACCATCCCTGTGCTGCTGCTTATCAACAAGATTGACGAGAGCGACCAGAAGACGTTGGGCGATATCGTCGAGAAGTGGCATACGCTGCTGCCTAATGCGGAGATCCTGCCTATCTCGGCCAAGAATAAGTTCGGTGTGGATATGCTCTTGAAGCGCATACAGGAACTATTGCCTGAGAGTCCAGCCTATTTTGACAAGGACCAGTTGACAGACAAGCCCGCCCGTTTCTTTGTCTCGGAGATTATCCGTGAGAAGATACTGCTCTATTATGACAAGGAGATACCTTACTCGGTAGAGGTGCGCGTGGAACGTTTCAAGGAGACGGAGAAGAACATCCACATCAATGCCATAATCTATGTGGAGCGCGCTTCCCAGAAGGGCATCATCATCGGCCATCAGGGTATTGCACTGAAAAAGGTTAGTACCGAGGCCCGTAAGGCGCTGGAGAAGTTCTTTGCCAAGCCCATCTTCCTGGAGACCTTCGTGAAGGTGGACAAAGACTGGCGCAGTAACCAACGTGAACTGGATTCTTTTGGATATAACCCAGACTGAGTGAAACGAAGAGTGAAGAGTGATATATGGGAAATTTAGTAGCGATAGTAGGACGCCCGAATGTCGGTAAGTCCACCTTGTTTAACAGATTGACAAACAGCCGTCGTGCCATTGTGAGTGACGAGGCTGGTACGACTCGTGACCGCCAGTATGGTAAGTGCGAGTGGAATGGTCGTGAATTCTCGGTAGTTGACACCGGAGGATGGGTTGTTAACAGTGATGACGTCTTTGAGGAGGAAATCCGCAAGCAGGTTATTGTGGCAACGGAAGAAGCTGACCTGGTGCTGTTCCTGGTAGATATCAAGAACGGATTGACCGACTTGGACCAGGATGTGGCGCTGATTCTCCGCCGCTCAAAACTGCCGGTGGTGCTGGTAGCCAATAAGGCTGACGACGGAAAAGACCTCTATGGACAGTATGAGTTCTATAAACTGGGACTGGGTGATCCCTATTGTGTCAGTGCTGCTACGGGTTCTGGAACGGGTGACCTGCTGGACTTTGTGGTGTCGAAACTGAATACTGACGAGGCAGACGATGTGGAGGACGGTACGCCCCGCTTTGCCGTGGTGGGTCGTCCCAATGCCGGTAAGTCGAGCATCATCAATGCCTTTATCGGTGAGGACCGCAATATCGTGACTGACATTGCCGGTACCACCCGAGACAGTATCTATACGAAATACGACAAGTTCGGCTTTGACTTCTATTTGGTTGACACCGCCGGTATCCGTCGTAAGAACAAGGTGACGGAAGATTTGGAGTTCTATAGTGTGATGCGTAGCATCCGTGCTATAGAGAACTCTGACGTCTGCATCCTGATGATTGATGCCACACGTGGTATCGAGGCTCAGGATATGAATATCTTCCAGTTGATTCAGAAGAACAACAAGTCGCTGGTGGTAGTTGTCAACAAGTGGGACCTGGTAGAAGATAAATCACAGATAGCCATTAAGACTTTCGAGAATGCTATTCGTGAGCGTATGGCTCCGTTTGTCGATTTCCCCATCATCTTTGCCTCTGCCGTTACCAAGCAGCGCATCTTCAAGGTACTGGAGACTGCTAAACAGGTTTATCTGAACCGTAAAATTAAGATTGGAACCTCAAAGCTGAACGAGGTGATGCTTCCCATTATCGAGGCTACACCGCCTCCCTCTATCAAGGGAAAATACATCAAGATCAAGTATGTGTCACAGGTTCCTGATACCCAGATTCCTACTTTCGTGTTCTATGCCAACCTGCCACAGTATGTCAAGGAGCCCTATCGTCGCTTTTTGGAGAACAAGATGCGCGAGAACTGGACACTGACAGGTACACCGATTAATGTTTTTATCCGTCAGAAGTGAAAAATCTCTTATATATTGCCATTGCCTTTGTGGTCCTCTCGGCCTGCTCAGCAAAGGCGACACCAGAGGAAGAGGCAGCCAAGGCTGCCCAGTCGTATTATACCTTCTTGGCTGACAACCAGCCTGAGGCTTTCCTGGACGCGAAGGTGGGAGCCGACAGCTTGCCAGAGATTTATCGTGCGCAGATGCGGAAGGTGTACGAACAGTATATCAGTGAGGTAAACGACAATCATGGTGGCATTCGTGAGGTTAGTATCTCCGAGAATGTAGGTCGTTGCGACTCGACATTGGGCATTACGTATGCTTTCCTGATTCTCAGTTTTAATGATTCCATACAGGAAGAAATTACCGTTCCGATGGTCCAGCAGAACGGTGTATGGCTGATGAAATAAGCAAGAGTAGGGGAGGAAAAGAAAAACGGATTGAATTTCTAGAGGAAATCAATCCGTTTATTTAATTTGCAGCTCTGTAGTTGTACATCCTTGCCATGTTCAAGCAATATTCTGTATAAGCTTCACTCTTAAGCCATTTGTTTAATAATCTTTTCATCATCTTTTTTACCTTTCTTTACTTTAATTGTTATCCTTATTTTGTCCTTTTGACGATGCAAAGGTACGGCATTTTTCGTTCTAAGACAAGTAAATCAAGGAATTGTTTGCGTACACAGTGTTATTTTTGACGTGTGTCAATACTTTCGCCATATCGTTGATGTGTATCAATTTATCCTTTAGCTGAGCTTTGGCGGGTCACCGCTTCACGCATTTCCTTCAACAGATCGCTGGCAAAAATGAAGTCGGTCAACTTCTTGTTTGTCGAATTCATAATCTGACTGCTGACACCCTGCCACTCTTTGTTGCCCTCATAGATAAAGACGATGTTCTCGCCAATGCCCATCACGGAGTTCATGTCGTGGGTATTGATAATGGTCGTCATGTTGAACTCTTGGGTGATAGAGTGCAGCAAGTCGTCAATGACCAGCGAGGGCTGGGGGTCAAGACCGGAGGTAGGCTCATCGCAGAACAGATATTTGGGATTCAAGGCAATGGCACGGGCAATGGCCACGCGTTTCTGCATGCCACCACTAATCTCGCCAGGGTATTTCTCTTCAGCACCGACCAGGTTTACACGGTCAAGACAGTCCATAGCTCTTTGCTGTCGTTCGCGCAGCGTCATGGAAGAGAACATGTCCAAGGGGAACATCACATTCTCCAATACTGTCAGTGAGTCGAACAATGCTGCCGACTGGAAAATCATGCCCATCTCACGACGCATGTGTACTTTTTCCTGTTTTGACATCTGCACGAAGTCGCGTCCGTCGTAAAGTATCTGTCCGCTGGTAGGTTCAAACAGTCCTACCAGGTTCTTCATCAGTACTGTCTTGCCACTACCGCTCTGTCCGATAATGAGGTTGGTCTTTCCATCCTCAAACACCGTATTGATATTCTTCAATACTTCGAGTCCGTCAAAGCTCTTGTATAGGTTCTTTACTTCAATCATAATTGTTAACTGACAACGGTCAACTTAATAATTGTGTTAAGAATACGTCACTGCATAGAATGAGCACACTTGACGAGACGACGGCGTTCGTCGAAGCCTTACCCACATTGACCGAACCGCCCTCTACCGTATAGCCGAAATAGGAAGGTACGGCCGAGATGATGAAAGCAAAGAAGAGGCTCTTGATGATACTCATCCATACAAACCAAGGCTGGAAAGAGTGTTGTAAGCCCAGCGTCAGGTCATCGGGTACAATGATATGGGCAATAAAAGCAGTGCCATAAGCTCCTACAATACCCATCGCTGACGAAAAGATGACCAGCAAAGGCATGATGGTCAGCATTCCCAGTATCTTGGGCAGTATCAAGTAACATGCCGAGTTGACACCCATGATGTCTAGGGCGTCAATCTGCTGAGTGACACGCATTGTACCAATTTCTGAGGCGATGTTAGAGCCTACCTTGCCAGCCAATATCAGACACATGATAGAACTGGAGAATTCCAGCAGCATAATCTCACGGGTAGTGTAGCCAGTGACCCAGCGAGGCATCCAGGGACTCTGGATGTTCAGTTTCATCTGGATACAAATAACGGCGCCAATGAAAAATGAAATCAACAGCACGATGCCAATAGAGTCGATGCCCAACTGGGCCATCTCCTTGACGTACTGTTTCCAGAACATACGGAAACGCTCGGGCACAGAAAAAGTGCGCTTCATCAGAATGATGAATCTTCCGAATGTTGTCAGCCAAATATGTAATAACTTCACCATTTTGCGTGCAAAGGTAATAAATAAATCTTATTTCTTCTTTTTTATTCTTTTATTTTTTATACTTTTATTTTTTTTATTACCTTTGCAGCCAGTATGGACGAAACAACAAATGTACAGGCAGCAACCACGGATAAGCTGGTACTGCGAACAGAAGGACTCATCAAACGCTATGGTAAGCGTACGGTGGTGAATGATGTCAGCTTTGACGTGAAGCAAGGTGAGATTGTGGGACTTCTCGGACCTAACGGTGCAGGAAAGACCACCTCGTTCTATATGACCACCGGACTTATCGTTCCCAATGGAGGACATATCTATTTGGGCGACGAGGAAGTGACAGACTATCCTGTGTTCAAGCGTGCCCGTGCCGGTATCGGCTATTTGGCGCAGGAGGCTTCTGTGTTCCGTAAGATGTCGGTTGAGGATAACATCCTGTCTGTGCTGGAGATGACGGGTAAGCCTCGCGACTATCAGTTGGAGAAATTGGAAAGCCTCATCAGTGAGTTTCGTTTACAGAAGGTGCGCAAGAACAAGGGCGACCAGCTGTCGGGCGGTGAGCGTCGCCGTACGGAGATAGCCCGCTGTCTGGCTATTGAACCTAAGTTTATCATGCTCGACGAACCCTTTGCCGGCGTTGACCCTATTGCCGTAGAGGATATCCAGCAGATTGTCTGGCAGTTGAAATACCGTAATATCGGTATCCTGATAACAGACCATAACGTACACGAGACGCTGAACATTACCGATCGTGCCTACTTGCTGTTCGAAGGACGCATCCTGTTTAAGGGAACACCGGACGAATTGGCTGTCAACCCCATTGTGAAGGAGAAATATCTTGGTTCTAACTTCGTATTGCAAAAGAAAGACTTTGCCAAGATGGCTGAACAGCGCGCTAATAAGTGGGGATTCGACGAACTGGAAAACCAAACACAAGGATAAGCAATGAACAGACTGATTACCGTTTTAGTCGTGCTGGCATGTACACTGAACATGCAAGCACAACCTTTAAAGGCATTCCCGTCAGCAGAAGGCTTTGGAAAGTATGCTTCTGGTGGGCGGGGAGGCAAAGTGGTAGAGGTGACCAACCTTAACGACAGTGGCGAGGGCTCTTTGCGCTGGGCCTTGACAGAAGCCGGTCGTGAGAATGCTACTATTGTGTTCCGCGTCAGTGGCATCATCACGCTTGAAAAGGATATCCGTGCCAAGCTGCACAATGTTACTATAGCTGGACAGACCGCTCCTGGGGACGGAATCTTGTATCGTGGCGGGAAACTGAACTTGGGCGGCTCGCGTAATGTTATCATGCGAAATCTTCGTGGACGTATCGGATTGCGTGGCGACAAGGACTTTATCAAGGGTGGATCTATCGGTATCGAGAATGCGGATACCATCATTATCGACCATTGCTGTTTCGGATGGAGTGGGGAGGAGAATATGACCATCTACGATAATCACTTTACGACTGTTCAGTGGTGTATCGTCCATGAGGGCCTCTATAATGCAGGCCATCAGAAAGGCAACCGCAGCTATGCATGCCAGTGGGGAGGCTCTCCTGCTTCGTTCCATCATAATCTGCTGGCACATAACTATAACCGCAGTGCCCGTCTGAACGGTGCCACCAACCACAGTCAGGACCGTAATGTCTTTATGGAATACCAGAACAATGTCAATTACAACTGGGGAAAGCAAAACAGTTGCTATGGTGGCGAGAATGAGGCAGGCGAAGGCAGTACCCATGAATGCAATTTCGTAGGGAACTACTATAAACCAGGGCCTGCAACCCCTGCTAACAGCTATTTCATGCAGTTGTCGAAAGCCCGTAAGGGAAAGACGTTGACAGGGCCATCCCTGTGGTTCTTCTCTGGTAACAAGATGGAGGGTAATAAGGCTGTGACAAAAGACAACTGGCTGGCTGTCGACAATCAGACGGGTTTCGACCTTCCTACGATGCAGTCTTCCAAAACCGTTTATCCATCGAAATTCCATCCAGCACAGAATGCCTTTGACTACAATGATTATAAGACGCCTGTGGAAAGTGCTGACAAAGCCTACAAGAAAGTTCTTGCCAAGGCTGGCACAGTGAAACGTGATGCCATAGAACAGCGTGTTGTTGATGAAGTACGTCAGGGAACTGCCCATTATCGGGGTACGCAGGGCAGCCTGGGCTTTATTGATTCACCTGCCGATGCGGAAGGATGGCCTTTATATGCGGCTGTTGCTGCTGTTGCAGACAACGATCATGACGGGATGGATGATGTCTGGGAGTTAAGAAACGGACTGGATCCGAAGAATCCCAACGACCGTAATAAGGTTCTTTCCAAGAAGGGTTACACCGCTTTGGAAGTCTATTTGAACAGCTTGATGGGCGAGTAGAAACAAAGGGAAACACTTATAATAAGTGAAAAAATGAGGCTGTCGTTTGGTGGTCACGTTTTTTATTCGTACCTTTGCACGCTCAAAACAGAATGTATAATATAAATAAGGTATAAGAGATGAATATTTCATTTGAAGCTCCCGACAAAATCAATGGCCTGATGACCATTACGTTGGAAACGGCTGATTATCAGCCCGAGGTTGACAAGACCTTGAAAGACTATCGTAAACGTGCTAACATTCCCGGATTCCGTCCTGGTCAGGCTCCTATGGGTTTGATTAAGCGCCAGTTCGGTCCCTCTGTGAAGGTGGAGGCCGTTAACAAACTGTTGGGCGAGAAGTTGTATGAATATGTTCGCGAGAACAAGATTCAGATGCTAGGCGAGCCCCTGCCAAGTGATAAGCAGGATCAGCTTGACTTTGAGAGCGACCAGCCCCTGACCTTTAAGTTCGATATCGCTGTGGCTCCAGAGTTTGAGGCTAAGCTGAGCGGTAAGGATAAGATCCCCTCTGATAACATCACTGTTGAGGACAAACTGATTGACCAGCAGGTTGAGATGTATCAGAGTCGTGCCGGCCACTATGAGAAGGTGGAGAACTTCGACGCTGAGCAGCGTGACATGCTGAAGGGTGACCTTCGTGAGCTTGACGCAAAGGGTAATGTGAAGGAAGGTGGTATTACGGTGGCTGATGCTGTGCTGATGCCTCAGTATATCAAGGTAGATGACCAGAAGAAACTCTTCGATGGTGCCAAACTGGGCGACATCATTACCTGGAATCCTCGCAAGGCATATCCCGAGAGCGATGTAGAGGTTTCTTCACTGCTGAAGATTCAGAAGGAAGAGGTGAAGGACCATGAGGGTGACTTTACTTTCCAGATTACTGAGATTAGCCGTTATGTAAAGGCTGAGATTAATCAGGAACTGTTCGATCAGACCTTCGGTGAGGGTACTGTAAAGAGCGAGAAAGAGTTCCGTCAGAAGATTGCCGACACCATCAGTCAGCAGTTTAAGGCTGATTCAGACTATAAGTTCCTGTTGGACGTTCGTGCCCACATGGAGAAGAAGGTTGGCAAGCTGGAATTCCCGGAGGCTCTGTTGAAGCGCGTTATGCTGAACAACAATAAGGATAAGGGCGAGGACTTCGTAGAAAAGAACTTCGAGGCAAGCATCAAGGAACTGGGATGGCATATGATTAAGGAACAGCTGGTTGCCGCTCAGGAAATCAAGGTAGAGGATGCTGACTTGAAGAATGTCGCCAAGGAGGCTGCCCGTGCCCAGTTTGCTCAATATGGCATGTCGAACGTGCCCGATGAGTATCTGGACAACTATGCCGCAGAGATGCTGAAGAAGCGCGAGAATGTGGATGGCCTGGTTGACCGCGCCGTTGACGTGAAGCTGACTGCTGCTCTCAAAAACGTGGTTAAACTCGAGGAGAAGGACATCACGTTGGAGGACTTCCAGAAGATGTTGCAGGAGAAATAATCTAAGTAAATACTAAGAATTAGAATTCTTTAACCAAAAAATAAAGTCGGAATGTATGGCGTTCCGACTTTTTTTATGTAATTTTGTATTCACTTTGAGTATGAATATGAACAACGATTTTAGAAAATATGCTACTAAGCATTTAGGTATTAATGGTCTTGTGCTCGACGAAGTGATGAGCGCACAGGCTCAGTATTTGAATCCGTACATCCTTGAGGAACGTCAGTTGAACGTGACGCAGATGGATGTTTTCTCCCGTTTGATGATGGATCGTATCATCTTCCTGGGTACGCAGATTGATGACTATACGGCCAATACGTTACAGGCACAGCTGCTGTATCTGGACTCCGTGGATAGTGGTAAGGATATCAGCATCTATCTGAACTCACCTGGAGGTAGTGTGACGGCAGGACTTGGTATTTATGATACCATGCAGTTTATCTCGAGCGATGTGGCTACTATCTGCACAGGCATGGCTGCTTCGATGGCTGCCGTGCTGCTGGTGGCCGGCAAGGAGGGCAAACGCTCAGCGCTTCCCCATAGTCGTGTCATGATTCACCAGCCATTGGGTGGTGTCCAGGGACAGGCTTCGGATATCGAGATTGAGGCCAAGGAGATTATGAAATTCAAGAAGGAGTTATATACCATTATCTCGGAACACTCACACACGCCTTATGACAAGGTGTGGAACGATTCTGACCGCAACTACTGGATGACGGCAGAGGAGGCTAAGGAGTATGGTATGATAGATCAGGTGTTGGTTAGGAAGTAATGAAGAAACAGTGTAATTTCTGTGGACGTTCAGAAAAGGAGGTAAGGCTCTTGATAACGGGTGTGAATGGATGCATCTGCGAAGATTGTGCCGTGCAGGCTTATCAAGTGGCAACAGCTAATGGTTATGGTCCCGATGCCAAGAAGAAAGCTTCTCCTTTTCAGTTGAAACGTGTACCGAAACCCAAGGAAATCAAGGAGCATCTTGACCAATATGTGATAGGACAGGATGAGGCGAAGCGCTTCCTTTCTGTAGCAGTGTATAACCACTACAAGCGCCTGCAGCAGCCCTCTGATGACAATGGTGTGGAAATAGAAAAGTCGAACATCATTATGGTGGGCTCTACGGGAACGGGTAAGACCTTGTTGGCCCGTACCATTGCCAAGATGCTGGATGTACCGTTCACCATTGTTGACGCTACTGTGTTTACAGAGGCTGGTTATGTAGGCGAGGATGTAGAAAGTATTTTGTCGCGCCTGCTTCAGGTTGCTGACTATAATGTAGAGGCTGCTCAGCGCGGTATTGTCTTTATTGACGAGATAGACAAGATAGCACGTAAGAGTGATAATCCCAGCATTACCCGTGATGTTAGTGGCGAGGGCGTTCAGCAAGGATTGCTTAAATTGTTGGAGGGTACGATGGTTAATGTACCGCCACAGGGTGGTCGTAAGCATCCCGACCAGGAGTATATTCATGTGGATACACATAATATATTATTTATATGTGGAGGCGCCTTTGATGGTATTGAGCGAAAGATTGCCCAGCGTTTAAACACACATGTGGTAGGTTATAACTCTGTACAGAATGTGCGGAAGATAGACAAGAACGACCTGATGCAGTATATCCTGCCCCAAGACTTGAAGTCTTTTGGCTTGATACCTGAGATTATCGGTCGTCTGCCGGTTCTGACTTATCTGAATCCGCTGGACCGCAAGGCACTAACAAGAATCTTGACAGAGCCTAAGAACTCCATTGTCAAACAGTATGAGAAACTGTTTGAAATGGATGGTATTAAACTGACGTTTACTCCGGAGGCCCTGAACCTCATTGTCGACAAGGCAGTGGAGTATAAGCTGGGTGCTCGCGGACTACGCTCCATTGTTGAGAGCATCATGATGGATGCTATGTTTGAAATTCCTTCTAAACGAACTAAATCCTTTGATGTGACGGTAGAGTATGCACAAAAGCAGCTTGACAAGTCACACCTTCAATGATAGTTTACCGTTTACAATTTACGGTTTACAGTTAAAAAAGAGTCTATGACAGCAAAGAAACAGAATCTCACAGAAGCATTAAAAAAGTATTTCGGCTTTGATAAGTTCAAGGGCGATCAAGAGGCTATCATACAGAATGTCCTGAATGGTAGGGATACTTTTGTACTGATGCCTACTGGTGGTGGCAAGTCGTTGTTCTATCAGTTGCCTTCGCTACTGATGGAAGGTACGGCTATTGTCATCTCACCTCTGATAGCCCTGATGAAGAA
>JAEEGL012738594.1_pt1 | contig 10516 bp, 12 predicted proteins | sample 9134231 | NCBI WGS metagenome assembly JAEEGL01 (sample SAMN16246548, study PRJNA631951) | gut metagenome | biome: gut microbiome; feature: rumen; material: fiber-attached | host: Bos | place: Iran: Karaj | collected 2018-10
CTCGACAGACAGGTCGTCTTCGACGACTCTCTCCACAAATGGAATTACCTCATATCTCCTTCTGTATCGTATCATGTTATTTTTTAATCGTTACTAAATGATTCTGAGGCGGGATTTAACAAAGAAGTCCCGCTGATTGGCAGGGCTTTTCTGGTTTATAATCTGCTCAATTTGGGTAAAAAAACAGCAAATTGAGCAGATTATAAGTTGAGGTTTGCTTCCGTTATCCGTTTCTCAATATGCGCGAAGATTTTCTTGTAGGTGGAACAGAGGAAGGTCTTGCTGCTGAAGTCATCGGATTTGATAAAGCCGTTATGCAAGTAGCCGCCGTGACAGGTACAAAAAAACCGCTTGTCAGAATATTTCTAGCAGACGGATTGTTTTAAAATAGTTTTGGCTCAATGACGATTAGGATCTCCCTTGGAATAGTTTTGGTCTGTGAAATGTTCATTGCTTACATTCCCTTCTGAGTCAATGTCTCTTGATGATCGCGTATTTGATTCTGCATCCCAATTAGTTGAATGAGTAACCCCTTTTTCATTGTCAGTTACTTCATGAAGACCATATTTTGGCTCGTCTTCATATTGGACTTTTACGTCCAGATCAATTTTAGAATAATCGATGTCCATAGTAGAGATTTTTATTGGTTAATAAATAATTCATTTACAGATTTATGGAGATATTCCCCTCAAATTCGCCAGTGCTGACATTGACGACCTGCACCTGAACGTATTCTTCAGTGATTCGGGCGTTGATGAAATACCCTACCGCAGTGAAGTTATTGCCTTCTACAGTGGTATCGGGGTTGTAGATGCCGCTTTGCTGGCCTTGTTGCTCCTTGTAGAGTTTCTCGAGATGTTCCTTGGCCACTACTTTGTAGCCTTTGCTCAAGAGGTAATCCACGATTTGGCCTTTGGTCTTCTCCTTGTCGGTTTGGCCATCGATGATGGTGAGTTTGTCCAAGGCGAAACGGTTGCCTTCGTCTATTTCCCGTGTGGCTTGGTTGATGGCATTGAATAGATTTTGTGCCACCACACCAAGCAGTTCCACCACAGTGTAGTTGTAATAGTGCGATACAGAACCGTCACTATTGACTTTCACGTTGCCTTTGCTGAGGTTGCGAATACCTACTTCTTTGTTTGGATATTCCTGTTTGGCCTCGCGTAATGCCGCCTTATAGGCAGCTTGAAAAGAGTCATATCCTCTTTGAGTGCGCGTGTTTTTTGTGAGCACCACTTCTTTGGCTTGCGGTGCTTTTTGTGCTTTGTTGCAATCTTCCTGTGCCATTGCCATACCCCTGCAAAGTAGCAGGGTGATTGCAAAAATGATAATTCTATTCGCTTTCATTATTCTTGATTTTTAAAAGTTTACCGTTGCGTTGCCTTCATATTCTCCTGTGCTCACATTGACTACTTGTACTCGCACTGAAGAATCCGTTGCTTTTACATTGATATAATAACCAACAGCAGAGAAATTGTTCTCTTGTACTGTTGTGTTTTCATTATAAATGCCGCTTAATTGATCTTGTTGTTCGTTGTATAGTTTTTGAAGGTATTCTTTGGCAACCACTTTATAACCCTTATTTAACAGAAGATTAATTACCTGGTCTTTATAATATTCCTTATTTGTTTCGCTTGGAACTGAAATTCCATCGATGGCCACTTTTGAACCCATACGAACATTGTTCAATCCCCTGTCAAGAGCTTTTGATAGACTGCTATTGGCATCTGTTTTTGTCCCTTCCGAATTTAGGCTTTCGATTACATTCGCTTCGTATTCTCCAGTACTCACATTTACCACTTGCGCTCTGATAAAGGATTCGGTTACATTTAAGTTGAGATAATAACCCACTGCGGAAAAGTTATTTTCTTGTACGACAGTGTTTTCATTATAAATTCCACTTTGCTGATACAATTGTTCCTCATACAATCTTTCAAGGTATTCTTTGGCGACTACTTTGTAGCCTTTGTCTAATAATATGCTTATAACATAGTCTTTATATTCTTCTCTGTCATCCCCATTTGACACGACTAAAGCATCAATGGCAATTTTTGAACCACTTCGAATGCCAGATAATGCTTTGACAAGAACTTTCGAAACATTGTCATAAAACTCTGCTTTAGGGTCATATACCACAGTTGCATAACAATCATAATATCCTTTGAAACTATACTTTCTATAAGCCCGCTTTCTATCCAATTCAATTGTTTCCGTGTGAAGATCAGTAGTACGAGGGGTAAAGCGGAAGTTCCTTAGTTTAAAATTTGGATGGATTGATTCGTAAATGGATTTTGCTTTTTGGTATAACAAACCATATAATTCTTCTTCTGAGAAATCCTTTAATTCGGTATTATTTGGAATATCAAAATCTGGTTTACGATATGTTGCCACTCTGGAATATGAAGCATACTCACCACGATCTATGGTTTGACTTATGTTTGCAATCACAGTTTCATTTGGTTTAGGCGGATTTTCCCATTCAGGAGTTTGAGAATACACTAATAAATTCGTCATTACAGCCAATGCCATCGTCGTAAGTAGCTTCTTCATTTTCTTAGTTTTAAGAATTTGACGCAAAATTACACACAAACCATTCCATATCAACATTTTCCACCTAACTCATTTTACCACAAAAACTGAAAAATTTTACCACAAAACCACAACTGTTATTTCGTTTTCTCCACCTCCAAATACGCCGAGCAATCCTTAAAGAAGTCATAATCCAAAGCCTTGCAAATCTCGAATAGCAACGGCATTGAAATCCATTGCGAGCGATAGGCTTTATAGATGTTTTCGGGGGTGCAATGCACTTGCTTGGCAAGCCATGTGGCGGTACGGCCTTGTCGGGCAAGTTCGGCTTTAAGGAGCTGGCCTAAATGGAATTCGGGATTTTCTTGTGGCGTTTTCATGGTGCTTGGCATTTAGGAAAGTACTATTGCCCTTGCCAACAAGCCATGAAGAAAGGCGCTCACTTTTCGTTTCATTGCTTATTAAATCCGAAGGCTCTGGTAAACCGTTGCAACTAATAAGCACGAAAAAGTTTGCGCCAAAACGCAAACTTTCCGCTACTTATTCCCGTTGCTAAATTTACCAGATTTTACGGATTGAGAACAAGAGCGTTAAGCCCAATGAGTATGTTATTATGTTTACTCTATTATCTTTATCCTGTTGGTTTATAGTTTGTTATAATATCGTTATTCAATTATCTGTCTTGCCCATTCGGGCAATTCATTCATACGTGTTTCTTCATCAGGAGGCAAAGGTAGTAATCTTTTTTGAAACATCGGCAGTGCAGAAACTATTTCTTGTTGAACGCCTCCAAAACCTTCGCCGAATAGGTCTTGGAAACGGGCACCGAATCCAATCCCTCGCGCTCGAAGTCCATAACAAAGCCATCGGCCTCGTTGTGGAGCACGCTCACCTTTTTTATATTGACGATGTAGGAACGGTGGCAGCGCATCAAACTACTGGAATCCAAGCAGTTGTCTTCGATTGTCTTCATCTTGCAACGTAGCATGTAGCTCGCAATGTTGCCGCTGCGTTGGTAAAACACGTTGATGTAGTTGTCCTCCGCCTTGATGTAGTAGAGGTTGTCGAGTTTGACCGATAGTTTCAGGTTGCCGTTGTTGTCCATCAGGTTGATGATTTCGGTGTGTTGGGGCATCACTTCGTCGTCCGATTCCACCGTGTCGCTCTTGGTGAGCATAAGGCGTTGTCGCGTGTCTTTCAACAAGATAGAAAGAATGGTGACGGTATAAGGCACACCCAGCGCCACAAAAGTGATGAGCACGCATTTGGCAAAAAGATAGCCAAAACTATGGTCGGTGGACTGGATTTCGAAATAGGAAATCAGCGTGTGGCACACCGCAATGATCATGATTTCGAGGAACAGCCACAAGAGATATAACCAAAACGGGAAATGTCGGCTCTTTTTGATGGCCCAGTTCATCATCATTCTGCTGAGAACCAAGAACATAGTGCCCGCCCCGACGAAAGCGGCGGTGATGAAGAAATAATGGCTACGTCCCACCTGAAACCAAGCAGTTTCCGAAAACGGGACGTATGCAGTCAGGAACACCAAGGCGAACAGCGTCGAGATAATCACATTAAGCACCTGCCCGACGGGTTCTGTCAGGCATTCAGGCGTTTGCGTTATTAGGCGTTTTGGGAATCTCATTGCTGTTTGTCGAAATTTGCCGCAAAAATACAAAAAAATGCTTATTTTTGCGCCAAAATAACAACGCTATGGAACAGAGAACGGTATTAAACGAAGCACAATTGAGCGTTTTGCGGTTGCTGGCTACGATGAAGTCTGTAGATGAGGTACACGAGCTGCGGCAAATCATTTCCAACTATTACGCCCAAAAAGCCACTGAGGAAATGGATAAACTTTGGGAGTCGGGGGAATGGAGCGAGGAAAAGAATGAAGCCGTTTTGAAAGAACATCTTCGCACACCTTACTCTTATGCAGAATAGGATAGTATTGGATACCAATTGTTTGCTTGCTTCTTTGTCTTCGAAAAGCGAGAATTTCCGAGTTTGGAAAGATTTCCAGAAGGGAAAGTATACATTATGTGTTTCCAATGAGATTTTGGAGGAGTACCAAGAAATCATTGCACAGAAAACCACGCCAAGCATTGCACAAAATGTGGTTAGGGCTATCGTAGAGAGCGAAAACGTGGAGTTCATAGATCCGCATTTTCACGTTTATGCCATTTTTGCCGATCCGGATGACAACAAGTTTGTGGATTGTGCTTTTGCTGCCAACGCAGCATTCATCGTATCCGAGGATAGCCATTTCGAAGCCCTCAAAACTTTGGCTTTCCCCAAGATTATGGTATTGAAACTCAAAGCCTTTTTGAAGTTTTTGGAAAACAGGGATTAAAGTTCCTTCAAAACCTCCCAAACCAATGAGCCTTCAAAGCCCTTCTGCATAGCGTAGGCGGCCAATTTGCGTTTTTTCTCGAAATCGTTTTCGGCCATTAAGGTCTTGGATTTGGTCCTCAAAATATCAATAAGCCGCTGACGATAAACTTCCTCGTCAGTATGGGCTAGGGCTTCGTCAATAGTCTCTTTATCAATGCCTTTCTGAATAAGGTGGAAACGAATTTTGTTCACTCCCCAGCCGCTTTGGTTGATTTTGCCACGCACGAAACTTTTGGCAAATCGTTCATTGTCGACAAATCGGTTATCCAACAGATAATCAAGGATTTCGTCTTTTTCTTTTTGCGAAATGTCGAAGGTTTTCAGTTTGTCGCGCACATCCTTTACGCACCGCTCCTGATAGGCGCAATACTTGGCCATCTTGTCCAAAACTTGGTCGGGCGTGAGCGGCTTGTCAGGTTGTTTGGGCATCAGCATTCGATTTTAAGGTCGCCGTCTTTAATCCAGCCGATTTTTCTGAAAATCAAGCCGAAAAGCCATGATAGCACGGCGGGCAGAATGAAACAAACCAAAGTCAAACCCATCCACATATTTACACCACCTTCAGGCATGGCAGTATAAATGCCGATGGGCCCGACGAGGCCGCAAGTGCCCATACCTGAACCGATAGGGATGTTTTGCAAATGGAAGACGCAGGTGGAAATCGGGCCGGTGATGGCGGCTGTGAGCAGTACGGGAATCCAGATTTTCGGGTTTTTCACGATGTTGCCCATTTGCAGCATGGAAGTGCCGAGGCCTTGCGCCACGAGTCCGCCCCAGCGGTTTTCCCTGAAACTCAAGATGGCGAAACCAATCATTTGTGCGCAACAGCCTGCCGTGGCCGCCCCGCCTGCCAGTCCGCCCAAGCCGATGGCGAGGCAGATGGCCGCCGAGCTAATCGGCAGCGTCAAGACCATGCCGATGACCACCGAAACGACGATGCCCATCAGGAAAGGCTGCATTTGCGTGGCGTTCTCGATGAAGGCGCCGAGTGCGGTCATCACCTTTTGGATGGGCGCGCCCACGGCGTAGGCCACCAACACGCCGCTGATGATAACCACGGCGGGTGTGACCAAAATATCGACTTGGGTCTCTTTGTAAACCATCTTTCCCAGCTCAACGGCCACAATGACAGCAGCGTAGGCTCCCATCGGGCCACCGAGTTCGTTGCCTGCAATGCCCACGGCTATGGCACTAAACAATACCAAGCCCTCACAACCGAGTTTGTAGGCGATGGCCACGGCAATGGCGGCTCCCGTGGCGGCTTTGGCGTATTTCGCGATGGTCACGAAGGCCTCAATACCGGTTTTGTCGCCCAACGTCTGGAAGATGGTGCCGATGAGCAGCGAGGCGAACAGGCCCAAAGCCATAGCACCAAGAGCGTCAACAAAATAGGCCTTCCAGGTCATGTCGATGCCCTTGCGCTGTAGGAATGTCTTGAATTTAGTCATTAAAACTCAATGCCTTGTATGTCGTTTTCCTTCATCAGGTCGGCGAGTTTGGTGTCGTTGTCGTCGACGGCGGCGAGGCAGTTGGTGACGATGCGGATTTGCTTGGCGGGATAGAAAGCCATCAAGTCTTTCGTGGTCTCGTAAACGCAGTAATCCGTGGCGATGCCGCAGATGTCGATGCCATCAAAATGTTCAAATTCCTCGATGGTGCGACGAAGTTTCTCACCGCTGTGCTTGTTCTGGAAAATGCTAAACTCTTCTTTGTCAGTCAAATCGCCTTTCTGCATATAATGGATGTTGGAAACGTTTGCAGTCAAGCCATTTAGTACCTGTTGCAAAGCGGGATATACATTCATGCCTTCGGTGCCTTGCACGCAGTGGGGCGGAAACACGCCGCCTTGTTCCACAAACGAGCAGTGATCCTTGGGATGCGCGTCTTGTGTGACGATAATCCAACTGTAGTTTTTCCATGCGCCACCGTCCAAAGCCTTGGCCAAATAGTCCATTGCTGCTGGACCGTTTTTGGTGGCCAAACTACCTGTTGTGAAGTCGATTTGCGGGTCGACGATGATGAGCAGACGGTTGGGGAGAGTCGCTTCCTCGACTTTGGTTTCGGCCTGGGTTTCTTTGGTGGCCTCTTCTTTTTTCTGGTTTTTGTTGCCGCAGCCCACTAAGGCAAGCGCAGCGACGAGCACGATGGCTCCAATGAGGTTTTTCTTCATCTTATTATGTGTTAGAAATTTGCGGCAAAGGTAGTGAATTTTTTGTTTTTGTGGCAACAGCATTTGTGTTCGTGCTTTGATGTTTGCTCGATACCATAGCCAAATCTACCAAAAAAAGGACACTTTTGGCTTTACAATCGAAAATACTATGGCCAAATCCATCAAAAAATGGGTACTTTTGGCTATAGTATCGGAAGCCGAAACGCCCCTTATAGTTCCACTTTGGCGAAGAGGTCGTTCAAGGTGATTTCAGAATGAACGACATCTGACCATTCGTTTCGTTTCACGCCGTATGTGGTGATAAACACGTGTTGGAGCGCTTTTCGCGTTTTGGTGACGTGGCGGAAAGTCGCTTCGCGCGACCAAAGTTTGCGCTCGTATTCCTCCGTGATGACGTATGGCGACTTGGAGTATTTGATTTCGCAGATGTTAATCACCTCGTCGTTGCGGTCGATGAGCAGGTCGATTTGGCCACCTTCCCACTCGGTTTCGTCGCTGTCGGTGAAGGTTTTGCACGACCACGAATAGGCACTGCTCAACACGCCGAGAATGCCGAGTTTCGCCTTGATTTGGCGCAGGTGTTGGAGGCACACTTGCTCGAAAGCATAGCCTTTCCAAGCGTTTTGGGCGGGCAAGCCGTGGTTGTTTTGCCAGAATTGCTCGTCTTTGTGTGTCGACAATCCGGCGTGGCGCAAATAAAACAGCGTGAACGGGTCGGAGAGTTGATAGAGCGCGTCTTTGTCCGACTTCCCGATGGCGCTATACCTCCTGATGAAGTCGCAACTGCACAATTCGTTGAGGATGGTGGTCAACCGCCCTCCGCTCTTCATTTTCAACGACTTGATGATTTCTTCGCGGGTCATACCCTTGGTTTTTTCGGCTAAGATTTCCACCACTTGCCGATATTGCTCCGAGTCCTTGAACAAACTGCGGTAAAGGAACTCAAATTCAGTGCTTAACGGTGCGCCTTCGCGGAAAAACAGGTCGTCGATGCTTTTTGCGAAGGGCTTGTCTTTATCGAGCATATCCAAATAATAAGGTATGCCGCCCAAAATCATATAGGCTTCCGTGATTTGGTAGCGGTTCCAACGTATGCCCTTGGCCTTGATGAGAAATTCCTCCGTTTCGTTCAATCGGAAAGGGGCCAGGTAAATCTGCCGCGTGACGCGCCCGTAGAGGCCGCCTTTGTCGCCGATGATTTTCGACAGCATCCAAGTCGTGGAACTTCCGCAGATGAAGAGTTTCATGCCATCTTGCATTGAGGCCCACGAGTTCCAAAAGTACCCAAAGGCTTGGATAAAGTGGCTTTTGGGCGTGTCCATCCACGGCAGTTCGTCGAGAAATACCACGATTTTCCTTTTGCGGAGCGTGCTTAAGTATTTGCGCAAGAGGCGGAAAGCCTCAAACCAAGTCTTGGGCACGGGGGTTGCCTTGCCGGTCTTTTTCTCGATTTCGGCAGCGAATACCGAAAGTTGCACCTGCTTGGGCGTTTCGTAAAGCCCCGTGAAGTAAAAGTCGAATTGCTCGTCGAAGAAACGCTTCACGAGATAGGTTTTCCCGACACGCCGCCGCCCGTAGATGGCCACAAGTTCGGCCTTGTCGGACTGGTATAGTTTCTTGATGAGGGATTGCTCTTAATCTCTTCCGATAATGCTGCGATTTTTCATAGTGTGTTTTATCGTATTTCGCTGGCAAAGATAGAGATAAATTCCGAAATAGGATGCAATACTATAGCCAAATCTATCAAAAAAATGATACTTTTGGCTCTATAATCGATAATACTATGGCCAAATCTATCAAAAAAATGGTACTTTTGGCTATAGTATCGTGAATAAAAACACCCTTTGATTTTTGTGTATCTATTTGAATAACAGTTTAATCCAATCCGAATGACCAATGCGCCGTAGTGCATTTTTTACCCACTCTCTATTTTCTGGTTTGTACCAGAAGAAAAACCTTTGCTGGGCAAGTTTTTCCTCCTTTGTTTTGGCACAAAAAACGGGTTCCAAGGTATAAGGGTCGTAGCCGGAATAATAGATTTCGGTGGCTAAGGTCATCGGGGTTGGGGTGAAGTCTTGCACTTGCTCCAAATGATAACCTAACTCTTTGGTTCTTATGGCTAAATCAGCCATATCCTCAAGATAACAATCGGGGTGCGAGGAGATGAAATAGGGGATGAGTTGCTGGTTGAGATGCTCCTTTTCGTTGATTTGGTCGAACTTCTTTTTCAGCTTGACAAACATATCGAATTTGGGCTTTCGCATCAGTTTCAGGACGGCATCGCTGGTGTGTTCGGGCGCGACTTTCAGCCTCCCGCTGACGTGCCGCGTGACCAATTGGCGGAAATATTCGTCATAGCCCATCGCCTTGTTTTCTTCAGGTGTGCTGTCGTGCAGAAACAGGTCGTAGCGAATGCCTGAGCCGATGGTGGCTTTCTTCACCTTCGGGTGCTTGTCCACCTCTTTATATATGTCGATGAGCGGATGGTGGTCGGTGTTGAGGTTTTTGCAGACAGTGGGTTGCAGGCAGGTCGGTCGGGCGCATTTTTCGCAGAGGCGCTCGTCTTTGCCCTTCATTCGGTACATATTGGCTGACGGTCCTCCAAGGTCGCTGATATAGCCCTTAAAGTCCTCCATTTCAACGACTTTCTCCACCTCGCGCATAATGGATTCCTTGCTCCGCGAAGCCACGAACTTGCCTTGGTGCGCCGAGATGGTGCAAAAAGCGCAACCGCCAAAACAGCCACGGTGCAAATTCACCGAGTGCCGAATCATCTCGTAAGCGGGGATGACGCCGCGCTTGGCGTATTTCGGATGCGGCAGCCTCGTGTAAGGCAAATCGAAGGAAGCGTCAATCTGTTCGGTGGTGAAAGTCGGCAAAGGTGGATTGATGACAAGCCTTTGGTTGCCAATGTCTTGAATTAGTCTTGCCGCATGTTTCTTGTTCGATTCCTCTTCAATGTGGCGGAAGTTGGAGGCGTATTTTTTCTTGTCCTTGAGGCAGACTTCGTGCGAAACAAGTTCAATGGTCTCGCCCTCGAAATCGGGCAACGGCTGTTTTTTGTCTTGTAAAAAGAAAGTTTGCTGAATGTCAGTCAATTCGCTGGCTTTCTTTCCGCTTTGGATGGCCTTCGCGATTTCCACCATCGTGAGTTCGCCCATACCGTAAACGCCAATGTCGGCCTTTGAATCGACCAAAATGCTGGGTTTCAGGCAGTCGTCCCAATAGTCGTAATGCGTCACGCGCCTTAATGAAGCCTCGATGCCGCCAATGACGACGGGCACGTCAGGGTAGAGTTGCTTGAGGATGTTGCTATAGACCACCGTGGCGCGGTCGGGACGGAAGCCTGCTTCGCCGCCCGGAGTGTAGGCATCGGTGCTGCGCAAGCGTTTGTTGGCCGTGGAGTGGTTCACCATCGAG
>JAEEGL012825675.1_pt1 | contig 10516 bp, 8 predicted proteins | sample 9134231 | NCBI WGS metagenome assembly JAEEGL01 (sample SAMN16246548, study PRJNA631951) | gut metagenome | biome: gut microbiome; feature: rumen; material: fiber-attached | host: Bos | place: Iran: Karaj | collected 2018-10
CCTATATAAAGGCATACGTATGGGTTGCACCACTTCCTGTGGTTCCATGTGATTGGTGACACGACAGGCACGGGAATAAAGATGGTACTGAAGAGGAATGTCCCGCCACAAATCAGGGAAGATATAGCTCTTAGAAGAATCAAAAGGATAAGAACGAGGCACTTGTGTCCACTCCCGACGGATAATCTGTCCGTCCCCATCTTCTACCTGATAATAATAGGTAAAAGAGGCTATGGGATGCTGACTGGATGCGAGGGCTGTTGTCTCCAAAGTCCAGTACGAGCCGTCATCAGTGGTCATCAGCAGATTATTGCGCTTGACAGTACCGTCAGCACTGATGAAATGAATGACCACATGAAGGTTTTCCCCCCATTGGGTACCATATTGTATGGAGAATCTTAGTTTCATATTTCAGCAATTTGATGCAAAGGTAGAAAATTTTTTCGAGTAACCGAAGAAAATAAGCACAAAAAGTTGTAACTTTGCACACGATTTTAAGATCATTAGTAAGTTATATGAAAAAGGTGCCTTCGAAATCCTACTTAGCAGGGGCTGTTTTGTGCCTGCTTTGCCTTTTGGGACTCATATATTATTGCTTCTTCGCAAGTTTCTCAACTTACGAGGAAACGCAGTACATCTATATTGACCAAAACGACACTGCAGACTCCGTTCGTGAGAAGCTTAAACCTTATGGCAAAGCTGGTTCACTCTTTGCCTTCAGCACTCTGGCACGATTCTCAGGCTATGACGATCACATCAGAACGGGTAAATATGCCATTCCTGCCAATGAGAATGTCCTGACGATATTCAGGCACATTAAAAACGGCCGTCAGGAACCCGTTAGAATTACTATTCCAGAAAGTCGTACGATGGACAGACTTGCCGGGTATCTCTCAAGAAAGCTCATGCTCGACAGTACCGTTGTAGCCATTCTGTTGCGCGACTCCTCGTTCTGTGCGCAACAAGGTTACGATACAGCTACCATTGCCTGTCTGTTTGTACCCAACACCTACGAGGTTTATTGGGATGTAACATTGGAACATTTTATGCAGCGCATGAAAAAAGAGCATGACCGCTTTTGGGAAGGAGAGCGCACCAATAAGGCACAAGCTCTGGGACTGACGCCCAATGAGGTGTGTACAATAGCAAGCATCATTGATGAGGAGACAGCCAATAATGCTGAAAAGCCGATGATTGCCGGAATGTATCTGAACCGTCTGAAAGCAGGTATGCCGTTGCAGGCGGATCCGACTGTGAAGTTTGCCTTACAGGACTTTGCCCTGAAACGCATCTACCACGACATGCTTGAGTTCAGCAGCCCGTATAATACCTATAAGAATACCGGACTTCCCCCAGGCCCCATTAAGGTTGCTTCGATTGCCGGCATCGATGCGGTGCTGAACAGAGTCGATCATCCTTATCTATATATGTGCGCCAAGGAAGACTTTTCAGGCACGCACAATTTTGCCAGGACCTATCAGGAGCATCTGAAGAATGCCGCCCGATATGCAAAGGCACTTAACGAACATGGAATTAAATAAAGGTAAAAAAGTAAAAAAGTAAAATATGGAAGAAATTATTAAGAACGAAAGCGAGGAAAAAAAGAGCGTTAGCTTCATTGAGCAGAAGGTAAAGGATGATCTGGCAGCTGGAAAGAACGGTGGCAGACTACAGACCCGTTTTCCACCAGAGCCCAACGGTTATCTGCATATCGGCCATGCAAAGGCCATTGCCATTGACTTCGGACTCGCTAAGAAATATGGTGGTGTATGCAACCTCCGTTTCGACGACACGAACCCCATTAAGGAAGATACAGAATATATTGAGAGCATCGAAAACGACATTAAGTGGCTGGGATTCCAGTGGGCAAATGTCTATTATGCCAGCGACTATTTCCAGGAACTCTGGGATTTTGCCGTATGGCTCATCAAGCAAGGTCGGGCTTATGTGGATGAGCAGAGCTCTGAGGTGATTGCCCAGCAGAAAGGTACGACGACCAGCCCAGGTACTAACAGTCCCTTCCGTGAGCGTCCTGTTGAGGAGAACCTGAAGCTCTTCGACTTCATGAACAGTGGAAAGTGTGAACCTGGTACACTCGTACTCCGTGCAAAGATCGACATGGCACATCCCAATATGCTCTTCCGCGACCCTCTGATCTATCGCGTTCTGAATATTCCCCATATCCGTACCGGCAACAAATGGAATGCCTACCCCATGTACGATTTCACACATGGTCAAAGTGATTATCTGGAGGGGGTTACCCACTCTTGGTGCACCCTGGAGTTTGTAGAGCATCGTCCCCTTTATGATCTGTTCGTAACATGGATGAAAGAATGGAAGGGCGAGACTGACAATATTGAGGACAACCGTCCTCGTCAGACAGAGTTCAATAAGCTGAACCTGAACTACACACTGATGTCTAAGCGCAACTTGCTGGCATTGGTGAATGAGAAACTGGTGAACGGTTGGGACGATCCCCGAATGCCGACGATTTGCGGTTTCCGCCGTCGCGGCTATAGTCCGGAAAGTATTATTAAGTTTATTGATAAGATTGGCTACACAAAGATTGACGCCCTCAACGACATGGCACTGCTGGAAAGTGCCGTACGTGATGATCTGAATAGTCGTTCTATTCGTGTCAGTGCTGTTCTGAATCCGGTCAAAGTGGTACTCACCAATTATCCGGAAGATCAGATTGAGCATCTGACAGCCATCAATAATCCTGAGAATGAAGCAGATGGTACTCACGAAGTAGAGTTCAGCCGTGAGCTTTGGATTGAGCGTGATGACTTTATGAAGGAGTCTGATAAGAAATTCATGCGCCTGGCGCCTGGCAAGGAGGTGCGCCTGAAGAATGCCTATATTATCAAGTGCGACGAAACACATCCCTGTGATGAAGATGAGAATGGCAATGTAACCACCATCTACTGCACCTATGATCCGGAATCACGTAGTGGTCTGCCTGGTTCCAACCGCAAGATTAAGGGTAAGACACTTCACTGGGTAAGTTGTCATGATGCAGTGAAAGCAGAAGTCCGTCTCTACGACCGTCTGTGGAAGGTAGAGAACCCCCGCGACACCCTGGCAGATATCCGAGAGCAGCAGAACTGTGATGCTGTAACAGCGATGAAGCAGATGATCAATCCTGATTCACTCACCATCCTGAGTAACTGCTACATTGAGCCATACGCTGCCTCCATGAAGCCGCTTACCTACCTACAGTTCCAGCGTATTGGTTATTTTACCCCTGACACCGATTCGGCAACAGATCATCCTATATTCAATAAGACTGTTGGTCTAAAGGATACTTGGGCGAAAGCAAACAAAGCATGACAGAAGACAAAGAATATTTCGAGAGTAAACGCTTTCAAAAAATACTAAAGGAGTATGAAGAGTCAGCCAAATCAGGGCAAGCCATCTATATGGATGCCGATGATTTGGCCGACATCGCAGATTATTACCAGTTGAATAAGCGCGCCGAAGAAGCGGAAACAGCCATCAAGCTGGCTTTAGAATACAATCCAGAGGCAGTAGGTCCCCTACTCTATAGAGCTCATGAAGCACTCAACCAGAACGACTTCGATACGACCCAATCATACATCGATCGTCTGGAAGCTATTGACCGTCTGGAAGCACTCTTTCTCAAAGGAGAGCTACTGATTTGCCAAAAAAAGATAGATGAAGCGGACGAACTGTTCAGAGAGAATTATAAAGAGATGATGCCTGATGAACAAATGGATTATGTCTATGATGTCGCAAGCATCTTTAATGATTATGAAATCTACGACAAATCATTTGAATGGATGACTCGTTCACAAGGTGACGACTCTGACGATTTCAAAGAACTGATGGGACGCACCTTATGTGGACTAGGGAAATACAAAGATAGTGAGCGTATCTTTAATGAGCTGATAGATCACGATCCCTATTCTGGCTCATACTGGAATGCGTTGGCCACCGTTCAATTTATGAACGAGGACTATAACGCAGCTATTACCAGTAGCGAATATGCTATAGCTATTAACCCAAAAGATGCGGACAGCATATCGTCAAAAGCTCATGGTCTCTTTAATCTGGGGAATTATGAGTCAGCTCTCTCCTCCTTTAAGGAATACACAGAACTGATGCCTCATGATGATTTCAGCTATTTACATCAAGGTACATGTCTGATTAACCTTGGACGGTATGAAGAAGCCATTGCCGTCCTCGAAAAAGCAGAGCAAGAGGCAGATAAGGACTCTGCCCATCTGGCAAGCATCTATCAGGAACTGGCTTATGCCTATAGTGAATTGAAGAATGTTGACAAAGCACTATACTATATAGAGAAGGCCAAGGATTATGACTGCAACTATTCTGACATAGAGATTATCAGAGGACATATTCTACTGTCAAATGGTATGAAGAAAGAGGCGGAAGAAGCTTTCAGTAATGCCCTCCTGCACTCTCAGGATGTATCTAAAACCATGTTGAGAATCATTGTGTGCCTCTTTGAGAATCACTATGTTCAACATAGCTATGCCCTCTTAAAAAATTACTTTAAGGTTGTTGATGAAGACTGGAATGAAGGGTATTCCTATATGGCTCTCTGCTGCCTTAATTTGAAAAAGAAAGACGAGTTTTTATATTATCTCAAGACGGCTGTCGAGCGTAATCCCAGAGAGGCACGGGATGTCCTGAAGGACTTATTCCCAGAGGGCATGCAGCCTGAAGAGTATTACGAATACATGTTAAACGAAGTAAACAATCAATAGTGCATGAACTTGATTACAAGCATCCTTAATAGCCTCGGCTGGTATCCCACGATCTTTGTGTTAATGCTTTTGGAAAGTACTGTTGTTCCTGTGCCATCCGAGTTTGTGGTAACGCCAGCAGCCTATCATGCAGCCAGTGGTTCACTGGATGTATTCCTTGTGATTCTTTTTGCAACATTGGGAGCCGATGTTGGTGCCAGCATCAACTACTTTGTTGCATTGTACGTTGGTCGTCCTGTCATCTACAAGTTTGCCAATAGCAAATGGGGAAAGATGTGTCTGTTAAATCAGGAGAAGGTTGAGAAAAGCGAGAAATACTTTGACGATCATGGTGTAGCAGCAACTCTCACAGGGCGCTTTGTCCCTGTCATCCGCCACCTTATCTCCATCCCTGCCGGACTAGCGCGAATGCATTATGGCAAGTTCATCCTCTTCACGACGATCGGTGCTGGAGGATGGCATAGTGTTTTGGCACTTCTCGGCTGGTATCTACATGCAATTGTACCCGAAGATCAGCTGAATGATAAGATCAGCGAGTATGCAGAATATATTAAAATCATCATTCTCGGTTTACTTCTCATGGTGGCCATTTATTTTGGAATGAAGGCTTGGATGAAGAAAAAAGGCAAGAAACATGCATAAAAAAGGGATTTTTCTGCTAAAAATTCTTTTTTTATATAAATAATGTGTATTTTTGCAGTTCATAATAAGCACTTTTCGATTTATGGCAAAGACAAACAATCATCTGGTTATCATGGCAGGTGGCGTTGGAAGCCGCTTTTGGCCGATGAGTACGACCGAGTGTCCCAAGCAATTCATTGATGTTCTGGGTGTCGGCAAATCATTACTCCAATTAACCGTAGAGAGATTCGGCAATTTGATCAAGCCCGAAAACATATGGGTTGTTACCAATCAACAATATGCAGCTATCGTCAAGGAGCAGTTACCCAACATGCCAGAGACCAATATTCTCTGCGAGCCTTGTCGTCGTAACACGGCACCATGCATTGCTTATGTCAGTTGGCGTATCAAATCCAAGGATCCCAAAGCCAATATTGTTGTTACGCCCAGTGACCATATCGTCACTAACACTGCAGAATTCCAGCGTGTCATCAAAGAATGTATGGTATTTACCAGCGAGACTGATGCAATTGTCACCCTCGGCATGAAGCCCAACCGCCCTGAGACGGGTTATGGCTATATCCAGGCAGACCTCAGTATCAGTTCCCTTCGCAACAAGGAGATCTACAGAGTAGATTCTTTCCGCGAGAAGCCCAATCTTGAAACGGCAAAAGAATATATCAAGAAGAACTATTATTTCTGGAATGCAGGTATCTTTATCTGGAATGTCAGCACTATTGTAAATGCATTCCGCGTCTATCAGCCTTCATTGGCCCGTATTTTTGAATCGTTGCTTCCCATCTATGGCACAGACAAGGAACAGGAAGAGATCAACCGTCTGTTCCCAGAATGCGACAATATCTCTGTTGACTATGCCATCATGGAGAAGGCAGAGGAGATATTCGTATGCCCGGCAGACTTCGGTTGGAGCGACCTTGGCACATGGGGATCCTTGCACGAACAAAGCAAGAAAGATCTCTATGGGAATGTCTGCATTGGTCCGGAAATCAACATTTTTGAAAGTCATAACTGCATCGTGCACACCACACAAGAGAAAAAAGTGGTTATCCAAGGGCTTGATGGTTACATCATAGCAGAAAACAATGACACACTTCTGATCTGCAAGTTATCAGAAGAACAGCGTATCAAGAATTTTTCAGGAAATAATAATTAATAGAAACAATTACTATCATTATATGAATCAAAAAGTTGCTCTTATTACAGGAATTACAGGTCAGGATGGTTCTTACCTGGCGGAATTCCTCATCGAAAAAGGTTACGAGGTGCATGGTTTGATGCGCCGTTCATCAAGTTTCAATACGGCTCGTATTGAGCATCTCTATCTCGACGAGTGGGTGCGCGACATGAAAAAGGCCCGTCTGGTCAATCTGCACTGGGCAGATATGACAGACTCCTCATCTTTAATCCGTGTCATCTCGAAGGTACGTCCTACAGAGATTTACAATCTGGCTGCCCAGAGTCATGTAAAAGTATCATTCGATGTACCAGAATATACGGCAGATACCGATGCGAATGGCGTACTCCGTCTGTTGGAGGCTGTTCGTATCTGCGGACTGGCTGACAGTTGCCGCATCTATCAAGCATCTACATCTGAGCTTTATGGTAAGGTACAGGAAGTACCTCAGAGCGAGACGACTCCGTTCTACCCTCGCAGCCCTTATGCAGTAGCCAAACTTTATGGTTTCTGGATCATGAAGAACTATCGTGAGTCCTATAATATGTTCTGCTGCAATGGTATTCTCTTCAACCACGAGAGTGAGCGTCGCGGAGAGACTTTCGTGACCCGTAAGATTACGCTGGCAGCAGCCCGTATTGCCCAGGGCTATCAGGATAAGCTCTATCTGGGTAACCTAAATTCTTTACGCGACTGGGGGTATGCCAAGGACTATATCGAGTGTATGTGGCTCATCCTGCAACAACCTGAGCCCGATGACTTCGTGATTGCTACTGGCGAATATCATACTGTTCGTGAGTTTGCCACCCTCGCCTTCAAGGAGGTTGGTATCGAACTCGAATGGCGCGGTGACGGTGTCGATGAAAAGGGTTACGACAAAGCGACGGGTAAGGCTCTCGTTGAAGTTGATCCTAAATATTTCCGTCCTGCAGAGGTAGATCAGCTGTTGGGCAACCCCGCAAAGGCAAAGGCCAAACTTGGATGGAACCCACAGAAGACCTCTTTCCCTGAACTCGTCAAGATTATGGTTCAGCACGACATGAAGTTCGTCAAGAAACTCTTCCTCAAAGCCCATATGGACGATGCTGAATAAGGACAGTAAAATATATGTAGCGGGACACCACGGACTTGTGGGTTCCGCTATTTGGAACAATCTCCTACAGAGAGGTTATACGAACCTGGTAGGACGTAGCCATCGGGAACTGGACTTGACAGACCAAGTAGCCGTCAAGAAATTCTTCGATGAGGAGCAGCCGGATGCTGTGGTTTTGGCTGCAGCTTTTGTGGGTGGTATCATGGCAAACTCACTCTATCGGGCTGACTTCATCATGATGAACATGAAGATACAGTGCAATGTCATCTCCGAGGCCTATGCTCATGGCGTGAAAAAGCTGTTATTCCTGGGCTCTACCTGCATCTATCCGAAGAATGCACCCCAGCCAATGAAAGAGGATTGTCTGCTAACATCCCCTCTGGAATACACCAATGAGGAATATGCCATCGCCAAGATCGCAGGTCTGAAGATGTGTGAGAGCTATAACCTGCAGTACGGCACCAATTATATTGCCGTCATGCCAACAAACCTTTATGGTCCGAACGACAATTTCCATCTGGAAAACAGTCACGTCATGCCAGCAATGATGCGCAAAATCTATCTGGCCAAATTGATTCACGATGGGAATTGGTCTGCTATTAAGACAGATATGGACAAACGCCCGGTAGAAGGTGTGGCAGGTTCTGCATCAAACGAAGATATTCTTCATATTTTGGCAAAGTACGGCATCTACGACAACAAGGTTGTACTCTGGGGTACAGGCACCCCACTTCGTGAGTTCCTCTGGAGTGAGGATATGGCCGATGCCTCTGTTCATGTGCTGTTGAATGTCAACTTCAGCGATATCATTGGTATCGAGAAGTATTCTTCTGTTCATTACGGTGCAACGACAGATGGTGCTGTCGATCGTAATCACTCTGCAGGTCGCGGTGGTGCCATTCCCAAACTGGGTGAGATCCGTAATTGCCACATCAACGTGGGCACAGGAAAGGAGCTAACTATCCGTGAACTTTCTGAACTAGTTGTTAAGGCCGTTGGGTTTGAGGGAACAGTGGAATTCGATGCTTCGAAACCCGATGGTACCATGCGCAAACTGATTGATGTGTCTAAGCTCCATTCACTTGGTTGGACGCATAAAGTTGAGATTGAGGATGGCGTCCAGAAATTATTCGAATGGTATAAGAGCACCTTATAAAAAAGAAACCCGCCGATTGGCGGGTTTCTTTTTATAGATTCAACTTACAAATTCTTTTTTAACGTTTCCTTCCAAGCAGCATAAGCACTCTGGTACTCATCACGATGCTTAGCATCTGGCTCAATCACCTGTAACTTATCCAATGTAGCAAAAGCCTCATTGTTATCCTTATAGATACCTGCACCGATACCAGCACCCTTGGCAGCACCTACAGAACCGTCTGTATCATACAGTTCGATAGTAGCGCCACTCACACCTGCTAAGGTATCACGGAACAATGGGCTCAGGAACATATTGGCCTTTCCAGCATGAATATTCTTGATGTCCATACCCATCTGCTGCATGATCTCCATGCCATAGCAGAACGAGAAGACGATACCTTCCTGGGCAGCACGAACCAGATGAGCCTTGTTGTGCTTGTTGAAATTCAGGCCATTGATCGAGCAGCCGATCTCCTTGTTCTCCAGCACACGCTCTGCACCATTGCCAAACGGAATGATGGTCACGCCCTCACTACCGATGGGAACAGTTGCAGCCAAATCATTCATATCCGCATAGCTCACATCCGGTGTAATGTTACGGTGAGTCCAGGCATTCAAAATACCAGTACCATTAATACAAAGCAGCACACCCAGACGCGTTTGATCTACCGTATGATTCACGTGAGCAAAAGTATTCACTCGGCTCTGTTTATCATAGTTCACCTCACCAAGCACGCCATAGACCACACCTGAAGTACCTCCTGTAGCTGCAATCTCACCAGGATTCATCACGTTGAGTGATAGCGCATTATTCGGCTGGTCACCACCACGATAAGTAATCGGTGTTCCTGCCTTCAACCCCATCTCTGCAGCAGCCTCAGCACTGACTACACTCTGTTCTGCAAATGTAGGTACGATGTCAGCGATCAAAGAGGAATCGAAGCCATAATACTTCATCAGGAATTCAGCCACCTGATTATTCTTGAAGTCCCAGAACATACCCTCACTCAGTCCGCTGACAGTGGTGTTCACTGTACCGCTGAGACGCATTGCGATATAGTCACCTGGCAGCATGATCTTATAAATCTGACTATAGAGCTCCGGCTCATTCTCCTTTACCCAAGCCAGCTTAGCAGCAGTAAAGTTACCAGGAGAATTCAACAGATGTGTCAGACACTGGTCTGCACCAAGATCATTGAAAGCTTTCTCACCATAAGGAACAGCACGGGAGTCGCACCAGATGATGGCAGGACGCAATGCTTTCAGATTCTTATCGACACACACCAATCCATGCATCTGATAAGAGATACCAACTGCCTTGATCTCCTCTGCAGTAGCACCCGACTCCTTCATGATCTTCTGCAAACTCAGTTTGGCATTATTCCACCACATCTGCGGATCCTGTTCTGCCCAACCAGCTTTAACAGCCGTAATCGGAGCCTCCTTTTCGGGGAAGAAAGCTGAAGCTACACACTTGCCGTTATCGGCATTTACCAACGATGCCTTCACTGAAGAGCTACCGACATCAAAACCTAAAAGATACCTGTTCGCCATAATTATATTAAGTTAATTTCTATTTATATTACGGTTTAAATGCAAATTTCCCCTTTTTTTTTCAGAGAAACGATATTTTTTCCAAAAAAAGCGTTTTTTTTACCATATTTTGTGTTGAATTAATTTTTTTTGTTTACCTTTGCAACGAATAATGTAATTACGAAC
>JAEEGL013041546.1_pt1 | contig 10516 bp, 10 predicted proteins | sample 9134231 | NCBI WGS metagenome assembly JAEEGL01 (sample SAMN16246548, study PRJNA631951) | gut metagenome | biome: gut microbiome; feature: rumen; material: fiber-attached | host: Bos | place: Iran: Karaj | collected 2018-10
GAATGAAGGGGACTAAAGAACCGCCATTGTAGGAAATCACGGTCTCTGGCTATCTCGAAAAGAGACTGATTAAACGGTTCATTTAGATCATGAAGTTCATCTTTACCTATTTGTCGATATGAATCTTGTTCCTTAGGAAACTTATCAATAGGAATGATTCCTCGTCTAAAGGAAGTGACGCCATAAAGTGGATTCACAATCTTGACATATTTACGAATCTCTCCTAACATCTTATTACCTAACTTCAGATGAAGCGGCAAGGCTGTTGGGCCAGAGCCCGTGGAACAGGAGTTGGGGTGTTGTTCCATGCAGTACAGCAGCAAATCTATTCCCCAAGCAGACTTTCTAAGTTGCTCATCTACTAGCAAATCATAAAGCCATACAGAATCCACTTTTTCCCCATCAAGGAAGTAAGACATAGAAGAAGCCATGATCTGTCCGACAATCTCCCCTTGCTGATTTTCCAAAACAATGCATTCCCCAATCTCCTTATCACTTTTCGATAAGAAGAAATCAATATAAGACTTAGCAGGTATAGCCTTGTCAGGATAGATACGGCTATTAAAAGCATATAGCCTATCTACATGTTTTGTAGAAAGATTTTTAATATTATATGATATCATCTATTTTCCTAACAAGAACATCACAAAAGTAAACCCAAAATGAGCTAACAATATCCAAGCAGTCTTTTTACTATGGCTATTCTTAAAGACTGGCAGATTCAACAATGGATAGGCCAACACTATAGGATAAAGGAACCATGATAGGTTTGCAATTCGATTAGAGAAGATGGCACGAATAGCAAGTACCCAAAAAGCATTTGCATAAATATAAGTGCCTAAAAGCATTAAATAAGTTTTGTTATAGACCTTTCGTTTAAAAATCGCATACCACCCAAGCAAAATAGGCATAAAACTATATAGTAAGAAATCCCAACGGAAGCGGGTCTGTATCAATTGCCCATCAATATATCCAGCTCCTTTAGAATTTACCTCAAAATTCTGAGCGATACGAGAATCAATACCACTCATTGATATTAAACTAGAAATAAAATCGCCAAAAGCCAGACTAACAAAAATGGCTCCTATCCAACTAAAAAACATCAATTTGGGATTCTTGACATATTTAACAAAAAACATACAAGCAACAGGCAAGATTGTTGACTTATGGCAACCAATGGCAATAAACGATAATATAATGGGCCAGAAGAGTTGCCCTCTACATAAACATGCCAATGCTAAAATCAACAAGCTGCAAGCCATACCATTACGAATACCATTTACGGCACTGGCATAGAAAATAAATCCACCAATGCAGAACAGCATCATAGTCGAGGCATGCCTATTGTCCAGTTGCTTGCAACCTATATACATGGGCACTATATAAAAGAGCATGACTATAAAGAAAAAGAAATGAACATCCAATACCTGAGCACATGAAAACATGACGATATTGAACAACCAATCTTTTTTAGGACTTATATCTCCATCACTATTAAATACACCAAAATTGTGCATTCTTTCATATGAGGCTGCATAATTACCTGTATCCCCAAAACCTTGAAGTGGTCGAAAGCCATATACTAACACAAAGAAGCATAGGAAAATGATCATGGATTTCACATTATCTTTTCTTTTTAGGACATCATATCTATTATATTTATATATAACAAAATATCTACTTATTGTCATCAATAAGACAGAGAAAGTAAGAAAAGGGTGATAAAGATAATATAATTCCTGCATACTATAGACCCTTAATCATATATAAAAAAAAACGGAGCTTTTTCTTTAGCATCGCCTTCCAAGTAGGTTCTTTTGGTATCCACGATTTAGAATACCAATGAATACTATGGGTTTCCGATGTCACAGATAGCTTACCTATTAAATCATTGTATGGATTAAAAAAGCACTGAGGATATATTAAAATATCGTATAAATGCTGAACCTGCCCATTTGGGCTAAGGCCTTTCTGGAGAAACAAATCCGTCACCATTGGAATCATACTATATTTATTACGTCCTCCTGTTGCATCGTAGAAATTTAGTTTTTCAAATTCACATAAGACTTTTCTATAAATCAACATACCAGTTTCTGCGCCAAGGCCTAATCCTGGATTAATCGCGATTTTGGTTCCTTTTCTGGTGCCATCAATTTCCAATCCCATAAAAGGACCTCGATCAATAATGTCATCAAAAGGCTTGATGATCTCTACATCTGTATCAAAGTAAAGGCCTCCCTCATGATAAAGTATCCAAAAACGGGCATAATCACTCACGAAAGCATACTTCTTTGCTTCATAAGCCTGCTGGGTATATGGTATAATGTTAACATCAAAATTGTCCTCATTCCACTCTTTGATTTCATATCCAGGTAGAAATCTACGCCAACTGGCAATACACTTCAATGCAGATTCTGGCAGTGGATTATGACCAAACCAACAATAATGAATAATCTTGGGTATCATACTAAATCATACAACTTTTGAATTTCACCTTCATTACCACAATCGTGATTTTGCAAATAATCCACAATCTGATATTGCAACAAACGATTCTGTATAAGATCAACCATCCTATTAGCACAACCCTCATTATCCATCGGGACAATAACACCATCTATCCCATGTTTAATTTGACTCTTTGCTGTTGGATAGTCAGTCACCACTACAGGTTTGCAAAGTATCTGAGCCTCCCTAACAGTCACAGACTTCCCCTCATAGCGTGATGGTTGAGCATAGATGTCACAGGCTTTAATATATGGATAAGGATTGGAGCGCTTACCCAAAATAATGACATATTCTTCCATACCAGCTTCCTGAATACGTTGGCGTATCAACGAATCATCACCATATCCGATCAGGAACCAACGAAGATTAATTCCCTTTTCACGAACACGCCGGCAAATATCGGGCACATTATCATAGTTCTTTGCCTCACAGAAGCGACCAACAGATAATACTTTCACACCATCTCCAACGAATTCTCTACCTGTATCAAACTCCTCTGCACGTTTTCTGACAAATTCTGTGGAAAGAATATTTTCCATCTCCACAATTTTGTCTTTCAACGAAGGAAACACTTGCAAGAAAGTCCTTGTTACATCAGATGAAATAGATATCACGTGATCATAGCTGGCCCAAACTGGTAACTCTAGGTCAGCATTCACATCAATACGTGTATAGTCTGTATGAATCCAACAGACCTTTTTCTTGGCCTTAACTTTATCACGTACGATATTATGAGGATTTAAAAAACTAATAGCTAGATCATATTTACCTAAATTCTCCAAAGAAGGAAGAACTTGTGCGACTGCATTACCAACATATTGAAATGCAGCAGCACTCTCTTTCAATCCCTTCCGCTTTAGATAACGTTTGAATTGCCATTTTGCTTTGAGCCTTGCCAACACTACACGAAAATAACCTCTACTCAGAGCCTCCAGCATTGGCTTCTCTATCATGGCATATTCTTTGATTTCAGGCAGGAGATTCACTTCCTTAGGAATAAACTGCATCATCTCGCCCTGATGACTATGGAGGAACAAATCCACATCATAACGATCATAGTCCATCGCTTGAAGCATTCCTATCAGCGCAGCCTCAGCCCCTCCGAGTTCCAAATAGTGCATGGAAATGAATATGCATTTCTTCATTCCTTAGGTATTTCTTTCAATAGAGGTTCCAACAAATATATACTTTGGGAACCTGCGGCCTTGCAATTAATATAATAATCCTCAAGTATGGACATAAACTTTACTTTTGGGAATAGATAACCATTATAAAAGGAAGTAGAAGAAAGAAACATCACAACCTTCTCATAATGAATATATTGAAGGTAATACTCAACAGGTATATTCATTTCACTTCCTAATAGGATATAATCTATATTTGATTCATCCAACTCCATCAATAATCTTTCACGAATATATTCTTTCTCCCGAGGATGGAACTTGATATGGATAATAGTTCCTTCTTCTATTGCCTTCATATATTCAATGATTGTCCTCACATAAGCATTCTCATCTTTCTCATAATGACTCCCAATCCATTCGTAAACTGGCGATGTCATAAAAAGCAAACTCGCCTTTTCTCCAACAAACCTAACTTCATTAGCAATAAAATTAACTAGTTTCTCTGATAATAAAGGTTTCACCGTTAGCAGAATATCAAATACCTCATGATAAAATGGGACAACACTATATCGCGCATCCATAGGAATATCTTTAAACTTAATACCCTTCCAATATGATACATATCCCATTCTAACGCCATACAAAGGAAAATAATAAAATGCATCAATCAGCAATGAATATACTTTGTCTGCCAAGCTCCCTCCCATACCATAGTTATATGGTAAAATATAATGACCATTACCTTCCTCAAAGAAACAAATTCTCAACCCATTCCGATGAAAGGTCATAGCTGTGAGTTGGCATGAACTATTCCACATATCACCCAGAAAAAGTGTATCAATCTGATATTTCTTAATAATCCCATGGATATAGCAATATCTTCTATAAGCATGGATACCACCAGAGAATGGTTCCTTGCGAGAAAACATTGCCCACCGTGCCACATCATCCATAGGTTCTATGGCTTTCCACATCTCTTCTATACGGATCAAATCATATAACTGAAGAAATTGTCTATTATCATCCACGTAACCACCTAACATTACATTGTTAGTCAGCTTTTCCTGCTCAATGATCATTTGAGCAATCATTAACTGCAATGGAGTATGTATAAAGAAAAGATTAGCCATTTACAAGCTTCTTTAAACCATTTAATTTCAAGACGCACAAATTCCTTACCATGCCTTTTTCATGCTTATTACATCCTATATAATAACTCGAAGCAAGAACACTGCATAAGGATACAAAACAAATGATGAAGAAAGACCATACATTTACATCCATTATTATACGGAATAATACAGGGATAATTAAGGCAATTAATGTTACGAAAGCAGCAGGTAGGGCAACACATTGTATATAAGATAGAACAGAAAAAGATAATTTACGTAGAGTAATAACAGCAACAGCCACTGCGCTTATTAAATTAAACATCAACAACAAAACAAATGGAGCAACTGGGGACATATCAAAAAACTTCAGCAACAAATATGTGACAGGTAAAAATAATATCATCGTCACAGACTGAACGATCTGATATCTTTTTATATCACCAGTTGCAACATTAGCGCCATACATAGATACCCCCATTACCTGTACCAATGAAATACATATAATTAGCAATACGAACTGAACCGTCCATTCTGGGACCTCTACTAACCACCAATTTAGGAATTGGTCAATCTCCATCATAACAGGTAATGCAATAAGCAATGTAATAAAATAAGAGAATTTTGCACCTGAAAAAATTAAAGTTTTCATACGATCCAAATCGTTTCCTGCATAGCTTTTGATAATCTGCGGGCGCATTGATACCTGAAACTGAACACCATACGACATCACCTGCCCTTCTATCATCATTGCTATACCATACGCAGCATTTACCATCGGGCCGAAAAAAATATTCAATAGAATATTTAGCCCTTGATTACTACATACTGATGCAATATTCCCAATACTCATCCATCCCGAGAATGAAAGAATCTCCTTATACTGTGCTTTATTGAAAGAAAAGCCAGTTCTGGTCTCTTCAAAATGACGATTGCAATAATAACCATAAATTAGTCTGTTACCAATATCCACACACAATATTAGAAAAGCATAAAAAACCAACCTGTCAATAGAGGTTACGGTTATCACATATACAATCAATAGCTTTAAAATCAAGGTGAGTAGATTGAAATAGGCATATATAGAAAAATGTTCATGGGCAAATATCATACCTGTATATGGGGCACTAATGATGCTCATGATAAAACTCAAAATTGAGAATTGGAAAACCCACATAGCAGCAGCCATACGATCGGCAGGAATGACCAATTGAGTTGAGACGAACCAAACACCGATTACCTCCGCAAGCAAAAGGACAATACCTGCTAAAGTAAAATGGACAGTCATAATAATACTAACTGTTCTCTTTAAAGCCGTCATATCTCCCTTGCCTAAATCATAGGTAATAAAGCGCAGAGAGCTTGAAGCCAAGGCACTTGACAAGAATGTCAAAGTTGTTATGACACCACCAACCACATTGTAGATACCATAATCAACAACGCCCAATGCACTAAGGACAATTCGACCCGTATAGAGTCCAACAACTAACCCTAATAGCATCTGAATATATAGGATTATTGTATTTTTTGCAATAAGTCTGTTATTAGATAATGACATATAATAGCCTTAATCAAATTACAAAAAACATCTTTTACGTTTCATATCACAAAAGTGACTAATGTCTCTATATTTGATCACTTGAGCAGGATTACCTCCAACAATAGCATAATCAGGTACATCTTTCACCACAACAGAACCGGCAGCAATTATCGCTCCCTCCCCTATTGTAACATTTCCACAAACAAGTACCCGATCACCAAACCACACAAAATCCTTTATCACGATTTTATAATTTTTAAATGTGGTATCATAAGGAATCATTGTGCCTTCATAATTATGACTTTGTGTTTCTATGAGGCAGCCATAACCAGAATGGAAATAGTCACCAATAGTTACCTCTCCAGAACCTTTAATATGCATCTGATTGAAATTACAATGATTACCAATAGTAGTATTTCCACCAAAGGTACACCAACCATTAACTCTTAGTGCTTCACCAAATGATTTAATGTGGCGTTTGGCATACCAAGTACAGAAGCCACCTTTAAATTTAGAAATTTTATCTGCTATCTTTGCGAACATTGTCTTTTACGGGTCATAATTCTCCAAATAATAACCATCACTATACATATTAAATATGGAATAAGCATTACCTGCCGTCTTTCCTCATCACCATAAATAAAAAACAACATTGAATGATAAAAGAACACGGGAACAAATATCCAATATCTTTTCATAAAAGGCCAAAGGCCTATCAATCCAAGAATACCAAATAACAAATATGGTAAAACTAAAAGAAATTTCGCAACATCTTTTACAGAAAACCGGCCATAGAATATGCCATAATCATATGTTATTCCAACCATGAATACCGTATTTCTAAAACTAAGCATGATATTTTCTAACTTATATTTTAAAACTCGGGTTGGGGTATTTGCTGAATTAAGGCGCTCTGCTTCTTGTTGAAATGTACCATCAAAAGAATACTTAAACAGATTTGCCGCATTATGTGAATCAAAAAGCTCTGCATGGGTTTCCATACCATCTGGCAGATCACCATCCTTTGCCGACCATGGACTTACACCAAAAGCCCTATAAGCATCAAAACCTGAAACGCATTCAAAAGTCAATGCTGTTCCTAAAGTCTTAACGATTCTTATATCAGGATAATATTGATAAACTCTATATAAATGGGGTACAATTGGCAAAGAGAAAAAAAATAAATAAATTAAACCATGTAAAAAAAACAAATTTATGTCTTTCCGTAAAGTCCAAAGCATAAAAGACAAAACAAAAACTGCAAGCACCCAATATGTTTGTAGAAACAAACATAACAATCCATTAGTCAGTGCCATAAAAGCAACACTAGGAAACGACTTGTTATCCAAATAACTACACCACAAATACGAAAGAATAGATAGTAGAAAGAACACATATGGTTCTCTCAATACAAGAGAGAGATTTAATATTAGAGGAAGATATAAAGCACATATCAATAAAAAGACAATAGCAAACATATCACTACTTTTTCTTCTAACTGTTTTATAAAACAAGAAAATAGCGGCAATCTGCAAAACAACAGAGAACAATCGGATAGAATAGATAAAACAGTGATGATATGGCTGCATCTCTGATACTATCATCGAATTAGGATAATCTATAAAATCAACTTTAGTAATTGTATTAACCAGCCAAATCACAAGTGCCATTGTATATGATGTTAATGGCTCACGATAATAAAAAGGATAAAAAGGAGCTTCTGTACATTTAGAGTACCCATTACCATTTACAATATTTATAGCAGCCGTATAGTATTCCGCAGAATCTGGAGAATAGCCTCCATCACCCAACAAGCAAACGCGTAAAAGAAAAGCGAAAGCCATAATGAGCATCACGGTTAGGCCATAATGGTTCAATATCCAATTTCTAAAAGACGAAAAACTTTTCACAAATCAAACAATTGTATAAAAAAATCAGTTTATTTCCCCGCTACTTGCTTAACAAGCTTATCAAAAACAAGCTTTCTCTTGATAAATTCTATTGCCCAAGATAATATGACACAAACGAATAGCAAGGTCAGGCATATTATGACAGGATTTCTACTCCAATAAATCAAATCATGAAAGTAATAATAAAAAATAAATGTATGGAACATAAATATGTTATAACTATGCATCCCCCAAAAGGCAAATAAACTCGTTATTATTCTGGGCAAAGAAATCGAGCTGTATAAGACCACTCCAATAAGAACAATGGCTGCATCCCATTTGATAGCACTAAATGAATAAAACCTATAAATACACCCTATACCCAGCAATATCAATAAGCAGAATTTGCCCCCCCAGTTATATATCTATGATTTCCTTTTTCACCATATACAGCATAAACAAAGCCACAAATAAATGCCAAAGCATATATAGCACATACGTTCAACCCATTATGCCAAAATAAGACTGTTGGAAGCATAATTGAAAATGGAATCATAATCATCCACCAACTGCGATATTTCCATAATAACGGGAATAAAGCATATAGAAGAATAATACATGAAAAGAACCACCATGTGGCATTATAACCATAAGGGGAACCTATTACAGCCTGATGCAGTCCCAGGAAATCAACAGTAGCTTTAAACCACCAGTTCTCACCATAAACAGAAGGGAATGTACGGTGAAAGAAAAGAATACCAACTGGTACAAATATCAGATAGATGACCCAATAATTTAACATCAATTTCATATAACGATGACGGTAGAAGCCCCAGAGGTTATCAATACCACCATCTTTCATCGTCTTTGCAGTGAGACCATATCCCGATAAAAACACAAAGAGGGCGACACACAATTTGGAAAACTCTCCAATATTCTGAACAACCGGATGACCGAATAAAATAATATCATCATAAGGTTCACCTGGGTAAAAGCAATGATGGCATAATAGCAGTAACAATGCTATGCCTTTTAACACATTTGTATCAGTTATAGTTAACGTCCGCATACTCTACAGATAGAAAACAAAGATACCTAATAGTACAATCAACGTTACCCAGATCGTACGACAAGAAATCTTCTCTTTTAATATCAAGAAAGACAATATTGGTACGAACACATATCCTAATGACTCCAACATAGCCATTTCTTTCAACTGCAGGCCTTTACTCATAGCCCAAATATTGACGAGTAACGAACAGAAGAACACTGCATATGCAATAATGTGACCATTGGGTTCAACACTTCATAAACCTTAGAGGAATGTGCAACCTTTGCACTTTTCTTCAGGAGCAATTGGGATAACGAACAGGATAGGATTCCTAATATCTCACAAACTAATAAGTCATGGCACTAAGCGTTTTTATCTGCAGTTTTCTCACCCATCAGGACAAGTAAACCTACTATCACAATGCCTCCTCCAAGCAGATTTCCCCATGTAATTGTTTCTTGAAAAACAAAAAAGGCAATCGCCATACCATAGACAATTCCTAAACTCCTAAAAAGATAGGCTTTGTTCAATGGAACCTTTTTTAAAGCCATCTGTCAAAGGATGGCATAGGTACCAAGTACCAAAACAACCCCACCTAAGCATAACAAATAAGGAAATGACAGAAAGTCATATCTTGATGCTAGCTTTGTAAATAACCCTGAAGCAGAATAAACTGCAACAGCAAAGCACAGGAAAAGGATATTTCGAACTGACAACGTACCCATCTGTCAATGCTCTTGAAAGATTCCTTTATTTAGAAGAATAGAACGAATGAATCTCTTGGATAATGTATAGCACTTCATCATCCTTCAATTCAAAGAACATTGGCAGCCGGACCAACCGATCTGCGAACCTATCACAATTTGGCAACTCCGGAATATTGATTTCGACAGAACGATAATAATCACTAAGATGTAAACTTAGATAATGAAAAACAGCTTCAATACCCTTTTCCCTTAGCCTTCTAATTAATAAAGATCGCTCCTCATAATTTCGACATACCAAATAAAACATATGTCCATTGTTTGTAGCATAATCAGGTATATCAGGTATAGAAAAGAAACCTTTCTCTGAAAGATCATTCAAACCATCATGATACCGTTCCCAAATCGCTTGACGACGAGCTTGAATTTCTTCCAAACTCTCCAACTGCGCATATAAAAATGCACTATTGATCTCAGAAGGCAGGAAACTGGAGCCTGTATCCACCCAACCATATTTATTCACCATGCCTCGGAAGAACTCAGCGCGGTTGGTGCCTTTTTCCCAGATTATCTCTGCACGTCGGACAAAGC
>JAEEGL013209146.1_pt1 | contig 10516 bp, 9 predicted proteins | sample 9134231 | NCBI WGS metagenome assembly JAEEGL01 (sample SAMN16246548, study PRJNA631951) | gut metagenome | biome: gut microbiome; feature: rumen; material: fiber-attached | host: Bos | place: Iran: Karaj | collected 2018-10
TATCTGCCGGTCGGGGACGTGACCTTCTCTCAGGAGGATCTCCCCATCGTGATCGGGGAAAAGGATCTGCGCGGCCGCGGGATCGGGCGGAAGGTGATCCGCGCCCTTCTCTGGCGCGCGGCCGATCTCCGCTATCCCGAGATCTTCGTCCGGGAGATCTATGACTGGAACCTTCCCTCCCGGCGCTGTTTTCGCAGCGTCGGGTTCCTCCCGTATCAGCGGACGGAAAACGGCTGGTCCTACCGCCGCGCCCTCCGCCTCTGACCAAAACAAAAAAGCCGGTCGTCTGACCGGCTTTTTGTTTTTCAGCGGGGAGGGCTCAGGCCTCCGCAAACTTTTCGTTGAGATTTTCGAGCTTTCTCGTCGCGGCGGTCTCGTAGGCTTTGCAGATCTGCTCGAACTTGTTGACCATGGCTTTCATCATATTCGTGAGCTGGCCGGTGTAGCCGCCGAGCTCATAGAGGATGCCGGGGTCGAAGGAGCGGTTCGCAAAGATGATCTCAAGGCAGGGGATGTCCCGCTCGTCGCGGACCTCGCGGCCCTTGAGGGTCTGCTCGTAGTAGGCGGGGGTGATATAGCGGGAGGCGAGGTAAGCGAGCAGCTCGGTGACGACGCCGGTGCGCTCGAGATCCGGGTTGAAGTGCTCGATCGCGTACATATTGGAGTAGGTGGCGCCGACGTATCCGCCGTATTCCTCCTGCTCCTCGTTATATTTCGGATACGGGAGGATGCCGAAGTCCATTTCCTCGTTGCGCAGGTCGGGGAGGATGCGGAACATCGTGGTCACAAACAGGCCCTGCTCTTTGGCAAAGAGGCCGATCATGCCGCCGGCGGCGGAGACCTTGGAGGAGTTTGCGGTCGAGTTGCAGTGGAGCGCGTACTTGTTGTCAAAGAAGAGGTTGGTGACCCGCTCGGCGAGGGTGGAGGTCATGTCGCTGTAAAGCGTCAGCTTCATCGCGCCGGTCTCGGGATCGACGGTGGCGATCTTGGAGCGCGTCCCGCCGAAGCTCGCCTGGAACCCGTCGTTCCAGCAGAGCAGACCGTAGCGGTCGTTCTCGTCCATCACGTCGTTGCCGTCGAGGTCCTCGGAGACGGTGCGGACATAGCCTTCAAACTTATCCCAGGTCCACTTCCCGTCAAGGACGAGGTCGTAGAGATCGGTGATGTTCTTTTCGTGCGCGAGGGTCTTCGAGAAGAGGATGCAGTGGGTGGCGAGGTTGTCGGTGATCCCGATGTCGCCCGTCGTGTAATACATCTTACCGCCGATCCCCAGGTCGAGGTTGGCGCGCTGATCCCACCAGGAGTGGGAGAGATCGAGGTGCGGTACGCTCTTCAGATCGGTCAGAAAACCGTTGAAGGCGGAGGCGGCGGCGTGCCAGGTGCTGAGTCCGCAGAGGTCGTACAGGCTCTCGCCCGCTTTGTAGTCCTTGCGCATGGTCTCGGTGCCGATGCCGGTGGAGAAGACGTTGCCGGAGAGGAACTGGCTGTCGATCACGACGTCAAGCGTCTGCTCGACTTCGGAATTGCGGCGGAAGATCGCCTCGTCGACGATATCGTAGTCGGTGTTTTCATTGCTGAAATCGTTGAACTTGATGACGTCGCAGAGGAGAGAAAGGGTGCGGAAGGTGTAGGAGTCATACTTGACGTTCGGGAGGTCGGGCCGTTCTTCCGTTTCGGTCGGAGCGGTCGTCACGGCCTCGGTGCCGCCCGTCTCGGAGGGAGCGGGCTGAGGTTTGTTCTCCGCACAGGCGGAGAGCAGAGCGGTCAGCATACAGAGCAAGAGGAGAATAGCGGTCAGTTTTTTCATAATTTGCCCTCACTTTACATATCGTTCGCTTGGACCTGTTTTTATCTTATCACATCCGCGCGTCCAACGCAAGACAAAAAGAGGGAAAAAGCGGACAGTTTTTTTTGTCTTGCGGCCTGTTTTTACGCTCTGTTGAACTTCGCTTTCGGCTGTTTGCAGCGGGGGCAGCGCCAATCGTCCGGCAGATCCTCGAACGCCACGCCGCCGTGCTCGGCGGGATCGTAAACGTAGCCGCAGACCGAGCAGACGTATTTTCCCGTCGGCGCCCGTCCGGAGAAGTCGACCTCGGCTGGGACTGTCGGGACGGGATGATCGAGGTCGATCACCCGGGCGGCCTCCAGGTTTTCGTATCCCTGCGGCGTATGGGTGCCGCAATAGACGGTCGGATGGCGGCGGACGAACGCGCGCACGCGGTCCAGCGTCTCGCGCGCGGCGGGCAGATCCTCGTATACCACCGACAGCTTGTTTTCGTAGAGCGCCTCGTCCACGTAGGTGATATCGCCGTGGAGCATATAGAAGAGTCCGTCCTTTTCGGCGATCACGATGCTGTTGCCGTTGGTATGTCCTTTCGCTTTGATATACCGGACGCCCTCGCAGATCTTCTGCGACTCCGGGAAGTTATAGTACGCGCCGTCGGAGAAGGAGACGGGCACAACGTTCTCCAGCCCCTGCAGCTCGGGGGCGGAAAGCTCCTCCGCGTTCACGTAGATCGCGGCGCGGGGGAAGGACTTCAGTTCACCCGAGTGGTCGGCGTGCTTGTGTGTGAGCAGGATCTTTGTGACCTGCTCGGGGCGGTAGCCGAGCGCGGCGAACGCCTCCATATAGCTCGCGGTATCCCTGCCGGTAAAGGCGGGCGTGCTTTCATCCGGGTTTTCCTCCGGCGTGCCGGCCGGCAGCCCGGTGTCCACCAGGATTACCTCGTCTCCGGTGTCGATCAGGTAGTTTTGCAGGCTCCCGCGGTAACGGACGTTCGGATCGAACTTGTCCGGTCCCTCCTCGCCGCCGAAGGCGAAGGGCTGGGAGTAAAACCCGTCCCGTCTGAATTGGATGGCGCGAATGATCATAGCGTTTTCCTCCGTTTTTGTCAGATCCGCGCCGGCGGTGCGGCGGTTTTCCGCCGGTCCCGACCGGAAGCGTTTTCTTTATTATAGCATACCGCTCGGGCGGGGCGCAAGCTTTTTTGCCTCGCGGCGCAGGGGCGGTCTCAGGCGGCCGGACGTTTGCGCGCCGCAAGACGGGAAAAGAGCCGGCAGAGCGCCCGCTCAAGAAAGAAGCCGATCACGCCGTAGAGAAGGTAGAGGAAATACTCGAGCAGGATCTTCGGCAGCTCTGCGTTTTGCTGATTGCGGGAGGCGGAGGCAAAGAAGGGGATCGTCGTTTCAAAAAGCTCGGTCAGCGCGGGGAGCAGGCAGAGGAGGACGGCGCAGAAGAGCGCGGAGAGGAAGAACGCGCGCTGTTTTTGCTTTTCCTTTCCCCGCGCGGCGATCGCGATCCCGGCAAGGGCGCCCGCCCAGATCAGCACGACGCGCAAAAAGTCGAAGGCGGCGCGGGTGAAAAAGGCGTCGGCGTTGGCGGAGAAGATCTCTCCGAGCGAGGCGTCCGTGTGTGTGATCGGGGCGATCAGGATCGGGAGCAGCTCCGCCGAGAGGAGGCAGAGAAAAAGCGCGGCGGAGGAGAAGACGGCAAAGGAAAAACGCGCGTTCACAAGGCCGAAGACGGTCCCGGCGGCGCCGGAAAACAGCACGGCGACCGAGAGGAGAGAGGTGAGATAGTAGAGGACCGCGGCGGCCGTTCCCTCCGGCAGGGAGTCGGAGAGCAGAGGGAGGAGAAAGGCGCAGAGAAAGGTCCCGACCATGAGAATCAGGAGAAGGAGAAGGGCGGCAGAGCGGAGCTCCCGCCCGTTTTTTTCGGTTTGGAGAGGCATAGACGGACCCTCTTTTTTTGTTTTTTTCCATTGTAGCACAGATCGGAGAAAAAGAAAAGGGGGCGCGGGTATTTTTGCGCGGCGGACGAATATAAATAGAGAGAAGGGAAGTGATGGAGTGAGCGGATTTACGGCAAAGGCGCTGCGCTGCGCCGATCTCTACGAATATCTGGAAGCGCTGACCGACGGCTGTCCCGAGATGGGGATCGAGGTCTTCGGCAAAACGATGATGGGCAGGAATATCCCCGCCGTCACCGTCGGCGAGGGGGAGACGGGGCTGCTGCTCGTGAGCGGGCATCACGCCTCCGAGTGGATCACGGGGCTCGCGCTGCTGCGCTTTCTCTGCGAACTGTCCGACGCGATCCGGATGAAGCGGAAGATCTACGGTCTCGATACCGGCTTTTTGCTTTCGCAAAAGCGCCTGACCGTAGTCCCGCTGCTCAATATCGACGGCGCCGCCCTCTCGATCGACGGTCTGCCGGAGGACCACCCGCTGCGGGAGCGCCTCCTCGGGATGAACGGAGGGAGCGAGGATTTCACTCACTGGCAGGCCAACGCCCGCGGTGTGGACCTCAATCACAACTATGCGGCGGGCTTCGCCGAATACCGGAAGATCGAGGCGGAGAACGGGATCTTCGGCGGCGCGCCCACCAAATACAGCGGGACCTACCCGGAGTCCGAGCCGGAGACGGCGGCGCTCTGCGCGCTGATCCGCTCGGCAGGCTTCCGCGCGGTCGTCTCCCTGCATACGCAGGGGGAGGAGGTCTACTATTCCACCCTCGGCTACGCGCCCGCCGGGGCGAGGAAGACGGCGGAGGATATCGTCCGGCTGACGGGCTACCGTCTCTCCGCGCCATCCGGCACCGCCGCTTACGGAGGATTGACGGACTGGTTCATCACCGAGTTCGACCGGCCGGCCTTCACTCTCGAGTGCGGAAAGGGGAAAAGCCCGCTCCCTCTGGAGAGCGAGCTCGGCATCTATCTGCGCCTGCGGCGTTTTCTCTTCACTCTGCCGACCATGGTCTGAAAAGGGCGGATCCCGGAAAGGATCCGCCCTCGCTTTTTTTCGGCGCGTAACCGCCCGCCGTGACGCCGGAGGCCCGGGTCCGGCCGCCGATGACCGAAGACTTCGGGGAAAAGCTTTCCCCAAAAAGACTCCCGGCGTGATTATTTCAGAGGAGAAAGCCCGCAAGCACGCCGATCGCCGCCGAGAGGCAGATCACAAGGATCGGGTGTACCTTGCGGAAGACGAGGACGAGAGAGAGGACAAAGATCCCGAGAGAAACGTAAAACGAAACGTCCGTGAAAACGGAGAAGGAAAGCCCGGCGGGGAAGAAGACCGCCGCCGCGACCGGGAGCGCCGCCGCGCCGATCAGACCGACGACGGCGGGACGCAGCCCCGACATGACCCCGGAGACGAGCTTGCTCCGGCGGAAACGGACGTAGCATTTCGCCACGATCAGGATAACGAGGAAGGAGGGGAGGATCACGCCGAGGGTGGCGCAGAGAGCGCCGAAAACCCCGCCCACCTCCGAGCCGACGTAGGTGGCGACGTTGACGGCGAAGGGACCGGGCGTGCTCTCGCTGACGGCGATGAAGTCGATCAGCTGCTCTTCATCGAGCCATCCGTGCGCCAGTACCTCCTCCCGGATCAGCGGGAGCATCGCGTACCCGCCGCCGAAGGTGAAGGCGCCGACCTTGAAGAAGACGAGAAAAAGACGGAGAAGGATCATTTTGTCCCTCCCTTCTCCCGGATCAGGGTGTAGATCAGACCGAAGAGCGCGCAGCCGAGAAGGACGGGCAGCACGGAGAAGGAGAGGGGACCGGCGCAGAGGAACGCCGCGCCCATGACGAGATACGCGGCCGCGTTTTTCGGGCAGGCGCGGTACATCGTCCAGAGCGCCCGGACGATCAGGGCGAGCACGCCGGCGCGGATCCCGCGGAAGGCGTACGCGACTGCGCGTATCTCCGCAAATTCCCGGAGGAGAGCGGAGACCGCGAGGAGGATGAAAAAGGAGGGGAGCACGACGCCGAGCGTGGCGGAGAGCGCGCCCGCAAAGCCGCACATCCGGTACCCGACGAAGGTGGCGGCGTTGATCGCGATGGGGCCGGGGGTGGATTCCGCGATCGCAACGATGTCGAGCAGATCGTCATCCCGGAGCCAGTCGCGTTTTTCCGCGACCTCCCGCCGGATCAGCGGGATCATCGCGTACCCGCCGCCGAAGGTAAAAGCCCCGATCTTCAAAAAGACCGCGAAAAGCGCGGCGAGCTTTCCGCTTTTCTTCATCGCGCGCCTCCGCACAGAGCGGCGACCCGCTCGGAGAGCTCCTCCGGCACGCCCCGCGCGCCGCGCACGGAGCTCACGCCGTAGTCGGAGAGGACCCCGGCGGAGAGCTCGTCGCGCTCAAAGCGGTGGATCAGCTTCAGCCTCATCGCCCGCCGGATGGTCAGCGCTCCCTCCGTATAGTCGTACGGGATGTCCGCCTCCAGCACGCGGCAGCGGTAGAGAACGGCGGAGACCGGCGCGCCGACGTAGAGCAGTACGGTGTCCCCGACGGAGACGCGGCTCGTCTGCTTCCAGAGCGTCGTGTCGCTGCGGTCAAACAGCCGCTCCATATCGCAGTATTTCGTGTTGGAGGGGACGAGCCACTCCCGCCGCCCGAGGCTCCGGGGTTTGCGCGCCGCGCCTTTTTTTGCCGCCTGATAACTCATATCGAGCAGGGAGAAGACAAGCTCCGCGGGGAGCGAGCCGTCGAGCAGCGCCGAGATCCAGCGCCCCTTCGCCTGGTGGTAGGCGGGGAAGATCCCCTTTTCCGAGAGCAGCGGGGCGAGCATCTCCTCGCTGCATTTGACGTTGAGCACCTCGACCGTCCCGTCGCCGGGCAGGGAGAAGCGGGAGCGCCGCACGTCCATCAGGATCGCGTACCATTTCCGGTCCTCCGCCCGCCGCAGGACGGCGTAGTCGGGGAAGTGCGCCCAGAGATGCTCCGGGTCGGTCCCGTATTCTTTTTTCGCGTAAAGGAGCACGTCCTCGCGGCGCGCCCCCTCCGGGATCTTTTCCATATCCGCCTCAATTTGTGGGAAAGGATTGACTGTTTTGCTTGCATATAGTATAATTTGGATGTCGAATAATGTCAAGAGAGGAGCGGCGATGACGATCTGGAATCCCTGGCACGGATGCCGCAGGATCAGCCCGGGCTGTCTGCATTGCTATATGTACCGCCGGGACGCCTCGGTCGGGCGGGACAGCACGGTGATCGCAAAGACCGCTTCCTTCGATCTCCCCGTCCGGCGCAGACGGGACGGGAGTTATAAGCTCGCGGAGGAGGGAACGGTCTTTGTCTGCATGACCTCGGACTTTTTCCTCGAGGAGGCGGACGGATGGCGGCAGGACGCGTGGCGGATGATCCGCGAGCGCTCCGATCTCCGCTTTTTTGTCGTGACGAAGCGGATCGACCGGTTCCGGGTCGGGCTCCCCGCGGATTGGGGAGAGGGCTATCCCAACGTTACGGTCTGCTGCACCTGTGAAAACCAGGCGACGGCGGATCGCCGCCTGCCGATTTTTCTCTCGCTGCCGATCCGCCGCCGTACCGTGATCCACGAGCCGATGCTGGAGGAGATCCGGATCGCGCCTTATCTCGCTTCCGGCGGGATCGCCGAGGTCATCTGCGGCGGGGAGTCCGGGCCGGACGCCCGGCTCTGCTCCTACTCCTGGATCCTCTCCGCCCGGCGCCAGTGCGCCGAAGCGGGCGTCGCCTTCCGCTTCAAGCAGACGGGCGCCCGGTTCGAGAAGGACGGCAAAATCTACGGGATCCCCCGTTCTCTCCAGCTCGCGCAGGCGCGCAAGGCGGGGATCGACTTTGATCCTCCGTCCGTCTGATTATTCCGTTCCCGCTCCGTTTTTGCAGTTCCCGTTGACTTCAGGGAGGAAGAACATGTCTTTCGGAAAAGCGCTTTATCAACTTCTGATCGGGCCGCTCGAGCTCTTGTTCGAGACGGTCTTTTCCCTCGCCTACCGGGCGACGGGCAACGAGGGACTCTCGATCCTTTTGCTCAGTCTGGCGGTCAATCTGCTGGTGCTGCCGCTCTACCGGCGCGCGGACGCCCTGCAGGCGGAGCAGCGGGATACCGAGGCGCGGCTGCGCCCGTGGGTCTCGCATATCAAAAAGACCTTCAAGGGCGACGAGCGCTTCATGATGCTCCGGACCTATTACCGGCAAAACGGCTATAAACCGACCGATTCCCTCAAAGGCGCGCTCCCCCTCTTGCTCGAGGTGCCGTTTTTCATCGCCGCCTACCGCTTCCTTTCCGAACTTCCTCTCCTCTCCGGCGCCGCCTTCGGTCCTCTCCGCGATCTCGGCGCGCCGGACGCGCTGCTGCCCCTCTCTCGGGGGAGCGTCAACCTCCTCCCGGTCTTAATGACCGTGATCAACCTCCTCTCCGCCGCGCTCTATCTCAAGGGCTTCTCCCTCAAGAGCAAACTGCAGACGGTCGGGATGGCGCTGGTTTTCCTTGTTTTGCTGTATTCCTCCCCCTCCGGCCTCGTCTTTTACTGGACGCTCAACAACGTCTTCTCCCTTTTCAAGAACATCGTTGCCCGCATCCCGTTCCCCGCGCGCCGCAGGCGGAGCGGGACGGAGACGGAAGCCGCCCCGGACGGGAAGCTCTTTTTCTGTTCCGCGCTCGTCCTCGCTCTCCTCGCGGGGGTGATGGTCCCCGCCTCCGTCCTGCGCTCTTCTCCCGCGGAGTTCGTCGATATTCTCGAATACCGCTCCCCGCTGCGCTTCCTTGTCAGCTCCGCGCTCCTTTCCCTCGGCTTTTTCGTCGTCTGGCTCGGCGTCTTCTACCGTCTCTCCTCCGCCCGGAGCAAACGCGCCGCGGAGTGGACCGTTACCGCCGCCGCGGTCGCGGGGACGGTCAACTGTCTCTTTTTCAGCGGCGGCTACGGCAATCTCTCGCCTGCCCTCGTCTTTGACGAATATCCCTCCGTCCCGTGGGACCGGATCCTTCTCAACGCCGTGATCGTCCTCCTCGTCGGGGCGCTTGTCTGGCTCCTCCGGGAGTGGCGGCGCGCGCTCCTCCGTCCTCTTGCGCTCACCCTCGCTCTCGCCGTCGGGGGGATGTCCGCCTTTTACGTCGTCGGCACGGAGCGGCGCCTCTCTCCCCTCCGCGCCGGCATCGCTTCCGCCGGCCGCGAAACGCCGCGGATCGAGCTCAGCGCGGACGGCAAAAACGTCGTCGTGCTGATGCTGGATCGCGCCGTCGGCGCCTTCGTCCCGTTCCTTTTTGAGGAAAAGCCGGAGCTGAAGGAGAAATTCGCCGGTTTTACCTTCTACCCCAACACCGCCTCTTTCGCGCCGTACACGCTGACCGCCTCTCCCGCCTTTTTCGGCGGTTACGACTACACCCCGGAGGAGCTGAACCGCCGGGACGATCTTCTTATGGTCGAGAAGCACAACGAGGCGCTCAAGGTCATGCCCGTCCTTTTCCGGGACAACGGCTGGTCCGTCACCGTCTCCGACCCGACCTACGCGGGCTACGGATGGATCCCTGATCTTTCGGTTTTTGACGACTATCCCGATATGCGCGTCTTCCTCACCCTCGGCAGGTTCCGGGCAAGGGAGCTCGGCGTATCGGCGGGCGCGAGCGAGGCGCTCCTCCGCCGCAATCTCTTCTGCTACGGCCTCTTCCGCACCGCCCCGCTCTTCCTCCGCTCGCTGCTCTACGACCGCGGAGCCTACAACGGGATCCGCCTGCCGGCGCCGCAGGGGACGGAAGCCACCGTCACCGTCGACGCAGCCTCGCCGAGCCAGGAGCGGACCGGTTTTTCCACCGCGCACGGAGTGAACGAGACCTTCCTCAAGCCTTACGCCGTCCTCCAGAGTCTCTCCTCGATCACCAGGGTCACAAGGGAGGGGAAGAACACCTTCCTTTTGATGACCAACGACACCACCCACGAGCCGATGCTTCTCCGGGAGCCCGACTACGTTCCCGCCATGTCGGTGGATAACACGGAGTATGACGCCGAGCACGCGGAGCGCCGTTCCTTTGACGGGCGAACCGCCCGCCTCGACCGGGAGACGGATATGATCCACTATCACGCCAATATGGCAAGTTTCCTGCAGATCGCCGCGTGGCTCGATACCCTGCGGGAAGAGGGCGTGTACGACAATACCCGCATCATCATCGCGTCCGACCACGGCAGGGGCCTCCCCCGCTTCGAGTCGACCGCCTTCGGCCGCAGGGACCGCGGCGTCACCTTCTTCAATCCGCTCCTTCTCGTCAAGGATTTCGGCGCCGGGGAGTTTACGGTGGACGAGACCTTCATGACCAACGCGGACACGCCGGCGCTGGCGGCGGACGGGCTGATCCCGGAGGCAAAAAATCCCTTCACCGGCCGGCCTCTCGCCCGCCCGGAGGAGAAGGCGGGCGAACTCCACATCCTTGACAGCGACATCTGGCAGACGGAAACGAACAACGGCTACCGCCTGCTGCCGGGGACGTGGTACGCGCTGCGCGGCGGCGACCTCTTCGATCCCGCAAACTGGAAAAAGATCGGCGACGATCTGGTCCTCCCCCGCTCCTGAAAAGAAAAAAGGATCCGCGGCGAACGCCGAGTGTTCTTAAGGACACTCGGCGAACGATGTGTTCCGCTGACAGCGGAACGTGATGTACGGCTGCGCCGAATGATGCGCCCTTCGGGCATGATGTGCGCCGTCCCAAGGGGTCCCCGGCGAATCGCGAATAGCGATTCGTGGGGATTGGGTCGGCGCGTGTAAAGCGGA